>Ga0118677_10006470_pt1 | contig 19824 bp, 14 predicted proteins | sample AliMusrvi5mmetaG_FD_86154 | JGI IMG/M metagenome (GOLD analysis project Ga0118677, IMG submission 86154)
ACAAGAACCATCGCTTTTGACAATAATGTTTTTCATTATGCAAAAGGTATTTTTGACAAGAAAAAGGTTATGTTTAAATACGGCAACATTCAGGATACCCGCATTAAAACCAACTTCATGGTGCGGGCGATGAATGCCGGCCGGATGTCGCTGAATATCCTTTCGGGCATGAGAATGAAGACGCACAAAACGGGATATTTCGAGCTGCCGAACTTTGAGGCTGTCAGCAATAAAATGGTGGAGCATGAGGACAGCTCGACGGGGCTCTTCGGGTAGATTTTAGCGTAAAATTGTTAAAATAAGCCTGTAAAGTACATGTGCTTTACAGGCTTATTTCCTTTGTTTTGCAAGGATTTCTGGCATTTCGATTATTTATTTGTCTGCGGATTCCGGTTCCAATTTTGCTTTGATGCTGATGCTTCTCAGCGTCCCGATGTCGTCAAACAGTATCATATATGCGGCTTTTTCATGGTTAATCTCCATGATTTCACCGGCGCCCATAATGAAGTGGGTTATCCGGTCGCCCGGCTTGAAGGGCAGTTCGGAAGCGTTGACGTCCAGCAGCCTTTCGCTGCTTTGGATATGCCATTTCGCTTCATCAATCAAACTTTCGTCCGGTTCCTCCGTGAAGGCCAGCAGATGCCTGCCCACATTGAAAATAAAGCGCGAGGGGTATCGGTAGGAGCCATCCAGGTTGCGGCCCTCCGCGTCGGAGAGGAACAGCGCTTTTTCCGCACGGGTAAAGGCGACGAAAGCGAGCCTGCGCTCTTCCTCCATCCCTTCGAGCGTCTGCGTTTTTCTTGACGGAAAAACGCCTTCGTTGAGCCCGCAGACAAAGACATACGGGAATTCCAGCCCTTTGGCGGAATGCACCGTCATCATTTTAACGGCGTTTTTGCCCGCCGGCGTGTCCGTATTGGTCAGCATCGCCACATGGGAAAGGTAGTTTTCCAGCGCGGACTCTTCCCCGCAGGTTGTTTCGTATTCATAAATCGCCTGCTTGAGCTCCGCTAAATTGTCGAGCCGCTCCTGGCTGCCTTCGGTTCGAAGCATTTCCTCATAACCGCTTTGGTCCATCACCGCGCTCAAAAGCTCTGAAACCGGCTTTTCGTGGCAATCGGCGGCAAAGCGGTTTATCATCGTTAAAAACTGCCTTGCTTTCGTGCTTTTGAAAATTTCGTTGTCAACCGTCCGCTCGAACGCTTCGTAAAGGGTGCACTGGTTCTGCGCCGCGTATTCCTTGAGGAACTTCATGCGCCGCTCGCCGATGTTGCGCTTGGGCACGTTCGCTATCCGCAGGAATGAAAGGTCGTCCTTATAAACAATCAGCCGCAGGTAGGAAAGCACGTCTTTAATCTCCATGCGGTTGAAAAACTGCACGCCGCTGTAAATCACGTACGGCAAATCCGCCTTCAGGAATACCTCCTCCGGCGTCCTTGTGATATAATGCGCGCGGTATAAAATCGCGATATCGCCCAGCGGAACGCCTTTATCTGTCAGCTCCTTAATCTGAAAGGCAATCCATTGCGCCTCCGCCGCAGCCGTCTTCGCGTGGTGGTAAACAACCGGCGCTCCGTCCGGCAAAACAGGGATTAAATCTTTTACAATGCGCTTTTTATTGTTTCGGATGAGCGAGTTTGCCACCGCCAGAATCTGCGGCGTCGAACGGTAATTCTGCATCATCATGATGGTCTGCGTATGGGTGAACACTTTGTCGAAATCCAGCAGGAACCGCACATCCGCCCCGCGCCAAGTGTAAATGGTCTGGTCCGGGTCGCCGACGACAAACAGGTTCCTGTGGTGGTAACACAGCGTTTCCATCAGGTTGTACTGGATTTTATCGATATCCTGAAACTCGTCAATCATGATGTATTCCAGGCGTTTTTGCCACTTTAAGCGAATTTCCTCATTGATGCTGAAGATATACATCACGAAATTAAGCAGGTCGTTATAATCCAGCCCAAAGCATTTTTTCTCCTGGTACAGGCAGCCGTAAAAGATGATATCATCCGCTTCGATGGCGTCCAGATACTTTTGATGCAGCTCGTCTGTCTTCATCGCCACCATGTATTCGTAGTATTCCGGTTCTTTGCTCAGCTTGCGTATTTCAATCATATCCCGCGCATGGGAGAATGTCATGTGGCGCAGTGTCAAACCCCGCTCCTCATAGATGATTTTCAGCATGGCATCAATATCCGAATTATCCAGCACAAGGAAGCTCTTCGGGTAAGAAACGGCGCTGATATCCTCCTGCAAAACAGACACGCAGAAGCCGTGGAAGGTGTTGATGTAGCCCGTATCGTTATCGCCCGTGAGGTGGCGGATGCGCTGCTTCATCTCGTTGGCGGATTTATTGGTGAAGGTGACACACAGGATGTTGGAAGGCATAATTCCGATTTCGTTCACAAGGTAGGCAAAACGGCGCGAAAGTGCCCGCGTCTTGCCGGAGCCGGCACCCGCGATGACACGGATAAAGCCTTCCGTCGCCGTGACGGCAGCCAGCTGCTGTTCGTTGAGACCGGATAATGTGGTGTCCATGTTATGCCTCCTTTCGCAAGGTAAGGAATGTTCCCCAGCATCGGGGGATTACCCCAAGTGTCGTTCCTGATATGGTAAAGCATGACAATTTGTCACGGGTTGATTTTGCCATTTTTGCGATTTTGCTAACCTCAGCAAAATCGTGCCGCTGTTCCCTCATCTAAAATCTAATGTCTAAAATCTAGCGTAGTGTGGGACCGCTTGCGGTGGTGGGATTGTAGCGAACCGTCGCGCGATTTATGTAGTTGAGCACCCGCTTTACTTTCCTTCGCTGTCGCCCTTTAATTCTTTAAGCCCTTTAGCATTTTGAGCGGTAACAACCTTTTTGTGCGTTGATTTCTCAAGCTGTACTCTTGCAGCTTTGGCGACATTTCCGCCCTTCCTTGCTACCTTTTTGTTTTCTTCAAAGGTTTCCGGTTCCTCTTTTTTTGAAATCTCGGTGGTTGACGCTTCCGCAAGCATATTTAGTATTAGCTCGACATTTGTCATATTATCACGAAGGTTTTCTTTCTTCAAACCTTTAAGCTCTTTATATTCTCTTGTTGTTCTGCCTGACCAGGCTTTTGTAATTTCATCGGTCAAAATTGCATATTCTAAGCCTTTTTTCATGCCTCTGGAATCCCATTCATCCGTCAATTCCTTCCGGACTTCAATTGTTTTCAGGCGTTGATTTACCCAATTAACCGAATAGCCCTTTTTCAGATAAGTTTCAAGCGCACGGTCAATCGCAAGTTCCGGGTCAGCGGTTTCGTCAATTCTCTCACTTCCGACTTTTGCGAGCCACATCTTAAACGGTTCAGCTTTTGGTGAAGGAATCGATTGAATAAGCCTCAGAAGCTGCTCCGTATCGGCAACATCGGTTTTATAATACTTACCATCAGCAGAAATCATTTTCAGTTGGTTACAATTTGTAACCAACTCACTTCCTTCTTTTTTCAATCTATTTTTCAACACTTTCCAATAGTTTCTACCATCACTGCTGCCTGTTAAAACTTCACACACATCAGTAATTGAAAAAAACCATTTTTCTTTTTCACTGTCCCAATATGTTCTGATTTTCTTTTCTTCAAACAGTTTGATTGCTTTGTCCTTGTCCACAGTTTGCTTCCTCCAATAATATTTTCAGTTGTACGATATTTCCGTACGACTCGATTTTCATATTTTAAACCCGTCGAAATCGACCAGTTTAAAAATAAGATTGATAGCTATTTCCCCTTTAATTTACTGTAAAATCAGAGTACCGTCCCTTGATTAGCTCCTTCATCGGCAAGGCTTGCTTTCACTGATTATTGAACGCATACTCCGAAAGGGCAAACAATTTATCGCTCATATCCGTTAAGAGCTGCCCCAATTCAATATTTTCAACCCATTCTTTCGGCAAAGCATTCAACCCGTAAGCAGCGCCTAACATATTACCGCAGATTGCGCCGGTTGAATCACTGTCTCCGTCATGGTTAACGGAAGCGATTAACGCTTCTTTTACATCGGTTTTTCTTAACGCGCAGAACAGCGCGATAGCCAACGCCTCTTCGCCAACCCAACCTTGGCCAAGCGCCTCAATTGCGTTTATTGTTGTTTCGCTGCCTGCCGCAAGTTCAAGCGCATTCTCCATTGCCGACAATGTTTCCGCGTCTGATTCATATGTTTCAAGAATGCACATTGCGGATTTTGCGCTTTCAAGAATAGTTTTGCCGTTAATAAGTTCAGCGATTATTGCCGAGAAGGCACCGGCCGAAAGATACCCGGACGGATGACCGTGGGTTATCGCCGCTATTTCTGCACCCAACCTGAACGCAACCACCGGGTCCCGGTGAAGAAACAAGCCGACAGGTGCTGCGCGCATTACGCCCCCGCACCCTTTGCTGTTGTTGATCGGGTCTTCTATTGTCCCCATTATACCGCTCTTTAGTGATGAGAGGCAAGTGTTTCCGGGGGCTCTGTGAGTAAACAGTTCTTTATACTCCAAAATACTTTTATCGTATTTAACAATTAAATTCTGTACTTCGTGCGGCTGCTTCTCCAGCCAAGTTCTATCTTTGATATACTCTGTCTGCGTATATAACCAGCGTAAATAAGATTGATATGTCCCGCTCCCCGCATACGAGCCGATGCCTCTTTCGCTGCAGCGCAAGTATGCCCATATCAGCCCGTCAGCAGTAAATAAAGTCATTTGCGTATCATCCGAAATTATTGCTTTATGCGTTTCCTTGTTTAACACAAGGTCAGTAATACCGTTTTCGCCAAACCTGTTTTGTATCATCGGTAAATTTAAAAATTCAACCGTATATCCCAGGGCATCCCCGATAGCCCCGCCGAACAGACAACCGCTGAATTGATTTTGTTTGTTCACAGGTCATTTCTCACTTTCAGGCTGTAATTAGACGGCAAGTTGTTCATTCCTTGGAACTGCCTACTGTCGTTAATGTCATTTGGCAATGACATTGGGATTTATTGCGTTTGCCTTGCAGTTATGCAAAGTAGTGTCATTAACTACTCCATTTTTAATATTATATCACATAGTAAATATATATCCATAATAAAATTGAGTTTTTCTAAGAATTGATCAAAACAAACAAGCTGAGGGACATTAATCGGACAGTAAACGGCAATCCCTCCACCGCAAGCGGTCCCCCTACCTTTAACAAGGCAGGTAAAGAACGCCATGCTATTCAACAAAATACAGTCCCTTTTACAAATTATCATCAATAAAACACAGTTTATTGACGATAATTTGTGGTTTTAGGCAACATAAAAAGCACCATTGAAATACTTGCACAAATAGTCATCTTGACGCACCGCTTCAAACAGAGTAAAATTCAACTCAAGCAAACAATCGGAGGAAGATGTATGACTTCAATATTGCAGTTTTTAAAGCCGCTTTTGCCCTACGCGCTGGTAATTGTCCAAATTTTAAATATCTTCACCTCGGGGAAGATATTTCAAAAGCCGGTTGTCGATAACGGGTTGTCGGCCAATCTCCCCGTATATGAAAGGGATGTTTACCGGGCGGATATCCTCAGCGACGGCTATTACGACAGCTACTGGTACGAGCCGGTAAGCGTTTTAACGCACACGCCGCATACGGACATTGAATCCAACTGGGGTTACGGCGGGCTGTTGTCTTTGACCTACAAGATGGCAAAGCTTGACAGCAAATATATCCCAAAATGCGAAAAAATAGTTGAAGGCCTGCGGTACTTCCGCCGCGAGACAAAAGACGGCAAGTTTTTCGGGTACGGCGTTTCCCGCATGCTTTTCAAAGACACATCAACCGCCGGTGTTTCGTATGACGATGATATGTGGCTCGCAAGGGACCTGATCGGGCTTTATGAACTGACGCATAATGAAAAGTACCTCAATTTGGCAAAGGAAATCGCCGATTTCATCATCGAATACGGGTTTGTTGACCTGAACCCGCAAATATTCAGGAACTACGGTTTTACGGCGGACGACGCGACACCGCTCGGCGGGTTTTACTGGAACGAGGATCATAATGCGCTGCATGTCTGCTCAAACGGCCCGGCGGTTCAATTGCTCGCGGCGCTTTACCGCCTGACGGGCAACGAAACCTATTTGAAGACCGCCGAAAAATCCTATAACTTTTTGCAGTACCTTGTTAAGCCCGAAGGCGTTTTTTACGACCTGATGCGGTTTACTAAGGACAGCGCAAACAACATCACAGGCATTCTCCGCCAGGAAGGACCTTCGTACTCCTACAACAGCGGCTCGCCGATTACCGGCGCGGTGGAGCTTTACAGGGCAACCGGGGAAACGAAATACCTGGACACGGCGAAATACTGGGCAAAATCGGCCGACGCATACTTCGCGAAAGACAGCGGCGTTAACGGGCTGAAGAGCTACCCGACGGGCAACATCTGGTTCAACCTCATTCTGCTCAACGGTTATACCGCCCTCGCGCCCTATGACGCGGAAAATACCGGCATTTACATCGCCCACATGCAAAACTCCATTGACTATGCCTATGACCATTACCTGACCAAAGGGTGCAAACCGATTTACGGGCAATATATCCCGAACGACTGGATAAACGGCTGGGGCAGCCAGGACCCGAAGAAAATCTGGGTGTTGGACACCAGCAGCGAAGCGGAGATTTTCGCGACGCTGGCGCTTTATCAAAAGTCAATCAGCGGTTGACTTTTATACCGAAATTATAATGCTAAACGGCTCTGCCTTGAAGATTATCAAGACGGAGCCGCTCATTTTTCATGCAGATGTTTTACACATCCCTGTAATCCAATTCCTCCGGCACAAACTTCATCATATCCTGCGTGCCGATGTTTTCGTTCAGCCATTTGTACTGCATTTCATCCGTTAAAATAACCGGCATACGGTCATGGATAAACTCGACTTCTTTTGCCGCGGGGCGGGTCAGGATAACGAACTGCGGGGTCTGCATGGCGTTGTCGAACCTGTAGAACCCGGCCATATAAATCGGCCTGTGCAGCCCGATGGCGTATTTCTTTTTGATGCTGCCTATCTTTTCCCACTCAAAATAGTTGTTCGCAGGCACCAGGCAGCGCATCTCGTTGAATGCCCTGCGGAACATGGGTTTTTCGTCCGCCGTTTCCAACCGGGCGTTAATCACCTGCCCCTTGCCGTCAAAACGGGGAAAACCCCATTTCATCAGCGCCGGTTCTTTTGATGTGACTATCGGCACGGTTTCTGTCGGGAAAATCTCGCCGGTTTTCATGGATAACAGCTCCGGCGTGTTTTCATACCTTTTTTTAATATCCTCAATAATCTTTTTCATGGCAGGGGTTTCCTGCTCCGACGCAAAGTAATACCGTCCGCACATATCGAACTCCTTGTGATGAAATTAATATTGATTATATTATACCACTTTTTTACGCAGGTTCATCCTGTTTTTTAATTCCGGCCACCGCCGGCGAACCCAAATATTGTGTCAATGTTTTTCGCCTGCACAAGATGCAGAATTTTAAAAAAAATAGTTTCAGAGTCCGATTTTTCGTATTGACAACCGCCCGAAAGGTGACTAAAATAGAAGGCGTAAACGAACGTTTGTTCGATACTTGGAGATAGAATTATGGAACGCTCAATACTGCATGTGGACTGCAATAAATTTTACGCGTCGGTTGAATGCCTGCACAGGCCGGAGATACGAAACCTGCCGGTTGTTGTGGGCGGCGACGTCGAACTGCGCCACGGCATTGTGCTGACCAAAAACGAGATTGCCGCAAAGTATCAAATCAAAACGGGCGAAGCCATCTGGCAGGCAAAGCAGAAGTGCCCGGAACTGGTTGTGCTGACGCCGAACTTCCCCCTGTACCTGCGTTTTTCAAAGATGGCAAGGGATATTTACGCCGATTACACCGACCAGATCGAGCCTTTCGGGCTTGACGAGTGCTGGCTTGACGTAACCGGCAGCGGCATTTTCGGCGACGGGGTGACGATTGCGGAGGAAATACGAAAACGGGTGAAGTTTGAGCTTGGCATAACGGTAAGCATCGGCGTCAGCTACAACAAGATATTCGCGAAGCTCGGCAGCGACTACAAAAAACCCGACGCCGTTACACAGTTTACAAAGCAGAATTATAAAGAAATTGTATGGCCGCTGCCGGCGTCCGATTTGCTTTATGTGGGCCGCTCCACCGCGAACAGGTTTAAAAACTGCGGGATATATACCATCGGCGATATCGCCAACTGCACCCCCGGCTATATGAACATCATCCTGGGCAAGGTAGGCTATATGCTGCACAGCTTCGCGAACGGATGGGATATCGAACCCGTATCCTGCGAGGGCAACACGACGGTTATCAAATCCATCGGCAACAGCTCCACCGCGCCGCGCGACCTTGAGAACGAAAACGATGTGAAAATCATGATGTTCGTTTTGACGGAAAGTGTCGCAAGGCGTATGCGCGAGCAGGGATTCCGCTGCAGAACCCTGTGCATCAGCGTGCGGGATAACACCCTTGTCAGTTTTACGCGCCAGTGCAAAATGAAAAAATACACCGCAAGCACGAAAGAACTGGCCGACAGGGCGCTGGAGCTGTTCCGGCAGAATTACAACTGGCTCAGGCCCATCCGCAGCGTCGGGGTCAGCTGCACGGATTTTGAGCACGAGAACAGCGTGGTTCAGCTGGATCTTTTTGATGACTATGAAAAGCGGATGAAAATGGAAAGGCTGGACACTTCCATAGACAGCCTTAAGTCTCGGTTCGGGAATTACTGCATTCAAAGGGGGCTGATGCTTGCGGACAGACAGCTTTCCGGCTTCAACCCTTATAATGACCATAACATACATCCGATAGGATACTTTAAACCGCAATAGGATAGATAGAAAGAGGGGTTATTATGAGCCGCAAGGTTTATGTCGATGTGCTTATCAAACAGGATAAGGAAGGGCGGATAACGCCTTTGGCTGTGACCTGGGAAGACGGGGAAATTTATGAAATAGACAAGGTGACCGGGGTGTGCAAAGCCGCTTCGCTGAAAGCCGGCGGGGCTGGCATCCGGTACACCTGCCAGATTCAAAGCAAGGAAACTTTTCTTTTCCTCGAAAATGACAAGTGGTTTGTCGAGTCGAAATCTTAACGGACAATTGCCGATGGCTTTAGGGGACGGGTTTTCCGTCCCGTTAAAATCAATAAAAATTTAATTTTGCACGCATTACGCCGCAAAAAAAATGAAGTTAAGGTGTTTTACCTTAACTTCAATACCCCGGAGCCTTCAACAGGCACACAGACCGTCAGGCCGGATTCGAGTCCCCGCGGTTTATAATAGGCGTTCTCCAGTTTTTTAACCAGTTCGGCCGCCGCCTGATCCTCAACGAGTACCATAACGCAACCGCCGAGACCTGCACCGGATATCTGCGCGCCAAGCACGCCCTTCACCCTCAAAGCGGTGTCCACCAAAAAGTCGATTTCGGGCGTGGAGCAGGCATAGCCGCCGGGCTGGTTTTCGATTTTAGCGGCAGATACCTTTTCGGGGTCTCCGCCTGCAAGGTCCGCTGCCAGTTCACGCAGCTTCGCGTCCGGCACATTCGAATCGTATCCTTTGCTGCCGCCTTTTTCATCATAAGAAATCACTCTGTCGCCGTTGTGGCTGATGTTCATCATCTGCCCGAATTCGGTGATTTTTTTTGCGTCAAAAAGCCCTTTGCAAAGGTCCGCGCGGCAACACTCCGCCACGCCGTACAGGACAACCGCCCTGATGTTATAGAAAGCGGGAGAAGTGTGCGAGGCCAAAATGTTCTTGATTTTGGCGTGGTTGCCCGCGGATATGAACTCAAACAGTTCCTCAGGCTTCACCTTCTCCGGCAGCTCAAGCAACAGCCTGTATATACCGCCCGGCGGCAGGCCAAGTTTAGCAGCGTTGATATCTCTGATGTGCCCAACGGCGCCGCTGTACTGCGGAAATTTATCCTTGAAGATCATCAGCCCGAACTCATACGCCGCTACCCGGCTGTTAAAAGCGTCCTTCGCGTTGGTGGTCTTATTTGCCTTGACAAATGAGTTGGCGATAATCAGCTTATAGCCCTGCGGAAAATTGTACACCGCCTCAAACTTAAACGGCAGAAAGCCGAGCTTGACGACCTGTCCTCTGTGCGCGAACTTCATCGCCGCATGGTCCGCCGCGCCGCCCCTGGAGCCGACATACCACTCGCCTTCCCCGCACAGTTCCACAAAACGCTGCGGCGTTAAATCGAGTCCGTTTAGCACGCAGAGCGCTTCGGCGGTTGAAACAACAATGGCCGAGGAACTTGAAAGGCCGGCTGCCATAGGGATGTTGCCGGTGAACGCCATATCCATGCCCTTGAGTTTTCTATCCATAAACTGGTATTGAAACCTCAAGAGCGGCGCCTTCACATAGTTTACCCAGTCGCCCTTCTCATTGTTTATCAGCTTTTCGATTTCGCCGGAACCCAGGTAACCGAGCCAGCTGTCCCAATTCAGTTCGATAAGATGTTCGGAAATGCTGAAATCCCGTGGGGCAAAGTCATCTTCCGTGTTGATGATGCTCACCCTGTCGTCTTCCCTGACGGCGGCGATAACGATGACTTCTTTGTTGATGGACATAACATTCACATAGCCGCCGCGGTGGTCAATATGTCTGCCCATAATGTTAATGCGCCCCGGCGCTCTCGAAATAACAGCTTTTCTGCCTGCGCCGTATTTTTCGGCAAAAAGATGAAGAACCTTTAAATAGGCTGTTCTTCTTTCGGCAAGAAGGCTTTCGTCTTCGCCGTAAATTTCCGCAAGGCAGGCGCTGAGCGCGCCGCCCCGGTTTCCAAATAAACCAATCCACTCGCTCACCGGCTTGCAGAGGGCGGAATCCAATTCCGCTGCCGCGCCCTGCTTTTTGCGCAGGTAATAATCTTCGATGGCCAGCAGTTCCTCCGCATTGTTGAAACTCATGATTTCGTATTCATCCCGGACACTTTCGAGCTCGAGCCTGAATCTGCCCTGCGAAGCAAGAATTTCGATAATATCGGTCAGGTATTCCTCTTTTTGGGCGTTGTTGTCACCGATTAAGGGCAATGCGTATTTTGCCGCTCTGCCGCTCATGATGTAAAAGCTCGCGTTGGTGTCTTTTGAATTATCCACATATTCCGGTTCAAACGCTTTATCGCCTATTTTTATTTCCGCCCGGTTCCGGACGGCTGTTTTCAGGCTGTCAATATCTTCAAAATCAAGTGCCCTTAATTCGGTTAAAACCAACTCTCTTTTTTTGCTGCTTGAAATCAGGTTTTCGGCACAGCTTTCAATTTTTTCAAGTGTTTCCGCCTTTGAAACGCCTTGTTCAAGCAGCTTCAAAAGCTCTTTATAAAGCAGCGCCTTTTTTGTATCCAGTTCTTCCCTGTTGCCGGCGGGTCTACCGTTTTCGTCAAGCACAATCCGGCCGCCTGTGGGGTTGACAGCCCTCGGCTGCGTGCAGACAAGAAGGTCGGCGCCGGTATCATTGAATTTTTTCACCGCTCTTTCAATAAACGCCGGGCTTGTAATTTTATCCCCCATTGTGATGATAACGGGGCCTTCGATATTGAATTTTTCCATATACCGAAAGCCGGCTTTCGCGGCGTTGCCTGTGCCCTTTTGCTCTTTTTGAAAAGCAAACGCCGTATCCGGATAGCGGCTGCCGACACATTCCATTACCTGCCCGGAAAGCGCGCCGACAACAACAATGAACCTGCCGATGCCGGCTTTTTCCAGGTTGCCCAGGGTATGCAGAATAGCGGGCGTGCCGTCAATTTCAAAGCAAACCTTGTGCTTTGTTTCGGACTGCATCCTTGTGCCTTTGCCACCGCAAAGCAGCATGCAATTTATGTTCGCTTTTCCGGTCAAATCTATCCCTCCGCCGCAATTGCCCGCACCAGTTATTCGGATGGTTCTTTTGGTTTTGAAACTTTTATAATTTTTATGGTGAAGCCGGCAATTGAGCAAAAAACACCGGCTATAATCAAATATATAAACCATACGCCCAAGGGCTGCATTTTTACCATACTTATTTCAATAAAGGTAAAGGTCAACAAAAGCACAAGCTTCAATACGCAGAGCAGGCTCCTTGTGACGGTATAGACGCTCGCCCTGTTTTCATCTGTTAATTTGACCGGTACGTTCCATGCTTTTGGGAAAAAGGACACGACGGTTATAAGCGTGTACAGCAACAAACAAATACCCGGCAAAACAAGCAGCGAGTTCTTGCTGCCCCAGCCGTCAATCGTCCCGCCCGCGTTATAGTGCACGGGAATTCTTGCCGGCAGGCCTGACCAGTTTGAAATCAGGTACCCGAACAAAATAACCAGCAAAATAACCGCCAGCAATTCAAGGATTTTTTGAAATTCCGTAAACTTCAGTTTTTCTTTCATACCAAATGCCTCCCCAAAAATTAATATTTGGTTAATCAAATGCGATAAGTTCCGATTATGAAAAATCGAACCTTAAAACAGGATTTCTCACCGCCGTTGTTTCATCCGGGCGGCCTACGGGGGTAGACAGCGGCGCGTCATGCAGCGCCTGCGGATTTTCAAACGCTATGGTGTACACTTCCTTAAAGGCAGTTATCGCGCTGTCCAGCGTTTCCCGGCTCTCCGTTTCGGTCGGCTCCAGCATCAGCGCCTCATGCACAATAAGCGGGAAGTACATTGTCGGCGGGTGAATGCCTTTATCCACAAGCCCTTTGGCAATATCCGAAGCGGTAATGCCGGTCTGTTTTTTTAGCGATTCGAGCGACAGGACGAATTCATGCATGCACGGCCCTTCAAATGGCACATCGTAGGTACCCTTCAGCATTTCCATCATATAGTTGGCGTTGAGCACCGCGTTTTCACTCGCCTCCCGGATACCTTCCGCGCCGATTGACATGATGTAGGCAAGCGCCCTGACGCAAACCAGGAAGTTGCCGTAAAAGCTGCGCACCATGCCGATAGATTTTTCAGGTTCGGCAAAGGTATATTTTCCGTCATCAAGCTTGACAACGGGCTTTGGCAGGAACGGCTGCAGCTTTGCTTTGCAGGCAACAGGGCCGCTGCCGGGACCGCCGCCGCCGTGCGGCGTGGAAAAGGTTTTGTGCAGATTGATGTGCATCACGTCAAAGCCCATATCGCCCGGGCGGGTGATACCCATAATGGCGTTCATGTTTGCGCCGTCGTAATAAAGCAGCCCGCCGGCTTTATGCACAATTTCGGCGATTTTTCCGATGTTTTTATCGAACATACCGACGGTGTTCGGATTTGTGAGCATCAAAGCGGCGGTGTCGTCCCCAACGGCTTTTTCAAGTTCGGCAAGGTCAACCATGCCTTCCGCCGTGGATGGAATATTGATAACGTCAAAGTCAGCCATCGCGGCGCTTGCGGGGTTGGTGCCGTGCGCGGAATCAGGGACAATCAATTTGCTGCGCTGCGTCTCGCCTTTATCGAGCAGGTATGCCTTAATCATTGAAAGGCCGGTAAACTCGCCGTGCGCCCCGGCAGCCGGCTGCAGGGTAATAGCGTCCATGCCGGTTATTTCGCAGAGGTATCCGCTTAAGATATCCATCGCTTCCAGACAGCCCTTTATGGTTTTGATGTCCTGAAGCGGGTGAATATTCGTAAAGCCCTTTAAAGCAGCGGTGTCCTCGTTTATTTTCGGGTTATATTTCATGGTGCAGGAACCCAGCGGGTAAAAGCCGTTATCCACACCGTAAGCTCTGCGGCTTAAGTTTGTGTAATGCCGGACCAAATCCACCTCGGCAATTTCGGGCAAATTCATCGACGTTTTACGCTTAAATTCATCGGGTACGGCGTAAAAATCAACTCCGCAATCCGGCAAAGAAGAACAGCGCCTGCCGGTTTTGCTTTTTTCAAAAATCAGCCCGCTCATTTTACCGCCTCCTTCAGGATATTTACAAGGTTATAAATTTCCGCCTTGGTGTTGAGTTCTGTTACGCACCAAAGTATGCGGTTTTTATCCTTTTCTTTAAACGGAAGCCCGCCCAGCATGTTATTTTCGGCAAGTTTTGCCATTAAAGCCTCCGGTTCAACCGGGCAGTCCGTGACAAATTCGTTAAAGAAGAAACCATCGTGTGTAAAGTTAAATCCCTTTACAGATGTGATCTGCTCCGCGGCATAGTGCGCTTTTGCCAAGCATTGTTCCGCAACCTCCCGCAGCCCCTCTTTGCCCATAGCCGCGCAGTAAATGGTTGCTGTCAGCGCGCAGAGCGCTTCGTTTGAGCAGATGCTCGAGCAGGCCTTCTCTCTTCTGATGTGCTGTTCCCTCGCCTGCAGGGTCAAAACATACGCTGTTCTGCCTGCTTTATCGGCTGTCTGCCCGACTATTCTGCCCGGCAGCCTTCTTGTGTCAGCTTTCATAAGAGCCATAAACCCGAGGTACGGCCCGCCGAAGCTTAACGGCAACCCCAAAGGCTGGGCCTCGCCGACCGCGGCGTCCGCGCCGTGTTCCGCAGGGGTTTTCAGTACCGCGAGCGAAGTCGGATAGCAGCCCATAATGAGTTTCGCGCCTGCCGAGTGTGTCATCCCGGCAATTTTTTCCGCGTCCTCCACCAAACCGAAAAAGTTTGGCTGTTCCATATAAACGCAGGCGGTTGTATCATCAAGCGCGGCGCTCAGTGCGTCAATGTCCGTTTTGCCGTTTTTCACAGGAATGATAACGAGTTCCGAACCGGCTGCCGCGCAGTAGGTTTTGATAACTTCCAAGGTCATCGGCTTCACCGCGCCGGAAACGACAGCCTTTAACCGTTTGCGCTCTTTGAACATAGAGATTGCTTCCGCCGCCGCCTGAGCCCCGTCATAAACGCCGGCGTTTGAAACATCCATGCCTGTTATCTCACAGATCATTGTCTGGTATTCAAAAATCGCCTGTAAAACGCCCTGGCTCATTTCCGCCTGATAAGGCGTATAAGCTGTCACAAATTCCGCGCGGTTCGCAAGGTGGCGGACAACGCTCGGGATAAAATGCCTGTATGCCCCCGCTCCCCTGAAACAGGTTTTAAACACTTTGTTTTTTTCCGCCATCGTTTCAAGCTCATCCATAACCTGAATTTCGCTTTTAGCCGCCGGAATATCAAGCTTTCTGCCTAAGCGCACGGCTTGCGGGATTGAAACCAGCAAATCCTCAACACAAACTTTGCCCATGGCAAGCAGCATCTCTTCCCGCTCGGCAGGCGTATTCGGAACATAAGACATTAACAGCACCCCTTCGCTTACAAACATTATATATGCTTTAGGGCAAGAGCGCCGCCCTTGCCCCGAAATATTTTAATACAACCCGGAACCCTTAGTCCGCTTCCGCGAGAAACTTTTCATAAGCCCCGGCGTCAAGCAGCTCATTATTTTTCTCGACATCCTCAAGTTCAATCAGCCAGGAGCCGTAAGGGTCGGAATTGACGCGCTCGGGATTGTCCAGCAGTTCTTCGTTGACGGCAATCACGGTGCCGCCGACAGGGCAGTAAACATCCGATACCGCCTTGATGGATTCTATATCGCCGAGAATTTCGCCCGCGCTCAGGCTGTCACCCTCATCGCAAAGGTTGATAAACGCGACATCGCCCAGCGCGTCCTGCGCATGGTCGGAAAGCCCGACGAGAGCGGTTCCCTCGTCCGTGAATTTAACCCATTCGTGTGTTTTCGCAAAAAATAAATCACTTGGTATCTCCATAAAAATTACTCCTTATCTTTATTGTTTGTCCTTTTTATAAAACGGCAAACTGACAGCAACCGCTTTCAGGCGTTTTCCTCTGACTTCAAGCTCCAACACATCGCCCTCGGCGGCGGCGTCAATCCCGACAAGCGCCATAGCGACCGCTTTTTTAATAAACGGGCACATCGTCCCTGAAGTTACAACGCCGATTTCTTTCTCGCCGGCAAACACCTTATCGCCGTCGCGGGCAATTCCTCTGTCTGTCAGTTCCAGCCCGATACGTTTTATTTTCGGTTCACCTTTTGCCAGGAGCGCCGCTTTACCGATAAAATCATCCTTCGTCATTTTAACAAAGAACCCTATTCCGGTTTCAAACGGCGTAATAACCTCATTCATCTCATGGCCGTAAAGCGGCATGGCCGCTTCCAAACGCAGTGTGTCTCTCGCACCCAAACCGCACGGTATCAAGCCAAGACCGGCGCCGGCATCCATCAGTTTTTCCCACAGCGACACCGCGTTTTCGTTCGCGGTGTAGAGTTCATAACCCTCTTCGCCGGAGTAACCCGTCTTCGAGACAATACATTTGATTCCGCCCACTTCGACGTTTGTTGTAAAGCTATAATACTTTACAGGCAGTTTTTCTTTATCCACAAGTTTTGTAATGATCTCGTAGGCTTTCGGCCCCTGAATCGCGATTTGCGCAAGGTCAAAAGAGATATCCGCGAACTTCACGTCACCGCTGATATGGCTTTTTATCCATGCAACATCCTTATCGTGGTTGGCGGCGTTGACAACAAGCATATAATCGTTGTCGGCTTTTTTATAAACAAGCAAATCATCGACTACTCCCCCTTTTTCGTTGCACATCGGGGAATATTTTACCTGCCCGTTATACATCACGGAACAGTCGTTTGTAACCAGCATCTGAACATTTTTAAGGGCGTCCGCACCTTTGAGCGTAACCTCGCCCATATGCGAAACATCGAAGAGCCCGGCCGCGGTCCGCACCGCGATGTGCTCCGCGGAAATGCCGGTTTGGTACTGCACCGGCAGAAGATAGCCCGCGAACGGCACAATCTTACCCCCATATTTTACATGGGCAGCGTACAGAGGTGTTTTCAATTCCAACAAAATCATCCTTCTCACAATATTTCCGAAACTATTATGAAAAGTATAATACTACACTGTGGAAGTGTCAACCCCTAATAGTGGTATATCGCGGCTATCAAGCGTTTAAAATACAATATTTAGTGGTTAATGGATATTTTATCCAAACAACGCTATATTCCGAAATAGGAAACCGCATTGTTGTAGGCAATATCCTTCACCATCTGCTCCAGCGCCGGCATGTCATTGGGATAAAGCCCGTTTTCAACCATGTCGCCGATAAATCCGCAGAGAATGCGGCGAAAATATTCATGTCGCGGGTAGGATAAGAAAGAACGCGAATCCGTCACCATGCCGATAAATTTGCCGAAAACGCCCGTGTTGGCGAATGTCTTCATCTGCTCGCGCATGCCGTCAAGATTGTCGTTAAACCACCAGGCCGTTCCGAACTGGATTTTGCTTGCCGCTTCGCTGTTTTGGAAATTGCCGAGCATCGAACCCAGAACATAGTTGTCCTTGGGGTTAAGCGTAAATAATACGGTTTTCGGCAAACAGCCTTCAACCGCGAGGCTGTCCAAGAAGCGGGATAACCGGTCGGCGATCTCATGGTCGGTCATGGAGTCAAAGCCCATATCCGGGCCGATTTTATTAAACATCAATGTATTGTTGTTGCGGATAACGCCGATGTGCAGTTCCATGCCCCAGCCGAGGCGGGCGTATTCCTTTGCCAAAGCCCGCATAAGTTCGGTGCGGTATTTGTCTGTATCATCGGCAGAAAGTGTTCCGCCGGATAAAGCTTTTTTGAATATTAATTCAAGTTCCTGCTCATCCGCTCTCGTACAGGGAACATACGCAAAGGCATGGTCGCTGCCGCGGCAGCCCATTGAAGCGAAGAACTCAATTCTCGCCTTTAACGCCGTGGCCAGCGCCCCATAGCTTTCGATTTTTCCGCCGGCTCTTTGTTCAAGGCTCGCAAGCCACGGCAAAAATCCGGGCAGGTCGATACCCAGGGCTTTGTCGGGCCTGAAGGCCGGCAAAACACGGCAATTAAAGGTTTTATCCGCTGCGATAAGCTTGTGATATTCCAGAGAGTCCGCGGAATCGTCCGTGGTAAAAATGCAGGCGACATTTGACGCTTCCATGAGCTCGCGCGGTTTAAACCCGCCCGCGGCTATTTTTGCGTTTGCCTTTGTCCAAATCTCCTCGGCTGTTTTCTCACTTAAGGGTTCGTAAATTTCAAAGTAGCGCTGAAGCTCCAAATGAGTCCAGTGATAAAGCTGATTGCCGATTAAAGAAGGCATTACCTTAGCCCATGCTTTGAACTTTTCATAATTTGAGGCGGAGCCGGTTATATATTCCTCTTCAATGCCGAAGGAACGCATGGCGCGCCACTTGTAATGATCCGCCATCAGCCACAAAGCGGTGATATCCTCCGGCTGCTTGTTTTCGTAAATCTCCTTCGGGGAAATGTGGCAGTGCCAGTCAAAAATAGGCATATCCGCCGCCGAACCGTGAAAAAGCTCATCCGCGGTTTCGCTGTTCAGCAAAAATTCCCTTGACATAAAAGTTTTCATAAAAACACCCGTCCTTTGTTATTGTGAATATTTGTTTATTTCAAACAAAGAGAAGAAGTTGAAAAGAATGACGTCGTCACGAAAAGCAATTAAGAATCAATAGGATTTTTGTTTTTGACAAACAATCGTCACTTTCCGTTTCCTAACCTCTTCCCGGCCTCTGATCAATTCCTTTTTCGCTTCTTCTCTAAAATGTCTTCTAACCACTAACCACTTACCACTAAAAACTACTTAGCCGCCTTCACCTTTGCCATCATGCCGGTAAATACTTCGGCGATTTTATAAGCCGTATTCGGGCCCAGCGAATTGGTTTCTTCGTAATGCCTTCTGCCGCTGCTGTCTTTTCCGCCGTCGAAATAGGAGGATACGGGGTCAAGGAAAAAGTCATTCGGGGTAACGATATAACCGATTTCGTCATTTGCAAGACCAAAGACAAGCAGGTTTTCATCTCCTGCGATTTCCTTAAGGGGGGTCGGGTTGATTTCAGGCGCTTTGCCTTCCGCTGTTTGTTCCGCCGGCAGGTATCCGCCGTAAACAAGCTCCGGGAAAATCTCGCCCGGCAGCAGCAGCATTTTGAGCGAGTCAATTTCGAAATAGGTAAGCTCTGTCTTCAAAGCGTAGCCTGTATATTTATCGGTGCTGATTGCATATTTTTTCGTGCTGAGAATACCGAATTTAGCGGCGGACAAAAGCGCGAAATTCTGCGCTTCGGCGTAAAATTCCTGCTTCAAAATGCTGATTTTGGGCGCCAGCTTCACCTCGTTGTCAATCGCGAAAGCCGCTTCGGCAAGTTTTCTGCCCGCGATTTTTGTTGATTCGATGTTGTTCTCGTCAAGTTCTTTCATTCTGATAAGACCGCCGATGGCGCCGACAAAATAAACGGTTTCGGCGCCCTTTTCTTTTCTGACTTCCTCACGCAGATAGCAGGGGAAATCGGCGCTGACAAGTGAATTGTCGCCAAGCATAGACTCGGAATGAGAGGCAAAATTGATAAAATAAATTTCTCTGGTTCCATCATTGGGCACAAAGCGCAGGCGCGTAAGAATATCGGAAAATACGATGGGAGGCCTTGAATCCCTTTGGATGTCGGGCGCGGCATGGCTGCCTAAATAAAGGGAGCCCTCGCGCCTGTCTTCATACGCCATCTCAACGGCTTTCTTGATGCCGTTATACATGATTTGCATATATTTTTCGTTTCTGCCCGAAAACGGCAGATTGCCCCACATGCCCATGGTGTCTATGCCCGCATGGTCATGGGTGCTCGCGATGTTGACAGAACGGCAACCTGTTTTTTTAACGAAATCGGCAAGCATCGCCTTTGCCGCCAAAATATCTTTACTGACCATGCCCACATTATCGACGGCAACAAAAACCACGCCGCCCTTGCCGGAGTTGTCGTCAAGCCAAACAGCATTTGCCATGAGCGGGTCCAGAACGCCCTGCGCCGGGTTCCACGGCCTGTAACCCGCGATATAATACTTCTTTTG
>Ga0118677_10001983_pt1 | contig 19819 bp, 14 predicted proteins | sample AliMusrvi5mmetaG_FD_86154 | JGI IMG/M metagenome (GOLD analysis project Ga0118677, IMG submission 86154)
CGACGCCCCAACTCCTCGATCCGTCGCTTGAGCACTTCCACCTGCTCTAGCCCGATCGACATCTCCAATAGCGCCTCCACCACGCGTTCTTTCCCCGCGTCGTAGATGGCCTCAGATTCCTCTCGCGTCAGTTTCACGGCTGCTATTATCCACATATTCAGCCAACGGGGGCTGAGCAGTTACTATTATCCTTGCCCATATTTAGAATTGCTGGCAGAATCCGAAATTCATTGAAATGGGAGTAAAATGATCCGCAGGTCGAAAAATAGCTCTGGCTTCTCGCATCAGGTGGCAAAATGTCAGATGACAAAGAGACTTGTCGTGTTTGTGGTGGCACGGGCATATGTAGAACGTGTGGTGGTACGGGTGACGGAAAATCTACAAACCCACATCCTACACAAGGCAATACAGATTCAGAATCGGGCAATGTCAGATGTTCCATATGCAATGGCAGTGGAAACTGTGTAAATTGTGGCGGCACAGGTAAGGTATAGGGAAACCAATCAAGTGTCATATATGATGTCCATAACCCGAAACTGGTTTTAACGAGAAGTTTGTTTTTGTTTTTTGGTCTATGAAACGGGTGTAATAAGGTACTCATCATTCAGCATTCGTGAAGCTATCCCGGATGAGGATATCGAGGATATCATTGATGTCATGAAACCCAAAGGCCATACTGTTGTATTATCATTGAATGACATTGCAACCAGTTTGTAGGTGGAATAGTTGGGCTTAACAATATGTGATTCATTTCCTATAAAGACGTAGGAATTAACTGCCTCTCGTTATTAGAGAGGCTTGTACCATGCTTTTTATGTTGCAGGCGTGTCATTAATTTGGCATCGTTCGATAAAGTGCAATGAGTTTTATTTCAACTATCCAGGAGAGAATTTTCACCATGACTCAAATTGATACAAACACACGTAGCCTCGGGCAGAAAGTCGAATTACTCGTTTTTTTACTTGATGGCTCCGGTAGCATGGGTAATGAGAAGGATGGCGCTAAGAACACTTATGATGGTAGAACAAAAAGTGAGCATCTCTTTGACATTGCGAAGGAGTCACTTTTTGAACTCAGCAGAAGTGATAGAAGTCCTGTGTTCCGCGTATCAATAGTTTAGTTCGCGGGTGAAGCTACGACGGAAGAAGTGGAAATCTCAGGCCAAAAAACCAAGTATTTTTATATTGATTCAGCTCTATCGGCTATCAAGAATCCATTTAGCGTGGCTAGTGGGAATGGCACTTCGATTATCAAAGCAATTGACGCGGTAGAACAAGTACTCGATCTGTTTCAAGCAGATATAGGATTACCATCACATAAGTCTGTAACAATTTTCCTCTTCACAGATGGTCAAGAGAATAATCTAATCAATAATCTGGTTGATGATTCGGTGAATCAAAAGGAACGGTGCCGCAATAGAGTTAACACACTGCGGGCTCACGCAACTTGTCCGACAATTGCGACTATCTCTCTTGGAACCGACGCGGACGAAGAGCTCCTGAAGGATATTGCAAGCCCGCCAAATCCGAATCAAATTCGTCACTTGGACATGGCAGGAGTTCTCGGAGAATTGCTTGATCAACAGAAACTATTCCTACGTGGAAATGCCCAAGGTTTGCTAACCGAAAAATCTGCGATGGCCATTCGTAGATTTGTAGATACCCTTAGCACAACTTCGGATCAACAAACTGCAACTAAACAAGAAAAGATATAGGTGATCCATATGGAAGGTACTATTGAAATAGTATCACTTACTACTGGAAAACCATCCCGGATAGACCTTTCGCGATCCATATTGAGTTTCGAGGGCAAAGAATTTATACCTGGAGGTCAAGGTCGGCTCTATCATTGTGTGATTAACGATCTCGAAGCAGTTCTGAAGGTGATGCCAGACTTCACACCCGGCGCACGAGATATTTTTCGTCGAATGAAAAAAGTGAGAAGTAATCTTGATCGGTTCAGCCGGATTGAGCCAGCAGTATTTGCCGCACTAGAACATCGAGGATTTCCGATTGGTCAAGGCACTGCATCCGGAAATCTTTTTGGCTTTCTTACAGCCAAGGATGCATTTTTGCTGGCATATCGGTATATAGATGGACCAATGTTAAAGGTTTATCTTGCTGGAGAGCAACCATTAAGCAAAAAGCGAATAAGAACATGTGTACAGGTTGTGAGTTTACTTACGGTACTTCAAGATGCGGGTCTAGTTCATAGCGACCTATATCCAGACAATTTCATCGTCGATAAGAGCAGAGGGGATCTAGTACTTCCAATGGATCTTGAAGGTGCAGGGGTTAAATCCTCAAATGGTTGGGACTTTACACCAACTGTTATTGGTAAAGACTATTGGTATCCTTTACCACCAGAAATGGAGTCACACAATGGTACTTTACCCGGTCTTCCAGACGTCGGAAGTGATACGTGGATCGGCACAGCTCTTGTCTTTTGGATATTAACTGGTTATCAGCCTTTTGAATTTTTAACTCGGGCAGATGACACTAGTATGGCACATCTCCTTAGACTGTCTAGGCCGGAGCGAACCTGGCCACCGATGTTGCTGAAAGACATTATGTTTGAGAATCCTCACTTTACGATTAAACAGATGGCTCTTTTTATGGAGAAGTATTTTCGCGGCTGTGGTTTGGGTGCGTTTATGTACTCGACATATATCAGTTTTTATTATGAGCGACAAAAGCGTCCTCGATTTAGTATTTTAAGAGAACTGGTAAAAGGACTACTGTGAATAATATGGATATACTCCCACCAGAGAAAAATTCGTTAGAGGTTTCATGGGTATTGAATAATGCCAAACATGGTGACGACCAAGTCTATATAGATGAATTACCAAATGTACCAAATGTCAGCTTGTTTATTCTGGCAGATGGTGTATCAGATTCACTTGTGGGTAGGTTTGCGTCAGCATTACTAGTCCACCAGATCCAAGCGACTATTCATGAATATTTACATTCCCCAAATATGACACTGGCAAAACTTGATCAGGCAACATTACGTTATCTTGTCAGAGATGCCGTAAACAGGTTTGTAAAAGAAGCAGAGGCAATTCGTAAGAGTGAGCTTGAATATGGAGAAATAATCGCTAAACGGTCAAAGATATTGATCCAAATTGGTCAGTGTATTCAGTGTATTCAGGCTTTGGTTGATTACCAGATTCAAGTAAAACAGTGGTTTCAGAAATCACAGAACTCACAACCTCTTGTAAATGAAAATCAGGCAGATTTAAGCACCTGCCAGGAATTTTTTAGAGAGAACAAGGAGGAAATAGCCAAAACCGAGTTGCATGATGCCTTAAGTGTTAGGCTACGCGAAGTTCTTAACGTATTGCCATTGGGTAAAGATGAAACCCCGACAAAGGTTATAAATGATATTCGAAAGAGATTGATTACAAGTGATCCTCAGTTGTGGGATGGCAAGACAACACTCTTAGTTGCAGTGCTTATAACAGATTCGTCTGGTGATGATGCACGATTCATGACCTACTGTTTAGGTGATTCGATAATTAAAATACTGAGAAACCAGTCTACTGCTTTGGATCTTGCATGGTTCTCAGTATACGAACCTGAAGCTCGACCAAGTTTAACATCTTGGATTAGTAGTAAGGATGGTATACACGGTAAGCCCAGTGTAAGTGAACACTGCGTTTATCAGGGAGATAACATTATTATTGCCAGTGATGGTGCCTTAATTAACTGGACAACAGTCAGTGGCGTTTCAGGTATACCTTTTAAGAATGAACTTACGTCTTGTATTAAAAAGACAAATTCCGTAAAAGGATTCGCTAATAACTGGATTCAGTACGTCGTCCACAGTACAGCAAAAGCACTAAACGACGATGCATCGCTCATCGTGGTTCGCATCACAAATAAGTCTTGATGCTTCTTTATATCGGAAAGCATAGGAATTTCAAAACCCCTGATTGTTTGTTAAACATTGATGCCTCCTATCACTTTCGCAGAAGGAGCATGCCTTCACCAATTAAGTATTGCTTCAAATAAACAAAATGCGTAGCAAGTACAAGCTTGCAACAAGGTTTTGTATGCATCAGAACTGAATTCTTATACTTTTATAGTAGTCGGTGCATCACGCTAAATACCTTGTTTTCAGGCATATCATGATCAGAACAGTTGTTTCACGAAAACGAGGAATGTTAACCACGAATTTCTTCAGTTTTCGGACTTCACTAACAGAAGCTTGGATAGCCATTCAACACATTAACTGCTGTTAAGTGCTACCTAGTCATACAGTCTAATGCCGTTGACGTAACTATATTTGCCACTTACTTTCATAGAGCTGAATCACATCAAGCACCTTATCTATGGCGCGTTCTGCGTTCTGCCTGGAGTAAGCTAACTGTTCCCTCGCTTCAACGATTTCACTTTGTAGGGTTACCGATTCTTCCATGTCATTCCCAATAAATGGGCGTTTCACGCTATTCATCTGAGGAAGTTTGCACCTCATTAGCAGTCGGATTTACCCTGGTGTATCGATATCGTGATCGGAATGACCACAAAGACTTATAGGAGCCGTCATACACTTCTGGATCTTCATACCCGCCAACACGATAAACTGCTTTCTCCTTCAGTTCTATTATCGGTGTATAAATACCGTCAATCTCGATTTTGGTGTCACGCTCTATCTCGTCGATATATAAAATAACCCTGGCTAAGCCTTGATCAAGCAACCACGTAATTACGTTTCTGAATGCGGCTTCAATAGAAGCAGCGTTCATATCGACGGCAACTTCATTTTTATCCTCAGTGAAACCAGAGTTTCTCGCGTATATGTGTAACTCACACCCACGTGACGAACACTGCACAAAGGTAGCCATTTTCACGTGTGGATCCCCATACTCGCCACCAAGATTACAATCCAGTAGAAACATGGGAGTCGCAACATCAATGGCACTATATGGAGTCTCAGTTACTTCACCCCTGCCGCTAAAAAAGTCTTCATTTACTGCCTGAATATACGAATGAATCATTGGTCTGTACTGACTCCAGAACCGCTGCACAGATTGCTGTTCGTTAGGCCTTAAGTCAATGAATGGTCCCATGTTCTGTTAACTCCTACAAATGTTTCGCAAGATATATCCCCATACACACTAATTCGCAGTGATAATCACAGTAATAGACGCTATTAAATACACTTTTATGGGTGACTCTGGCTGCAATCTGACATGTTGCGTACTATCGAGTCAATGAAACCTCATCACTGCCACGCCACGGTGTAAGTGTCGTATCTATTAACATAATTCTATTCGATGCTCAAAACATCAACCAGCCCACAGTTCTGGGTAGCTATCTTCCGCAATAATCCATGCCGTACTAAAAACGCCTGTTGGCATTCAGCCGACGAGATTCTAATTCCGCTTCCTGGGATACTAGCTTTTTGTGCGGCCAAGTCAAAAAGACTACTAATCCTAGCATGTCTAGAAAGAAAGTCGAACAAACCCAGATGTGCCTTTGCGTGCTCGGGTGGGAAGAAAATGGATGGGGCACGGGCATAGGGTATTGCCTTTTTATCGGCGGGGCTTAGTGCGCGCATCCAGTCTACTAGTACATACATCAATGCCAAGTAAGCTCGCGCCCGTGGTACCTCCCTTGTACCATCTATTGTCCAAACAAGATCGGGGTTGAGTCTATTTCCTCGGTAATGTAATTCCTCAACGATACCTTGGACGCGATCGCAGAGCAGTGTGTAGCGCCGATGTTCATTGCGCAAGTTAACCTTTTTATCGAACCTGCGCTCGATAGCCAGGGCATCCTTCACAGCTATAGCCAATGCTGAAAGATCAGGCAGTTCGGTACATCCATTATTCCAAATCTCAGCAGATATGGAAAACGAACTAATCTGTGTATCGATTGGCATTCATCTCCTCCATATCGCTCTCATCGACCTGAGCAGCTGTAACGGATAAACTATATTCGGATTCGGCTAGTAATTGTGACATGGTAAGTCCAATGACAATCACAAATAGACCATGTTGTTTTGCCTCTGTTATGTACGATTTCCTATCAATCTCGTTCAAATAGATAAAGTCCAGTGGTACAACTAATACGGGTTTACACTGGTGAATATGTTTTAGAGCACGAGCAAAGTCGTGTTTGCGTCGGTCAAATAACGAGGCTGTAGAGTGCGCCAGAACTGGAATCAGGCAGAAACGTTGACCAGGTTCAATATCAACAAACGAGTCCGTGTCAATCTGACTCGGTTCTTGAGGGTCAGGGACCACAAGACGATGTACACACCAGTATTGCATATCGCCCGCATCTCTTTTACTCTCGATGCGTTTACCCATACTTACGCCCATCTTACGATCTGCTAAACGATAAAGCGCATAGTCTTCAAGCAGTGCTGATCGTAAATGATTCGACAGATGCACATACGTCAATGGTGTTTGTACAACATCAGGTCGATTTTTGAATATCCAACTCAACCGAATACCGCGTTCAATTAATGACTTTATCAACCCCGGCGACCAGTTTCCGCGATACGTGTTAAAACATACTAATTCCACAGGAACATCGTCTTCCGCCATTGCTGCCTGCATTTCTTCAGGAAATTCCGACAAGGCAGCATATAAACGTTTTACCAGATCAGCCTTCAGTAGTGTGTCATGACCAGGAATTCGGTCACCTAGACAATCCTCGATCAAATAACGTACATCGTACGGAATCCCTTGTTCAAAGAAAAGATCCATTGTGCCGCCTGCCTGATATGCCTGACTACTTAGCATAATCATCATCACTCGGGTAGGCTCCATTGCTTTGAATATCGGGTGTTCTCCGGTGAAATATGCCCGGATTTCCAGTCGGCGATTCTGACGATTGAAACGGTGAGTAGCGACACCTACGATTACATCTCTTGACGCAAAACGGTATGTAGACCAGTCATCTCTACCTGGGGGTTTCCCGCCTTTCTCGTTCCAAGGAGAATTGAGCACTGCGTCAAGATAAACCACATGTGGATCAGAGACTATAAATTCTGTATCCGCTTCAGTTGTCCTTTGGTTGCTATGACGTATGACTTGTTTAACACTCATGGGTTTATGACTCCAGCGCCCCATACAGTTTTGGGCAAGGGAAGTCCTCCATCTTTGTTATGACCGAAAATAGAGGCTATACGCATGGGACCAAGTCCCTTTGTATTACGTTCTACCAAATGCTCAACTACAGCCCGATATAAGCCAACTTCCAGAGGCTCCAGACCAGTCTGCAGGATTGTTATGTAGAACTCACCGTTAAGCTGAGGTGTTTTTAGGAGACGCTGCATTTCATCGTAAGCGAGCCTATCAACGTCCCCTTGACGAAGTTGTCGTGTCTCTTTGTCTCGCAGCAAATAGAGATCGGCATATTGATCATAGGACACGTGGCGCAGGCTAAGTGTGCCTACTCGTAGATGCAGATTATCCTTCGGCTGCCACGCCCACCCATTTTTAGGTTGCCATAAGGCATGTACTGGAAACTTCATACCTCGTGAACCATCACTGTATTCGATGCGTAAATCACCTTTATCGCCTGGCGCAAACACTAATCTATGTAGCGCAATGGTTGTTTCCACATGAGGAGGGACACTCAGGTTCACAGGTGTGTCTGTTCGTATATGCTCTTCCATCTCTAGTACGAGACGATTTACCCTATCGATGAGATGACTGCGCTCAATGTGTAAAGATGGAAGATTGGTGGATAAGTGTTCTGATGACGGTGCTTCATCCACCTGTTGTTGCTTACTCATCTTCGGTACCTTTAATCCACTTGCCCTTAATTTCTCTGGTGACAGGATCGTTGCCTGCGATATGGACCTTTATTTTGTCTCCAATTGCAAACGATGGTCGCTCAATATCTCCACCCAGATTCACTTTGAATCTGTCGTTATAGAGGCAACTGACATAGAAATGCTCGGGGATTGCAGGATTCAGCCGTATGCTGATGACACGAACTTCCGCTGTCACTGGTAAAGTGTCAGGTATTGGTTTAACGCGAAGAAGACTACAGTCAATTCGGGCTTTTTTATCATTCGCGTTGGTCACAATGACTGTGACCTCCTGCCCGGGTTTGTAATCACGTGCTGACTTTAGTAGCTTATTTGTCCCCACTTCGAGTTCATCAGAGTACACAAAGCCTCGTAACCCATCACCCAAATCAAGTAGCAATCCGCCACTATCCAACGGTCGTTCTATCGGTACATCAACCAGCAACTTCCCTAGTGGTCTGTTCCCATAACGTTCCTTGAATCGATCAAATAAAACTGGTATGCGGATATCCATCTCAATACCCAAATCGAGTTCGGGTGGCAATTGCTCTTGGTTCTCAATACGTTCTTCAATTTTCCTGATGCTTATCTTGCGTTCTAAACAGCGAATACGGGCGCGGATTGTGTCATTCACCTTTAGATTAATATCAGCCGGCCACATGGCACGGCGAGCAAAGCCGATGTATGGTGCCCCAGTGCCTTGTAGTGCCAGATATGCGCCAGTCGAGTCTATGCGTACAACTTTGACAATAGTGACACAGCCGTTACTATCAGATGGTATTTGAGCATACTCCTTAAGCAGGTGACTCAATCGTGATAATTCGACCTTTTCCTTAACTATGTCTATTTCTATGATTTCAACATTGAATTCATCCCCAGGCGCAAAGCGCAACGCGAAATTGGGTTGAAAATGCGTGTGGCCGCAAAAGTCACCGGCCGACATTGGGATATCCAAATCCGTGTATTTATCACGCACGATGAATAAAGGCCGCCGCCCAAGTGGATCTTCTAGTACCTGACGCATTACAACACTAATGGTCTGGTTTTTATGATGACTTTTAACAAAGGCTGAGAAGGCTTCGCTTTGTGAACGACGCATCGTCAGGTGAACCAATGATTCGTCACTCGTAGTGTCTATCCCATAGTCAATTACTCGTGCGGTAATCTCCTGGGTTATTTCCGGTGGGAGAGCATCGCTAGTTAATAGTTCATCATTGGCTAACCATCCGGTTAGTGTTAGCTCCTTGTTAGCAAGGCTCCCCAAAACCTTGTTGCTCGATGGTAGTACGGTGATCGCGACTGTACCGCCTACGCCTTGTGTCCAGGTTAATAGCTTACCTTTGACCACAGTAGAAAGTGGTGCTAACCAAGGCAGAAAAAGACGGATCAGCTTGCGCTCGTATTCACCAGATTCTTTGCTCCACGACAGCGAGGCATAGAATAGTGCACGCTGTATCTTATCGCCTTGTACAATGTGATTAAGCCATTCGGGTTTAAGCTCAACAATGTTGACAGCAAGGCTTTTTGCGTGTGCAGGGCGCAGGAAATTGGCTCTGCGTTGACATGCAACAAATAGGTTGAGATTAGGCTGACGGCTACACACCGATATAGGCGCAATCTCGACGAGTGAGTCTTCTTTCACATCATTCGGAGGAATACCATAACGGTGAAACACTCCGGTTTTTTGAGACACTGTCGGTGTGGCACTGGCTACAGGATCAAATTCAAAATCATCTTCGTATTCCTGATAAGTGTCTCCTCCTTCCGTCCAGGAATCCCAATTAACAAAACCGAGATTTTGTAGTCTGTCACTGGCACGCTCAAGTGGCACATAGATATTGTCCTTTAGGGAGTATGCAATGAGTACTCGCAGCACGTCGATTTTCTCAATAAGTATTGGTCGGCTTTCCGACTTGCGCCAGTCCATAACCGAGCCAATCAGTTTTTTGCGCTCCTCCTCGATGTCTTCGCGTAGTCGCTTGAAATCTATGCCGGTCTGCGTACACCATTCTTCCCGTTTACCGACATTATTTGGCAATGACTCCCACAACATCCATATCTTGAGATAGATATCTAGATCGTCACGGCAACCATAGACTAAAGCACGATGATGTTGACGAACGACATATTCTTCGTATGTATCCCACTCAGTATCTGACTTCAGAATGGACTGCAGGCCATGTTCCAGCCTGAGAAATGGCAAAAGTGTCGCAACTTCAATTCCAAGTGCATAACGATCGCCCTCAGAGAAAACCGATCCTATGTCCATATCCACGCTTACGCCGCGCAATTCCAGCCCAAAAGGAGTCAGATCAATATTGCCATCACGTGTGTCAATTGCCCCTTTTTGCTCAAGCGATTCAATCGCCCGGTCCAACTCAAACCTAAAACGTTTTCGATCATCATCACGAGCCAATGGCATCCATGAAAAGTGCCGAATATCGCGCACACCGGCAGATAGTGCTGTGAGAATGACAGATTCCAGAGATGATCGTGCGATTTCTGGAGAGGTATGCGGAGGGAATGCTTCCGAGAATTGCTGGAGGGTATATAGCTTATATACTTCGCCAGGCGCCAATCGTCCCGCTCGCCCCCAACGTTGCTTACAGCCGGATTGGCTATGGCGTACTGTAACAAGGTCAGTCACTTCAGTCTTCGGGTTCCAGTAAGATTCCTTGATGTAACCGCTATCTATAACGTATCCTACACCTTCTACAGTCAAAGAGGTCTCCGCAACATTGGTTGAGACGACTACACGGCGCTTTTTGCGGTCTTCAGGATCCTTTGGGTCAAGTGCCCTATCTTGTTCATCTAGTGGCCGACTGGCATACAGGGGTAAAGCCAGTATATTGGGTAAGTTGCGGGCAATAATTGCAGAAACAGTGCGATCGATCTCGCGTGTGCCCGGCATAAACACCACAATGTGTTCAAATATCATGTCTGTCTCGGGACTGCGCGGTTTCAGTCCAGTTTTTTTCCAGAGATACTCGACTAGGTCCGCAACCGCTTCAGGTAAATCTTCCCGATCTGGCAATGTTCCACTGTTGACATGTCGCCACCAACCGGGGTCTGTTTCAGTTTTTATCTCCCCTGAAGGCATCTGCTCACGCCATTCATCGTTATCCCAGTAGTGTTCTTGATAGCCGTAGAACTTGCCCTCTGACAGTATAAGGGGAACCTTTCGTTTTTTTTCGCCACCAAAGAAAGTAACAAAGGTGCTGTGATCGATTGTGGCGCTGGCAATAATGACTCGTAGGTGTGGATACAAATAGAGTTGTTCTCGTAGCAGTCCAAGGATGAGATCGATATTAACACTTCGTTCGTGCGCTTCATCGATCATGATGACACTGTAATTGGCAATCTGTCCTGATACTATATCGTTGAGCAATTTGCCATCGGTCATGAACAGGAGGCGTGTTCGTCGATCATATTCAGTGGCCTTGGAATGCGTGTATCCGATCTCACATCCCGGGCCAAAATTGGAGTTGTTAAGGCGTGCAACATATCTTGGTATTTGAATCGTCGCCTGTATTCTTGGTTGCGTGACAACAATTGGGCCTCGACGTGACCACTTTGAGCGCAAGAGCATGTGGGGAACATGAGTTGATTTGCCTGATCCCGTTGGCCCAACCAAAATGATCACTTGATGCTTCTCGAGTTCTTCCAAAATCTCAGCATCTTTCTGCCCAATCGGAAAAGTGCGAGTCTCGGGCTTCTCACTAACACTGTCAATAAATGGGCGCAGGTCGCGATCAAACTGTCCGACACCACCGGGTCCAGGGGACAACTTTATGCCTTTGGCCTGGGCCTCTTCTATCTGTCGCACCAGTTCTGTCCCGTATTCCGATTCCGTGATATCTAAATGATGCACCGCAATACGTGAGTAAGATTCCGCATGCATTTTCTGGTGCACAGGGCAGTACTCTGGCTCTGAAAAGCCGACCATACGATCGCCATCCATGGACGCTGTCGAAGCTTTAAGCCAGTTATTGCAGTCAAACTGTTTGCACTTACGCCTTTTCTCATGGACATCCATTGTTGATGCTCCAGTTAATTCTTTGGTGATTCAATCAGGGATAACCACGCTGTAAGAATCTCTCGCAATTCATCGAGTGAAAGTTCAGTTGTTATGGGGGGGGTGGCGAACTCAGACTCAACACGTGCTTTATCAGAAGCTAAAATGAGAGTAAAAGCATTACCCGTACCTTGCCAATATGGTATGTTGCCTGCCTTTACCAAGTCTATTAATCGAATTAATTCATTAATCCATTGGGGGTTGCTCTGTACATCGCCCTCAAGATACCAACTGATGGCTTTATTGTCAGGGGTGGTTTTAGCTCTAGGATAGCCATCACTATCTTGATAAAGTTCTATTTCCATATGCCATCTATTCTCTCTATCTGTGGTTTCATTTCATTACTGGGTACACAGTTGTCATGATATTCGTCTCAGGGTTAACATAACCCATAATTACAACCCCTGAGTTCGAGAGGCCTCTAAATACGTCATCATCTCCTGTCGACCGGTTTTGGTAAGCACTCCGAATTTCATCCACAACCTGTTGACGAGACCAATGATCTGGGAAGAAAGTAGACCTGCCTTTGTTAGTATCTTTATCCTGCCACACATCAGTTTTAGTATCGCGAACTTGTATTTTCGCCTCATATACTCCATTGTTGTCGCGTTCTTGTGTGATTTCCATAGCGCGAGCGAAAAGAGTCGAACCGTATGTCTGGTGATGAAATCCCATTCCCATTCCACGACTATTGATTTGACCATGGAAGAGATGCTCAAGGTCTATTTTAGGATTGTCGCGTGATATATTGCCTTGACCATTTTTACTTGACTTTAGGCCCAGTAAATCTATGTAAGTTAACGGATTATTTCTTGCAAAGTGGTATACATTCGGCCCATCATCCACCCCCACCGGGTCAGCCTGGATAAACCGCCCAAGGTTTGGATCATATTGACGGGCTCGGTTGTAATATAGGTTGCTTTCCGGATCCCAACGTTTACCGCTAAAGCCAAAGGCAGATAAAACACCTTCTGAGAGCGATTGTCCAAAGGGATCATACTCCATTAGTGTGCTATCACCTACTCGAACGACTGAGCCATAAGTGTCAGTCCAAACTGGTTCCACGTTTTTATCTGGACTTGCCTGCCCTACCAACTCATCAGGTCCAAATCCCCAGAACCATCGATGGTTTCCGATAGTGGACTCGCTAATCACCAACTCCAGACCATCATAGATGTCACATTCATCGCCTTGTGGACGAGTGATAATCGCCCGCTCGCCAGTGCCGGCATATGTGTACGTGGCTAGGGGATTAGCAGAATCATCGCTTCTGACTTGGCGCAAACGTTCACCTGCATCGAAGTCGAAACACAACGCTCCAAAGCGTACAAGGTTGCCGCATCGATCGTGCTCATATTGTTCTACTGTGCCGTCAGTGTATTGAGACTTAACCGGACGGTTGGCCGCATCGTATTGGCAGGTTCGATATTTCGCGCCGTCGCGTACCTCTACCAGTCTATTGCCTAGGGCGTCGTATTCATAGCGACGGAAATCACTGCTGCCTGCAAGTCCAGTTCGTCCGACTCGCTCTAGTCTGTCTAGCGAGTCGTAGGTGTAGTTATAGTTCTTCGTCTCAGCCAAGTAATGACGGACTTCAGAAGCTGGCCGACGACTGTCATCGTAGGTTAACTCCTGCGCATATATTGTGTGGCCCTGAGGGTTCTGACTTTTTAGTTCGCTTACCATCCCGTCTGACGTGTAGCGATAGTGTGTGCGACTGCCATCATGCCAACATCTCTCTGTCACCCGGCCTTGCGTATCGGTTCTTATAGTCAACCTGCTGCCAGAAAGCTCCACGCGCGAAATGAAAGATGTATTGGGAATGTAGTCATACTTCATCCACCACTCATCGTCAACACGTTTATCAACAAGACGTCCACTAGTGTCAAAAGCATAAACGACTGAGCGCGTCTGTTTTGATAAAGTCTGATCATGCCGAGTGACTCGTCCAGCAGCATCATGTTCCCAGTGATAGTGGATCTCGCCTTCAATTGCTGACTTAAGGTGACCGGCAAAGTCATATGAGAAGTTGGCGTCAACTGATCCATCAGGGGAACTCCGCTTGATCAGATGATCGCGACTATCGTAGCGCATGTCAACCGTTCTATACTCAGCATCAGTCTTACGGATAAGATTACCTTGGCTATCGTATTGTTCTTGACATAAGTTACCGAGTGCGTCACGTGTTTCAATCTTGTGTAGACGGTCGACATAGCGGTATGTGAATTGCGTATTCAACAAAGACGCTGTACCTGCGCGCACTTCTAGTAACCGGCCAAGTCCATCACGGTTGTAGACTTCAACTGATGTCGGTTTTGGACCGCGTTCACGTCGTTTGAGTAATCCCCTGCTATCACGATCAATCCTCTCATATGCCCCATCCGGGTAATGGACTTCTATCCATTGTGAGAGATCCCCATATCTGTAAGTCGTACCCAAACTCACGCCATCAATAATTTTGGTGGAGCGAACAAGTTGACCAACAGGGTCATATGCCCATGTTAGTGCTAAACCATCACTGTTTGTCTGCTGAATAATACGTTTGCCTGCGTCGTATTTGTTACAAACCCCATAACCACTACTCGTAGTGCGCTCTATTTCCAATCCATCTCGATCATATTTGTAAGTGGTACTAAATCCGGTGGGTTCTGTTACGCTCGTGCATAACCTGCAAGGATCCCATTTATATTGAGTTGTGGCTCCCGCTGGATCAATATGGCGCACGATATTTCCGGTTGCGTCATAGTACCAACACTGACGCATGAGCCTAAGATTCATCGGCACATTGGATAATAACCTTGGTTCTGCCTTTTCAACTAGAAACGATTCTGATGTTCGTCCTGCCAAGTCCAGCTTGACACAGGCTGCTGTTCCATCAGGACCAATCTCCCATATCGGTCGCCCTAATCGATCATACCCATATCTTGTAACGAGCACTTCCGCTACACTATCAGGACTCCTTCGCCTAAATACACGCCGGACTATCAACCTGCCGAGATGGTCCCACTCATAGTTTTCCTCAGTAGGAAAGCAATTCGACGAATCGCCGTCATCAATCCAGGTTCGCCGAGTAAGTGGATATTGCCCAAGGTCGTCAAAGGTCTGTTCGACAACTGAACGTACTTCAGATCCTTCTGGTGTGGTTTGGGGCGATTCAATAAGTCGTACGATGTTGCCCCAGGCATCGTATTCCCAGGTACGTATTAAGTGGTCATGGTTACCCGCACTGGCGACCGGGTTGCGCTCCATTCGCAACGGCAAACCACTGCGTTCATCAAATTGAAAGCGAATTTCTTCTCCATTTGGAAGAGTAATATGTCCCGGCTGACCAAAATCAGAATAGGCTTCGAACCGAGTTACATCACCTATTGCATTCCGGACAAGTGGCCGATTTCCGTTGCTGTCATAACCTAGTTCAATTAGCTCCGGCTGGATATCCAAGTAATCAGATCGATTTCCAGTTGGCCTATGCCCATATTCCTGCTGTCGATCAAACCAACTGGAATCCTTTAATCTGACATATTCAGTTCGATTTCCAAGTGGATCGATCTCAGCCAATAGGTTGCGTTGGGAATCAAAAATGTATTCATAGGTTCCACCTTCCGGATGTCGTACCTTTGTGGTATTTCCAGCTTTATCATAAGCGTATAAAGTCGTCCAACCTGCCGGATCAGTTACTTCTGTAATCCGGGTGAAACGGTTGTAGTTGAATAAAGTGCGATTACCAAGAGCATCTATCTGTGTTTGGACGCGACCATCAGACGTGTAGATATTAGTTGCTTCAGGGATCAACGTACGCGTGTCGTCATACCGATGGTGCTGAAAGACCTTGACCATGGCCCGAATCAATCGGGGTTCTATGCTTTCTTTTACTGCAATGGGGGCGTTCTGATCTTTCTGTATAGTCACATTCAGCGACTGGTGGACATACTGGTATTCACGCTCACGGTTTGTAGGATCGATCACACGCACCAAGTCATGGTCCGAATCATAAAAATATCGCCATTCGCGGCCAGTGTGATCATGCACCACTCGTATTAGTGGGCTCTCATCCATGTAATAGAAACTGAGTTCCCGTTGTCCGACACCTGTAACTTTATCTAGGCGTCCGAATTTCTCATATGTGAACGTGATTCGACTATCTGCTGATGGACCGGGACGAACGAGAGCAGAGATTTTGCCATCACTTTGAAATTCTGCTGTAAGGCCATCAACCTGCCGCAAGGAATAACCTGTAGCAACGATTTCAAGTCGTAAACCGAGTGAGCCGGGCGGCGGGGAGAATTGACCAAGACTATCTGGTGTGAATATAATCCTCACACCGTGGTCATCAACGAAAGTACATTGGCCGGAGCCAGGTCCAGGCTCTATGTGCATATTCAGTGAATGGGTCCAGCCACAACCAAACGGCCCTGGAGCTTCACATGCACTATGCAGGGAACTATCGTAGTAGCGAGTAAGTGATATAACTAATCGCTGTGTAGGGAAAGTCAAGTCCGTTTCAGTCAGTGTAAATGCGCCGGTGACAACATTGACTGGATCATCTGTCTTGTCCTGGTTGTTCTGTGAAGAAGGTGGATTAGCACCTTTACATGCACCCGCGTCCGCACCAGTTGACTCTTTTCCGCATGCCATAGTGATGATTCCTCAAAGGCTAAAACGATATAGTCTGGGATTGTTTCTGACCTTTACATGCACATGAACTTATCCGTGTACCATTACATGTTGGACACTGAACATAACCTCGCGAGCAGTGGCAAAACACTTCACTTTGTCCATGACAAGTAGCGCAATTCCATAATCCACTGCCTGCTGGTATACACTTTTGGCATTTTCCACTTCCATTACACACCTTGCAGATACGGCCACCTGCCCAGCGTCCATTTGTGCAATGTTGGCATTTTCCTGTTCCTGCGCACCTACCGCATGTAACTTTACCTTTTCTACAGTCGGGTACTGGGCATTGCAGTTTCTGTGTTCCATGGCACTCAGGACAGGCAATTTGGCCTTTCCCAGCGCAGGTTGTGCATATTCGATGTGTAGTTCCAAAGCAAGCCGAACATCCACCGCTCTTTCGATAGTTATTCAGAACGCTTATAAACAACTTTCCATCACTGCTTTTTGTGCATAAAGCAAGTGTTCCTGCGGTCACAGGCTCGCGAACTGACCAAATAAGTATTTCGCCTGTAGTAGGATTGACAATACGAGTATTCAACCCACCACTATATTCGAAGGACTCCAGTACTACACCCAAATACTCTGGGTGGCTGTAAAAAAAAGCGTCTACAATTTCAGCTCGCTCCTGGGGTGTCCACCTAAGACTTGGCAGATTGAATGGTATATTTAGCTTCTTGCCATCCTTATCAATGACTTGATCTACATAGTAGGCAGTATCACTGTCGAACACGTCTCTTTTGATTTTCAGCATTCCTAATGCGCTAAGTAATATGCCATTGTTCCCAAAACTGTATCCTGTGACCGCTCTTGTCATTGCACTTCGTTTTTGGAACGTTCTTGCCACCTCATTTACGACATCGGGCGTTACGGTTAGGTCACTACTTAGAGATGAGGAATTTAGCTTATGAATAAAAATGCAGCTACCAATTTTCTTGCTTTCTCGTCCATATTTTTCCCATCGGCAATGACCTTCTGCGGTGATCACCCGGTAACCACGATCAACTTGCACTTCTGTTGCAACACCAATTGCCAAGCCATCAGATCCTAATGCCAGTTGCCCCATCATATCCACCATGTCTGAAGATTCACGCGCTGCAAATGGCAGGATATACATTTGCTCCACTTCGTAGGGTTCCTCAGTGTTGTAGACCACTACCGTTCGGTGACCTGGCCGCCGTGTGAGTTGCCACACATCCTTATATGCCTGTGGGTCATCTCGATTCAGCACATCGCCTAAATCGTATGGCACAATGAATGGCTTCTGATCCTTCTCCCGATCAAGAGCGATGAAACCAGAATACCGATAATTGCTATCGTTTTTTACTGGACGATAAAGGATTGTGCCGATTGCGAGTTCCCGACCTGATTTGCGCGGCAGTCCATTCAGTGCAACTATTTTTTCACGAAGCTTACTAAAAGCATCCTGCTGGTTTACACCTTCTTTCATATTAGCGAAGAAATCATCATCGGATAGCTTGAGTAATTCGCGCAGGTTGCCATCTTGTAGATTTGTGCTGTTTAGTATCAGTGCTTGACCCAACAGAACAGCTATCGGATATTGGCTGCAATTGCGTAATGCGGTTTCGGCAAGTGCATTGATCTCAGCGCGTACTGATTGATGAAGTAAACGGAGGATGCAAGCAATCCCTTCAAACCTCCCATTTTGTGCAAGCGCAATAGCAGAATGCAACTGCATCAATATCATTTGCGGATCAGCAGTTTCAGCCACCTCCAGCGCTTGTTGCAATTGATTTCTGGCAGAAGATTGATCGATCTGGCGCACGCGGTAATATAGAGACCCTATCCGCTCGACCGGTGAATATCCCACGTCTAGGAAGTTTATGGTTCTGAATCTCTCATTTAAACCAATCTTTATTGCCATTGTTACCTTATCCCCCTGTCACTTTACTTGCTCGATACGAACTGAGAGTACATTGCCACTGTGCACCTCGCTTACCACCCGTGCCTGACGTTGCGACAGCGAGCTAAGTGACAGAATTGAGTTTAGCAAAGGTGGTGCCCAGCGGAATAGTTCGACCTGATAAGTTCGATTATCGGCTCTCAAGTAAACCATATGATCACGTTTCTCTAGCATCTGCAACAAGTCTCTTTTGTCGTTGCCACTAGACATTCCCGCGGCTGAGGTCAGACGCTGCCGAGATTTATCCGACATTTGGCTAATTGCTAACTGTGCGCATGTAACACATTTCCCGCCCTGTGAGCAACAGTGACGGCAGTAGCTCATGCCACAATCAGTACACTTGTTTTGCTCCGCACTACAATCGCTTGAGTTGCATGACAGGAGGCCACACCCTGCACAGCGTGGTGCATGGTCTGCATGAGTCCGGCACAATCGAGTCTTGCCGCATATCTGACACGTCACTCCATGATCACTACAAATCTCCTTATGGCATGTGACGCATGTAGTAAGGTCAGCCTTCAAATAGCTGACAGTAGAGGAGCACAGAGAACACGTTTTACGATGCGTATCGCACACACGTTGAGCTGTATGCAGCTTCGGCTGTGAACTATGTTTCTCGCAGACCGACTTACCGCACTCAATACAATGAAAGCGATGTTTCGGGTCTTGGCAGAGAATTTCGCGCGAATCCACACAGCACCTTGCTAGACGTGATAGGGCAAAAATACGTTTACAGCAAGTAGTTTGTGCGCCGTGATCCCGGCACACCCAAGTTCCTTCCGCAGTAGCCAAACCATGTGAACGGCAAGTTGTCTCATGGCAGTCTTGGCATTCAAACCCATCCGGCTTAGCACCCGGAATGGTGCATATTCGCTCGTGACCAATGCGGCAGGTGCGTAAGTGTTGGTGAGCGAACGGCCTGTGACACACGGCGCAAAGTTCATAACAGTCGTGACACAATAGCTTGCCTTCGAAGCTGGGGGTCAGGCACGTAGGGCAAAAGTAAGTCCCTTTTTTATGTGGCCCATAAGCACACTCACCATGATCATCACAACATACCGGTGCACTGCAGTGGGTGCATTTCCCTCCATGGTCAGAGCACATGGAATCACCACATACACTACAGTCAAGTAACGCAGATGAACAGTCTGCGCACTGAACGTGGCTTCCTACCAGGCAGGTGTTGAAATGCTTGTGCCCACCGCACTTTGGACATGTCGACCAATTGACACGTCCAAGACGTGAATCGTAGGGAATTTCCGGTAAGAAAAGTTTTCTACGCTTTCCCGTGATTGTAATGTTGTAATTGATCACCGGCCACCATAGTTGCAGAACTGAAAGCAAGCTAACGCTCGTGCGACAGGTGTATTTCCGCT
>Ga0118677_10006472_pt1 | contig 19819 bp, 15 predicted proteins | sample AliMusrvi5mmetaG_FD_86154 | JGI IMG/M metagenome (GOLD analysis project Ga0118677, IMG submission 86154)
CGCCTACGTCGTCGCGGTTGAGGCAGGAGACGGGGAACGATTGGAGGATATGCAGTTCGATCAGTTTCATTTGTTGTCTTGTTTGTTTGTTAGCAGTTGAGAGTTGAGGGTGGGAGCTGGCGCAGGTAATTTACCGGTATGAGCACAGTCACAGAAATTGAAGTGGCCATCGCCAGGTTGCCGCGGCAGGAACTCTGGCGGCTCAAAGTACACCTGGACCGCCGGTGTGAGGCCGACTGGGACGCGCAGGTTGAGGAAGACGCCCGTTCCGGCAGGCCGCTCGACCGTCTGGCCCAAAAGGCGACGGCAGACTTCAAGGCGGGACGCTGCAAAGCGCTGCCGTGAAGAGCTTCACGACGCCAGAATTCTGGCGGCAGTATCAGGCATTGCCGGTGGCGCTCCGCCGCCTGGCGCTGAAGAACTACCGGCTCTGGAAGGACAACCCGCGCCATCCAGGTCTGCACTTCAAGCCGGTTGGCCCCAGCACCTGGTCGGCCCGGGTCGGGGACAACTATCGTGCCGTGGCGGCCAAAGTGCCGGAGGGCTTCGTCTGGTTCTGGATTGGGCCTCATAAGGATTATGAGCGTCTGATCACCTCACTTTAGCGGCGCAATGACCAGCAGGCCGAAGCCGAAGGCTTTGGCAGAGCCGATGCCGCGTTGGAGGGTGGCGCGGAACGCTGGAGCGTCCGTGACTTCCAAGACGCCTTGAAACTCGGCGGCGGAGTGCAGGCCGCTGCTGCCAGGCTTGTGAAAGTATTCCCGGCCACGGGGCACGGTGCGAAGGAAGGCGGCATCGAAACGGAACCCGCCGGCCGCGGCCTTTCGCTCCAGCCAAGCTCAAACGTCCTGACCATTCCCGGCTTCAAGCCGCACAACGAGTATTACCTCGACCGCGAAATCTGCGACGTCGCCAAGGGGGTATCTCCCTATAATGAGAATTTCCCAGCGGCCAGGAACTACACGCGGCTTGAGGATTTGTTAGAATGACCGTCGCCGGCGGTTACCCGGAACTTTCGCAATCGTCCGATTCCCCACAGGCAGAGCAGGCCGAAGGCGGCGCCGGTGGTGTCGAGCAGGACATCCCAGACGCTGGCTTCGCGGGAGGGGACGAAGGCCTGGTGAAACTCGTCGCTGGCAGCGTAGAGTGCCGTGAGGGCTAGCACGAGGCCGGCTTTCGACCAGCGCCAGGGAGCCTTGCCTGGTGGGGACTCCCGGCGCAGCGCATGCCAGAGCAACAGGGCCAATACCGCGTATTCGGTCAGATGGGCGCACTTGCGCATGAATACCACGATGGTATGGACGGCCGCATCGGAGACATGCGGGAATAGCCATCGCATGAGCGGTTCGATGATGCGCGACGAGTGCTGGAACGAACCGCTGTCGCTGGAGGCGGAGAAGATAATCCCCATCCAGAGCAGCACAGACAGCCAATACTTGAGGAATGATCGTAATCGCGGCACGGCGCATGGAAGCAAAGGTTTGTCACTCGTGGCAACTATGAAAGGTGGTTCCTCGTCGTCTCTGATGGGCAAGCGCGGATGGGGAGAAGTCCGAAGACCGAAGGCCGAAGACCGAAAGAAGGCCGAAGGTCGAAGTCCGAAGAAGTCACAAACGTTTCGGTTGCACCTGCGACAAGCGTTGAACCATAATAAGGGACTATGTTGAAGTTGGGTGTAAATATTGATCACGTGGCGACGCTGCGCGAGGCGCGCTTCCGCGGGCTCGGGTACGGAGAGCCGGACCCGGTGGCCGCGGCGCTGGCGTGCGAGGCGGTGGGCGCGCACGGCATCACCGCCCATTTGCGGGAGGACCGACGCCATATCCAGGACCGGGATGTCTGGAAGCTGCGCGAGGTCATCAAGACCCGGCTCAACCTGGAGATGGCCAATGCACCGGAGATCGTGGCGATTGCTCTCAAGCTAAAGCCGGACATCGTGTGTGTGGTGCCGGAGCGTCGGCTGGAGGTCACCACCGAAGGCGGGTTGGAAGTGGCCGGCAACTTGCAGGCGATCACCGAGATGCGCAAACGGATGAACGACGCGGGCATCGAGGTCAGCCTGTTCATTGCGCCTGATCCACTGCAAATCGAGGCGGCGGCACGCGCGGGTAGTCAATTCATTGAGTTGCACACGGGCTCTTTCGCCGAGGCGTATCATGAAGATCCCCAGCGGCCCGACGAGCTAAACCGCTTGATTGCGGGTGCCAGGCAGGCCCACGCGCTGGGGCTGAAGGTGAACGCCGGGCACGGCTTGAATTACCAGAACCTGTCGCTGCTGTACAAAGTGCCGCATCTGGTGGAGCTGAACATCGGCCACAGCATTATCAGCCGCGCGGTTACGGTCGGTTTGCAGGCCGCCGTTCGGGAGATGCTGGGGCTAATGGCGAACTATCGGGGCGGAACGGAATGAAGCTAAAGGCTGAAATCCTAGGGCCGAACATCGAACATCGAACATCCAACATCCAATGGTGTCCAATAGGGCAGTCTTTCGACGGTGGGCGCTCGATGTTTTCCTTCGGTTCAGGGGTTCAACGCGTCAAACTTTCGGGGCGGGGAAGTTTCTCCACGACTTCTGCCTTTAGCCTTCAGCCTTCAGCCTTTAGCCTTCCCGCATGATCCTGGGCATCGGCATCGACATCATCGAGGTGGCGCGCATCCAGACCTCGCATGAGAAGTTCGGGGAGCGATTCCTGAACCGCATTCTGCACCCGAACGAGATCAGCTATTGCCTGTCGTACAAGGCCCCCGCACCGTTTTTGGCGGTGCGGTTCGCGGCGAAAGAAGCCATCTCCAAGGCATTCGGCACGGGGATCGGCGCGCAGCTCGCGTGGCAGGACATGGAGATTGCCCGGAGGGAGAGCGGCGAGCCGTATGTGATACTGCATGGCGGGGGACAGACGCTGTTGCAGGCCCGGGGAGGCCGGCACGTGTTGATCAGCCTGAGCCACACCCAGGCTTATGCCGCTGCGGTTGCGATTCTGGAAGGCGCCGACTGAGCGAGCGACCGGCGCCGAAGGACCGGATGTGAAGGGAGGAACTCAAGGCACCGCCAAGCCTGGGGGAAGCGTGCTGGACTGAAACGTGAAACGTGAAACGTGAAGGGATGCAATCAAGGCACCGCCAAGCCTGGGGAAGGCGGCTTACAGGCTAAGTGCTCGCTACCTACTCGCTCGTGTTCCGCTTGTGTTCCGCTCGTATTCCGCTTGTATTCCGCTTATACTCCTCCTGTCCGTCCCACGCGTCCCGGTGGTGAGAAGGCTGGCGGTGTGGCCTCGCCACGGCATCGCAACTTAGTGCTGACAGCCGTGGTTTGACGGCTAATCAATTCAAATCGCGGTTCGGCGTGGATCCAGCAATTCTCATTATGGGACGAATGGGACGAGTGGGACGAATGGCGGATGATCATACGCGGCCTGGAACACCCTAAAGGGTGGACCCCGAACCTCCCAGACCAGCCAAAATGAGAACTGCTGGCGTGGATCTTCTTTCCCGGGCGTTTCCCTGGCAGTGGGACTAATGGCGGCTGATCATTGACGGCGTTTAAGAATTGCCGCGGGAGAGGTTTTGCGCACAATGGCAGTCGTGAAGCATCAGTTTCCACTCTTCTGGACTATTCTGTTTGGTTTGGCCTGTCCCCTTGGCAGCGGTGCCGCCGACCGGCCTAACATCCTCTACATCATGAGCGACGATCACGCCGCGCACGCGATCAGCGCGTATGGCAGCCGGGTGAATCAGACGCCTAACCTGGATCGCCTGGCCAAGGGGGGCATGCGGTTCGACAATTGCTTCGCGGTGAATTCGATCTGCAGCCCGAGCCGGGCGACGATCCTCACCGGCAAGTACAGCCATCTCAATGGCGTGCCGACTTTCAACCGCTTCGATGGTTCGCAGCCCACAGTGGCGAAGTATCTCCAGGCGGCGGGATATTATACGGGCATGATCGGCAAGTGGCACCTGGGGAGCGACCCGACTGGATTCGACCGGTGGAGCGTTCTGCCAGGGCAGGGGGTCTATTTCGATCCGCAGTTCGTCGAGGCTGATGGCCGGCGCGTGATCAAAGGCTACGTGACCGACATCATTACGGACCTGGCGGTGGATTACCTCAAGAACCGGCCAAAGGATAAGCCCTTCTTCCTGATGGTCCATCACAAGGCGCCCCACCGGTCGTGGGAGCCCGATGCGAAACACCGGGCGATGTTCGCCGCAAGGCAAATCCCGGAACCGGCCACGCTGCGCGATGACTACACGACGCGTAGCGACGCCATCCGTGAGTGCCGTCAGAAGGTGTTCGAGGATCTTACGCGCACGGATCTGAAGCTGGTGCCTCCCGCCGACCTCACCGGGCCGGCGCGGAGTCAGTGGCTCAGCGTCAAGCCGACGGAAGTGGAGACCGTCGTCAACGGCAAGCAGCAGAAACTAACCGGCGCGGCCTTGAATGCCTGGAAGTATCAGCGGTACATGCAGGATTACCTGGCGTGCGTGCAGTCGGTGGACGACAACGTGGGCCGCCTGCTGGACTGGTTGGACCAGAATGACCTGAGCAGGAACACGATGGTGATTTATACCAGCGACCAGGGCTTTTTCCTGGGCGACCACGGGTTATACGACAAGCGGTTCATGTATGATGTGTCTATCCGAATGCCCTTCATGGTTCGCTGGCCGGGGGTGATCAAGCCCGGCAGCGTGCAGGACGCGATGGCCATTAACCCTGATTTTGCGCCGACGTTCATGGATTTGGCGGGGCTGACGGTGCCGACCGACATGCAGGGCCGCAGCCTGGTGCCGCTGCTTAAAGGCGAGCGCCCGGCGGATTGGCGGACGAGTTGGTATTATCGGTATTACCATGATCCGGGCGACCACAACACGCGCGCCCATTACGGCGTGCGCACGGCCACGCACAAGCTCATCTGTTTCTGGAAGAAGGATCAGTGGGAGATGTTCGACCTGGTGAAGGACCCGGACGAACTGCATAACCTCTACAGCGATCCGGCGCAGCAGGAGGTAGTTGCGAAACTCAAGACCGAGCTTTACCGCCTGAAGAAGGAGGTCAAGGACGATGACCAATTTGCCAATGAACAACCGCCGCAAGACGCTGGTGGCCAACCGGCGGCCAGGCGCAAGAAGTAATGCGCACGAGTTCAAACCAGCGGGTTTATGCCAGGCAGCAATAGCGGACGGAAGCACTTATGAAACTGAAGTCGAGTCGAGGATTGCTGATCACGTCAGGTGTGGTCGTGCTCCTGGTGATCATTTTGGCTGCACTGGGCGTCTTCCGAAGATCCAAGCCGATACCACCGGAGAAGATTGTCACGATCGAGCGGGGGGATATCGCCCGCTCCGTGGTTGCCCGGGGGAAGATTGAGCCTCTCTCAAAGGTCGAGGTGAAGTCCAAGGCAAACGGGATCATCATGTTCCTGCTGGCCGACGTGGGGGAAAGCGTCACGAACGGCCAGGTGCTGGCGGAGCTGGATAAAGAGGACCTGCAGGCCCAGGTCCGGCAGGCCAAAGCCACCGTGGATGCGGAGGAAGCCAACCTGCATGCGGCGACGGCCGAGGAGGCGAAGGCGCGCATCGAGGCGGCCAATCCCGAGCTCGAGTTCGCCCGGCGCGACTTTGTGCGGGCGCAGGAGTTGTTCAAACAGAAGATCGCGTCCCAGCAACAGTTGGACGACGCCTCGCGCGCCCACGAAGTGGCCAAGAACCGGCAGCAACTGCTGGATGCCACCGTGCAGACGGCGGGCGCGCAAGTGGAACAGGCGCGCGCACGGGTCGCGGCGGCGAAAGCAGCGCACGATCGTGCCGAGGAGACCCTCCGCTACGCCACTATCCGCGCACCCTTCTCAGGCGTCGTTCTCAGCCGGCCCACGGAAGTGGGCGACGCGGTGTCCTCGATACTTAACATGGGCAGCGCGGCCACGCTGATCATGACGCTTGGCGACATGAGCAGCGTCTATATCAAAGGAGAGGTGGATGAGGCGGACATCGGCAAGGCGGAATGCGGACAGCGCGTCCGGACCAAGGTTGAGTCGTTTCCCAATGAGTCGTTTGAGGGCGTCGTGAAGCGCGTCGCACCGATGGGCAAGGAACTCAACAACGTAACGACCTTCGAGGTGCGGGTGTCCATCCTGAATCCGCAGGGCCGGCTGCGGGTCAATATGACTGCGAACGCGGAGATCGTGCTGGAGGAGCACAAGAATGCCCTGCTCGTGCCGGAGACGGCACTGGTTTACGACAAGGACAAGAAGGTCTCGGTGCAGCGGTTGGCGCCGGAGACGGGCCAGGGGTGGCGCAAAACACCGGTCAAGACGGGCATCTCCAACGGCCAGCGTACCGAGGTGCTGGAAGGATTGAAGGAAGGGGATAAGCTGGTCTTGCCGTGAAGTGATCTTCGCGTTCGAAATCCTGGTTCAGACCCTGCGCAACATCTGGGCGCATAAGCTGCGCAGCACCCTGACCATGTTCGGCATCTCCTGGGGCATTGCCTCGATTGTGTTCATGATCGCCATCGGGGAGGGTTTCAAGAGCGGCTACCGCAACATGCTTTCCTCGATGGGCACCGATCTCATCATTCTCTGGCCAGGCCGAACTGCCCGCCAGGCGGGGGGACAACGTGTTGGGCATGACGTTCGCTTCGCCTACGACGACGTCCGTGCGATTGAACAGGAGTGCTATTTCGTCAAGCATGTGACCGCCGAGTCGGCGGGCGAACTTCCGGCCCGAAGCCGCTACAACTCGGGCGTTTTCTCAACCCACGGCATCACGCCCATCTATCAGCAGATCCGCTCCATGAAACTTGACGGCGGGCGGCATATCTCCCAGGAGGACATGGACGACGCCCGCGGGGTTTGCGTGATTGGGGAAGACGTCCAGGAGCAACTGTTTGCCCGACACGAAGCGCTCGGCGGCCAAGTCTATATCCGCGATGTGCCTTTCACGGTGATTGGAACACTGGCGAAGAAGGAGCAGAACAATTCGTATAGCGGGCTTGACGGCACCAAGGTGCTGATCCCCTTTACGACGATGGCCCGGCATTTCCCTGACCCACGGCCTTTCATCGGTCGGGGACACATTGACAACCTGCTATTCATGCCAGTCACGCCTGACGATCATACAGCGGCGGTGAAACAAGTCCGGCAATTGCTGGCGCGGCGCCACGGCTTTGATCCGGCCGACGAAGGAGCGATCTGGTTTTGGGACACCGTCCAGATGGCACAGATGGTGAGCCACATTTACGACTCCATGGAGCTGTTTCTGGGCTTCATGGCTTTCATCACGCTCGGATTAGGCGGGATCGGGGTCATGAATATCATGCTGGTATCGGTCGTCGAGAGGACGCGGGAAATTGGCGTTAAGCAGGCTGTGGGCGCTACTCCGGGCAGGATTCTCTTCGAGTTCTTCCTGGAGGCCGTCACTCTCACCATCTTCAGCGGGCTGGTTGGGCTGGTGGTGGCTTGGGGCATTTGCGCCGTGGTCAGTCGGATGCCGCTGCCGACCTTGTTTGCTGGGCTGCCGGTGTCGCCCCGAACGGCTTTGGTGGCCTTTGGCACCTTGGTGCTGGTCGGGATTCTCTCGGCACTTTACCCGGCCAGGCGCGCTTCACTGCTCGTGCCGGTCGAGGCCTTGAGGTACGAATGATTCGTCACATCATAGGCGAGGCTCTCAGCGCGCTGGCTTATTATCGGCTCCGGTCCGCGCTCACCATGCTCAGCATCATCTGGGGGGTGGCGTCCCTGGTGCTATTGCTTGCTTACGGACAGGGGTTCGAGCGCGCCCTCAAGCAGGCTTTTCTGCAGATTGGCAAGGATCTCGTAGTGGTGTTTCCAGGTCAGACGAGCATGCAAGCGGGTGGCGAGCGCTCCGGACGTCCGGTGCTGCTCGAACTCAAGGACGTCACGGCCATCCAGGAGGGGGTGCCGACGGTCGAGGCCGTTTCGCCTGAAGTCAGGGTGTGGTACCCCCTGGTATTCAACGACCGGACCCGCAGGTACAGCGTGGCCGGTGTGTATGCTGCTTACGGGAGGATCCGCGACGCCGAGCTCGCCGCGGGCAGGTTTCTTTCCGAGGAGGATGTCCTGCAACACCGGCGGGTGGTGGTGATCGGCGAGAGGATCAGGCAAGAGCTGTTCAGCGGGATGCCTGCCCTGGGCGCAGACCTCAAGATCAAGGGGGTTCGCTTCACCGTCGTGGGAATTCTCCTGAAGAAGACGCAGATCACCAATTACGCGCCACCGGACGACATGACCGCATTCATCCCTTTCACGACGCTCTCCGGGATGGTCAATACGCGCTACCTGCAGGACATCGTGCTGCTGCCGGTGAGCAACCAGTTTCGTGATCGCATCGTGGCGGACGTGCGCGCCGCGCTGGCTCGCGGGCACAACTTCAACGTGAACGACACCCGGGCGGTGATGATCATCGAGTGGAACAAGTTCCTGTCGATCATTACGAATGTGACCTTCGGTCTGAAGATTCTACTGACCATCATCGGCACCTTCACGCTGAGCATTGGGGCTGTCGGGGTCGTGAACATCATGCTGGTGTCCGTCACCGAACGCACGCGGGAGATCGGGGTGCTGAAAGCGCTTGGAGCGCGGCGACGGCACATTCTGTTGCAGATACTGATCGAGGGCCTGGTGCTGACATTCACCGGCGGGTTGCTGGGGTTTGTGCTCGCCACAGGACTGATCAAAATGATCGGTTCACTCCCGTTTCTCGGCCCGCTTTTTGAAGACACCTCCGGGCGCAGCGACATCCACCTGACCGTCTCCGTCTCAGCGATCCTGGTGTCCAGCACCATCCTCATTGCGGTGGGGTTGATTGCCGGGATGATTCCTGCCTTGCGTGCCTCGCGGCTCGACCCGGTTCAGGCGATCCGCAGCGAGTAAATGATTCGAGGCTTCCCTACCGTGCGAATCATGCTGGTAATGACAGATGGTAATGAGCGAGTTGCGCGCCGGCGCGAGCAGTTCCATGGCCTTGGAAGCCGCGCCGCTGGCTTGCGTGACCGTTTCGGGGATGTCCCCGCCATCCTGTAGGCCGGGTGCCCTCACCCGGCGCTCCCATCTGTAGAAGGCTGGGGCAATTCGGATTTCGGCCTTCGGATTTCCTTCGGGTTTCGGGTTTCGGGTTTCGGATTTCAGATCTCCGCCCCGGCACTACCCCGCTCAGGGCCTGACGAACACCAGAGCCTCTTGTTCCGTTGTATCGGCCCGAAGCCAGACGCGTTGCTCGGCAGCGCCGCAGTCAATCACGCGCACGACCTCCGCCAGGCCTTCCGCGCCGGGATCAAGCTCCAGCAACCGGCTCGGCGCATTGCGAAACCATTCGTCGTTGATGCTGTTGCCGGCCTTTTTGGGGAAGTAGGCCACATACAGCATGTCGTGCTCAACCAGGTCATTGAAGAAGTGCGTGCCCAGAGACACATCCGGGATGAGGTTGTCGTGCATCGCCACGACTTCACACACCACGGAGGCGCGGCTGATTTCGGTAAACGAGACGGGAATGCCCAAAGAAGGGCTATGGGTGCCCCAGCGGCCGGGGCCTATCAGCATCAGTCCCCGATCATCCGCGACATGGAGCCGATTGAGCTTCCCGATCAGCCGAGCGACCGCATGACGGGCCTGCTCGGACAGGGCGGCGTACTTGTCCGTGACGATGTAAATAATCCGGCTGAGAAGTTGCTCGCGTGATACGCCGATCACCGCGCCGTGAGCGGACAGGACGGTGGTATGCGCTGTCTGCACTGGGGGTGACATGCCGCCGATCTCGCGCCGGATCTGAAACGTGCGGCACTGGAGCAGGTGGATGCGATAGGAGCCGTCGCCTAGAAAGTTGAGCGTGAACTCGATGTCCACCGGGTGCTCATAGACCGATTCCAGGATTTCCAACATGCGGCGCAGATCGCGTGCCACGGGCGTCTCGCGGAGCAGCCGGTCGAACGTGATGAGCGGATAATTCTGCGAGGTGCGGGTCAGATAGAGGTCGAGCGGGAAGTCGGGTCCGTGTTCGATGACATCCTGGAAAGGCAGCGAGACGAATTTGTCTTCTTGCAGGTCCAGACAGTCCATGCGCCGCTGCGAATGCTCGCACATATCGTCAACATCCGCCTCGGGCCGGCGGGAGGGTGCGTTGAGCGCCACCAGCCGGGTGTAGTCGTCGTCGCTCCGGTCCACGGCCCGGGTGCCGAGGCCGAAGACCAGCCGCAGGACGCCGGCCTGCGGGTCAATGTCCTTATGCCAGGCAAACGGGTTGAAGGAGAGGCCCACGCCGGCGGCTTGGGGATAATAATAACGGCCATTGGGTGCGCCGCTCACGCGCATGATAAGCAGCGCCATGCGCTCCTCGCTTTCCAGCAGTCCGCGGCGCCTCCGGTAGAGCAGCGCCTCCTCATCGAGCACGCTCGCATAGACGCGGCGCACGGCCTCGATCAAGCCCTGGCGGCGCTTCTCCCGCGAGCCGCGGTTGGCGACGAATACGCTCTCGTATTTCCCGGAAAACGCATTGCCGCGGGCATCCTCGAGAATGGAACTGGAGCGCACGATGTAGGGGGACTCGCCGAAATAATCCAGCATGCCCTGAAACTGCTCAAGAATCCCCGCCGGGAAATGTCCCTCCAGAATGCGTTTGCGGCCTTCGTCCAAGCCCTGGAGGAAAGACTCGGATTTCTTCTGCTGCTCACGAAGCCACCAGACATTGTTCTGCACCAGGAAGGTGATGAACACCTCCGCCCCCACGAAGAAGGAATCGTGCGCCTCCAGGCGGGCGGACAGCTCGGGGTCGCGCTCGCGAAGAATGGCCCGGGCGACGAGCATCCCGAGGGTTTTTCCGCCAACCGAGCCGATCCCGATCATGCGGTCACGGAGGGCCAGCAAGTCCTCGAGCTTGAGGAAACGCTCCACCAACCCCGCAATTCCAGAGCGATGCACGCGCAGCGCCCAACGCACCCGGCGCAGCATCTCCTCCAACCGCTCCGGCAGACATCGGCCCTCACGACACTCCTCGGCCACCGCTTCAGCATCGCGGAAGAGCCGTCGCCAGTAACCCCCGCGCTGGTCGCTTTGCAGGCGCGGCCACTGCGTATGCGAGAGGATGGGAGCCAGCACGGCGCTCTCCTTCACCGGGCGGAATTGATCGGCGCTGCGAACGTGCAGCGTGTTCATCACATCTCGCGACCGATGCTGAACTTTGACCGGCCGGACGTAGAGCCGCCCCTCAAGCCGGAACACATCGAGCATGAACTGCGTGGTGCTACGAATCGGCTCGATCGCGTAGGCCGAGTGCCGGTCGCGATAGATGCCAAAGTAGGTCACCGTCTCCAGGTCCAGCAGCCGCGGGCAGGTGAGCTGGAAGAAGTTCCCAAGGCTCTGGTCGGAGCCCCACGTGTCAGCCAGGTGCGACAGGCAGTCGAACACATAGAGCGTGCCCCGTCCGGCGGCCTCGATCACGTCATGCACGCTGCGCACAAAGGCCTCGAAGCCGCGCGTGGTATCCAGATCGTGCCGCTCGGCGCCGCCACCCGGCGCCAGCAGCGCCGGGTGATCGGCAAAGCGGAAGTAAACCAGGTGGCGGCCCTCCGCCTGCGCCGCTGCGGCGTAGGGCGACACGAACTCCTGGTAGTCGGCGATCGCATCCACCTCCCAAACAATGTTATCGCCAGGCTCGATGCCGCTTAGAACCGCATCGAGCCCCGGCAGCCCCGTCGTCGCCAGAGGCTGGTGTTGCTTGCTCATATTGATAAGACCGCGGGATGGACTACACCGAGCAACCCCTCACCCCGACCCTCTCCCCTTCTGAAGGGGAGAGGGGGAGGTCGCCGGAGGCTGGTGTTGCTTGCTCATATCCTGGCCTCGGAACACCCGCCGGCTTGCGTTAGACCAATCCCTGGTCGAGCATCGAATGGGCTACTTTTAGGAAGCCAGCGATGTTAGCGCCCATGACGTAGTTTCCGGGTGCTCCGTAATTCTCGGCCGTCGCGCGGCAGTTGGAATGGATGTCTATCATGATGCGGTGCAGCCGTTGATCCACTTCCTCACGGTTCCAGCTCAGGCGCATCGAGTTCTGGGTCATCTCCAGACCGGAGGTGGCCACCCCGCCAGCGTTGGCGGCTTTGCCGGGGCCGTAGAGAATGCCGGCTTGCAGATAAGTATCAACCGCCCCGGGGGCGGACGGCATATTCGCACCCTCGGAGACCAGCTTGCAGCCGTTCTTGAGGAGCGTCGTCGCGTCCTCGCGGGTGATCTCGTTCTGGGTGGCGCTCGGAAAGGCGCAGTCGCACGGCACCGCCCAGGGCCGCTCGCCCGGGATGTAAGTGGCGCGGAACTCCTTCGCATATTCCTTAATGCGCCCGCGGCGCACGTTCTTGAGATCCAGCACCCACGCCAGCTTCTCCGTCGTGAATCCGGCCGCATCGTGGATGGTGCCGTCAGAGTCAGACAGGGTCACGGGCTTGGCGCCGCATTGCAGCAGCTTCTCGATGGTGTATTGCGCGACGTTGCCGGAGCCGGAAACGGTGCAGACCTTGCCCGCGAGCGATTCGCTACGGGTCTTGAGCATCTCTTCCGCGAAATAGACCGCGCCGTAGCCGGTGGCCTCCGGCCTGATGAGCGAGCCTCCCCAGTTGAGACCTTTGCCGGTCAGCACGCCTGTGAACTCACCCTTGAGCCGCTTGTATTGACCGAACAGATAACCAATCTCACGGCCGCCCACGCCGATGTCCCCTGCCGGAACGTCCTCATCGGGGCCAATGTAACGAAAAAGCTCAGTCATAAAGCTCTGGCAGAAGCGCATGACCTCGCTTGCCGACTTGCCTTTCGGGTCGAAGTCAGAGCCGCCTTTGCCGCCGCCCATCGGCAGCGTGGTGAGCGCGTTCTTGAAAATTTGCTCGAAGCCGAGAAACTTGAGAATGCCCAGGTTCACACTCGGGTGAAAGCGTAGCCCGCCCTTGTAAGGCCCGATGGCGCTGCTATATTGGATGCGGAACCCTCGATTTACCTGCATCCGGCCGGCATCGTCCTGCCAGGGAACCCGGAACAGGATTTGCCGCTCTGGCTCCACGATCCGCTCGAGGATGTGGGCCTCGCGGTACTTGTCATCGCGTTCGATGACCGGCCCGAGAGACTCGAGCACTTCCCGCGCGGCTTGAAGGAATTCCGGCTCGCCCGCGTTGCGGCGCGCCACGATGTCGAGGACTTCTGCAATGTACGTATTCATTTTAGGTCTTTGTTTATTGTATTTGTAGGAACTTACTGTGCTTGTGGGAACTCAGGGAGAATGTGTTTTGGCTGGATCGTTGGATCGGAGGAAATCTCAAAGTTCGAGGGTTCATAAAACTTGTTTCGGCTGGAGTAGCAAATCACTTAAGCCGGTCGGGCCGATCCAACTTGGCGCTTGTGCAAGGCAGACCGTGTGCCTCTCTTGGCACCATGCACCATCCTGGCTGTTCGTGGTATGCATAGAACGTGAAAGGTTTTTAGCGGAACCGCGCCGAGACGTCCATAACTATTTTCGTATCCTGGCTTCGTCCAGTATTCTATTTGAAAATCCTCCCTTAGTCGGGAGCCGGGACGGAGTATCGGCGCGAGTATGGAGTTGACGCGGCCAGATCACCGCCTAGCGTAGGCTCGGTTCAACATCTATATTCTATTTACCGCAACCATGCAGATTGACGCGCTTAAGATCTATTGTGATGTCGTGCGCCTCCACAGCTTCTCGCGCGGTGCTGAGGCCAACCACGTGCTGCAAGCGGCCGCCAGCCTGACCGTTCAAAGGTTAGAAAAACATCTGGGAGTGACGTTGATCGACCGAGGCTGCCGGCCGTGGAAGCCAACTCGTGAGGGCCAAATCTTCTACGAAGGCTGCCGGGAAGTGCTCGAACGCTACTTCAACCTGGAGAGCGAAGTGCGCGGTCAGCAGGTTGCCGCTGATACCGTCGTGCGCGTCGCCGCTATTTATTCAGTCAACCTGCGCGAAATCAGCCGCTGCGTGCACCGGTTCAACGAGCTGCGACCGCAAGTGCGCGTGGAATTGGAATTCCTCCATCCCAGCCGTGTTTGCGAGCGGGTGCTGAACGACGAGGTGGAGTTGGGCATCCTTTCCTTCCCGGATGGTCGGCGGAATTTGGAGGTGATTCCGTGGCGGAGCGAGCCGATGGTCGTGGCTTGTCATCCGCAACACCGGCTGGCCGGGAAGAAGAAAATCGCGGTGAAGCAGCTTGCCCGCGAACCGTTTGTGGGGTTTGAAGCGGAGCTGGTAATCCGGAAGAAGATTGACGGTTTCCTGCGCCAGCACGGCGTGACGCCAAAGGTCATGCTGACTTTCGACAACATCGAGGCGGTCAAACGCGCCGTGGAAGTCGGCTCGGGCGTGGCAATCCTGCCGCGGCCAACGCTGGAGCACGAACTGCGGACGAAGGCGCTCGCGGCGGTTCCGTTCTCCGGCCAAAGTTTTGTGCGGCCGCTCGGGATCGTCTATCGCCGTGGCCGCCAGATCTACCCCAATACCAGGGCGTTTATCGAACTGTTGCAAGCGGGCGGCGTCTGTCCTCGGGGCAAGGAAATGGTGAAATCCTGAAGCCACTGCATCCGGCTATCCCATACTAGAAAGCTGAGGCCGGATTCCGGCCCAGCGCCGCCACTCGGCTACGAAGGAGTGTACGCTCACGCTGCTGGGAACATTGACCCCGGCATAATGATCGAACTCACGTTCGATGCTACGAGGGTGTTTTGGGATGGAACTCAGCTTCGATGGCTAGTCGCTTGCCTTTGGGCAGGATCAGATTGCAGCCTTGTCTGCCCACGCCCTGCGAGACAACTGTTTGGGCAACACCATTGACCGTTAACTTATCCGCCACCATGCCGGGAGGAAGCACCAGCGCAATTTCCTGTGTAACTCCCGAGGTAATGGCGGCGCTCAGAGTGCCGGCCGGCATGTCCCAGCGGAGACGTTCGATGCCGATCTGGCCCCGGGCACGGGTGCCGTTGAGAAGGCCCCGTGACATCCCTCGCGGGAGCGCCGGCAACAGCATCAGGCGGCCGGGTTTGGATTGGACGATCAGGCGGTTAACGATTTCAGGAATGGCGCCGTTGCCATCGTCGCAAAGAATGCGCGGTCCCGGCTCGTGACTGGCCACCATGCTTGGATACATCGAACGGCCTGTGGCCATGATTTTCAAGCGGCCGTAGGCTTCCTCGGACATGCCCAACACAGCCGCCGACAGGGCGCAGTGCATGTACCCGTGCGTGGAGGTTTCGCGTGAGTAGCGCAGGCGATTGGTCAGCGCCACCCGCGCGGCTCGGAAGAGAATGGGGTCGGCTTCTTCGCTAAACTCCTGGCTCTCGAAGGCGCCGTAGAGGTGCATCAGATGGCGGTGGTTGTTGTTCTCGCCTTTTGACGGGGTGGACCATTCCTTCAGTTGCCCCTCCTTGTTGATTAAGTAGGGTGGCAACTTCGCCAGCAGTTGCTTCCAGCGTTGCACCCGCTCGGCTTCGATCCGCAGCGTCTCACAGGCTGCGATCAAGTTCGAGAGCAGTTCGCGCGCGATTGCAATGTCCTGCGTCGAGTTGTCGGCCCACCCGTTCTCAGCCGAATAGGATGGCCGGAACGTGAAATGCCCACTGGCGTCCTCGGTGCCCTTGAGGAAATCCTCGTAAAACCAGGCGCACTCCCGCATCCAGGGCACCGCGCGGTCGCGGAGAAAGGCCTTGTCGCCAGTGTAAAGGTAGTAGTCGTAGAACCAGTGCGCCAGCCAGGGTGCGCCCGGGGTCCAGACCTCGCCGGGCCAGCCGGCATCCCAGTGGAGGTGAATGCCGGTGTTGGAGGCGCGGCTGCCGGAGAGCATGCCGCGGCAGCCGTAGAGCTTTTGCGCGTTCACCCGGAAATCAGGCGCGAAGCTTTCCATCAGATTGAAATAGCCGGTCAGGCATTCCGCCATGTTGCCGCTGAAAGCAGATTCCATATCCAGTTGGATGTTGGTGTCCAGCGTGTAGTCGCCCGACCACGCCGGTTGCCAGGTTCCGGTCCAGATGCCAAAGAGGTTGGGCGGCGTATCCGGTCCAGCCGAGCACAGGAATACGTAGCGGCCGGCGTCATACATCCGCTCCAGCAAGGCGGCGGGCAATCGTTGCTCCTTCTGCGCGAGGTCCAGCAGCGCCTCGGAGGACAAGCCGCGCTCCGGCTGGCTGGCGCCGAGGTCGAGCGTTACGCGGTTGAAGATGGCCCCGTGCGCTTTGGCGTGCGGTTTGAGCAACTTCTCGTAGTTGGAGGACAGTGATGTCAATTCGCGCTTAAGCCGCTCCATCCATTGCGCCTGGTAGGTCGTCGCCGCTTTCTGCGACCGATTGGCGGCTTGTTTTGCGAAAGCGGGATTCTGCGGGGAATATGGCCAGGCTTCACTGCCTGGCAGCGGCGTCTTCCAGGGCTCAATGCGCATGAGCAGCGTCACTGAAGTAGCTCCGCTCACCGCAATGGCCTCACCATCGCGGATGGCGGAGCCGTCTTGCACGGCGATGCGCACCGCCCCGTCATATCCGCCCTTGCCGTTGACGTAAACATTGTGGCAAGTGATCGAGTCGTTGGTGTGGGTGATACTGGCCCTGATGAGTTGGTTGGGGATCTTGTCCATCCTCAGTTTGCAGGCGAGCCGGCCTTTCGGTCCGGTCAGCTTAAGGGCAACGACGTTGTCCACGCGCGACACGAACAGCCGCCGGGAAAAGTCACCCTGCGGCGTGCGCCATTGCGCCCGCACTTCGCCGGTCGAGAAATCCTCCACGCGGGCGTAATCCGCAACCGGACCGTCGGATGGCTGGTCAATCTTGAGAACGAAACCGGGGTGAAATGGGTCTGTCCAAACCAATTTGCCGTCCCACCCTTGCTCCCTGGCCTTTTGCAGGAAGAACCGGTGGCCTGCCTCATACCCTTTTTCACCAATGATCTGGCGCAGTTGCGGCAGGAAATTGCCCACGTTGGGGACAATCTCGCGCGAACCGAGCGGCAGCCAGAGTTTGCAGTGGTTGACCGTGATTGTCTCGTGGACCGGATCACCCGCCAGGAGTGCCCCCATGATGCCGTTCCCGGTGGCGAGCGAATCCTCCCACTTCTGCGCCGGCGCGATGCTGACCGTCCCGTGGCTGGGCATGAGCGCGGCGGTGTCGGCTGCCGGAGTGATCGTCGCACTGGCGGCCCCGACATCAAGCGACCCTGACAGTAGCAGGGTGGCAAGACCGGCGGCCAGGACTGCGGTAGTATGCTTCATCATATCTGCTGAAAACGAATTGTGGCCATTGAGTCGGTTTGGCCGTCGGTTGCTTGACGGCTCATCACGAATACTCCCTGGATAATGCGCGGTGGATGCGGGGGATGCCAGTGCATATCTCCATCCAGCCTCGCGTCAAAAGTGCAATTCGCCTGGCTGTTTGAGAGCGTAGCAGCCGACGTAAGGAGGCTCTGATTAAGGCTAGAACGACCGTTCCCCAGAGGAGTTTGAGCCTCCTTACGTCGGCTGCTACATTGCCAGGCACTCCCTTGATCCTTGTTGTCCCTCGACCCCCGCTTGGCTAAGGTAACCGCATGCAGACTACGTTCTCTCGCCGCAACTTCCTTAGAAGTTCAACCCTCACCGGCACCGCTTTGCTTCTCTTGCCCAGCGCCAGACTGGCTTTCGCTTACACGGCCAACGAGAAGCTCAACGTCGCCTGCATCGGTGTCGGCGGCCAGGGACGAGGTGACCTCGACAGTATCGCCGGCCACGGGGCGAACATCGTCGGTTTGTGCGACGTGGACCAGAAACGGGCAGGGGATGTCTTCCAAAAGCACCCCAAGGCAAGGCCCTTCACTGACTTTCGGCGGATGCTGGACGAGCTGGATAAGGGGATAGACGCCGTGGTGGTCGCCACGCCTGACCACACCCACGCCGTCGCCGCCGTGGCGGCCATGAAGCGCGGCAAGCATGTCTATTGTGAAAAGCCCCTCACCCGTACGGTGCACGAAGCGCGCGTAATGCGTCTAACTGCGCTCAAGCACAAGGTCGTCACCCAGATGGGCAACCAGGGCAGCGCCGATAATGGCTTGCGTCGCGCGGTCGAGTTGGTTTGGGGCGGCACGATTGGCGAGGTGCGCGAAGCCCACGTGTGGTTTGATGGCGGCAATGGCCCCGAAAAGCGCCCGACGGATCAACCGCCCGTGCCCGAGTCGTTGTCTTGGGATCTCTGGCTCGGACCAGCCGCCGAACGCCCGTATAACGCCTGTTACCTGCCGGCGAGCTGGCGGGCCTGGCGAGCCTTCGGCAGCGGCATAATAGGTGACTTTGGTTGCCATACCGGCAATCTGATGTTTCGGGCTTTGCGCCTCGAACAGTTATGGACCCCGCCACCCGGTGTAAAAACCAAACGCAACATCATCCGGGTGGAAGCCAAACCGTCCGAAATGGACCAGGAAGGCTACCCCTCTTCGATGGTGGCGACGGTGGACTTGCCTGCGCGCGGAGAACTGCCGCCGGTCAAGCTGATCCTCTACGCCAAGGACAAGCCTTCTGAGGAGCTACTCCTGGGTCACCCGCGCGGCGGCTGGGGAGATCTTCTCGTAGGATCGAAGGGATCAATCTACTCCGACTGTCCCTGGAACACGCGGTTCATCCTGCTGCCGAAGGAGAAATTCCAAAGCATTAAAGCCGGCCCTCCGCAGGTGCTCCCGGCCTCCAAGAGCCACCACCGCGAATGGGTCAACGCCTGCAAAGGTAACGGCAAGACCTTCTCCGGCTTTGAAATCGGCGGTCCGCTCACGGAACTGATGCAATTGGTGAACCTCGCGACGCTGGTGGAGGGGCCGGTGGAATACGACGCACTGAGCGGCAAAGTTCTTAACTCCAAAGCCGCCAGCGCGCTGCTGCATCGGCAATACCGCAAAGGCTGGGAGCTTTAACCTGGATAATTCACACTCCGATGGAAACGCCAACACTGCGCCGCGTGAGGGCACGCGGCCTACACGCGCGCACCCCGGCTGTAGGCCGCGTGCCCTCACGCGGCGTTCAAGGGTGTGAAATAACCGGGCTAAGAGCCCAATCCAAGCGCCGCAGAGGCCGGCGTCAGTCGGCGCTACGGTTGCTTGAGACCGGGCGGGACGATCACCGCCGGCCTTTGGGCCGCTGGCCAAACCGGCCGGCGAGGGCCGATTGAACCCCCAGCTTGACGGTGCTGGAGAAGAGGGGGTAGTTGCCGCGTTTCAGTAGATTATACAGGTAACGGAATTTGGCCCGTAAAGAGTATTCCCGGCTCTGGTTCCGGACGAACATTTGCTGGGTCGCCTCACCGTTCTGGCTGCCATTTGCGAGCTTGCGAAACGCACAGCCGCCCAAGGATTCATGCGCCAGCTCCCAGTCCTTCTCCTCCATGAGAAAATTAGCCATCACCTCGCACACCCAGAAATGGAGGTCATCAATAATCACAAAACCGCCAATCTTAAGGTATTCGGCCAGGTAATACCAATCCAGGAAGGGCTGCGGGAATCCGTGGCGGCCGTCAATCAGCGCCAGGTCAAAATCGCGCTCCTGGAGTTTCGGCAAGGCGGCTTCCGAGGGCTCGATGATGAAATTCAAATTCCGGGTTGGCACGCCGCTCTGCTGGCAGAAATCCACGATGCGGTCCGCCAACGCGCGATCCGGCACAATCACCGTGTGGTGCCTGGATTTCCTCGCGAAAACGACGGTGCTGCAGCCGGCGCCCGTCTCGATCGTCTTCGAATTCTCATTAATATGCTGGTCAATGAAAATCAACTCCTCGTCGGAAAGCTTCCAGCTATTGATGAGTTCGCCCTCGGCATACAGCTTCTG
>Ga0118677_10006473_pt1 | contig 19817 bp, 9 predicted proteins | sample AliMusrvi5mmetaG_FD_86154 | JGI IMG/M metagenome (GOLD analysis project Ga0118677, IMG submission 86154)
TCCTTGCTGAGGTAGGTGAGAATCAACACCGGCACGATCACGTTGAGCACGATGTTGGCGAGTGGGTGCTGTTGCTGCGGCTTGTTGTCGGACATGGGAAACGAATCGGGCCGCAATCTGAATGGCCAAGGCCGCTTGTCAAGAAGGGGCGGGAGCACGGGTGGATTTCATGAAAAAAACACCTCAGGCGACGCCCTCGGATTCGGCCATTCCCTCGCAGCAGCCACAGTCATCCGGCAACGAGGGAAGGGTTTCCCCTCCTGCGGTTGCCGGATCATCCGTGGCACCAGCGCTGGCATCCACCGCAGTCGTCGCGCCCGCGACCCTGCTGTAGGATTGGTATTTCCGGCCCAGCTTATCGACTTCGGCCAGCAATTCGTGGGCTTGGCAGGAAACCTCGTCGAGTCTCTGGCGGATCGCCAGGTTGTTCTGGAGGCGTTTTGTGAAATCCTCCTTGCGGGCGGCATACTGGTCCTTGGAGGCCCGCAGTTTGTCACCCATCTCCTTGACAAGGGTTTCCATGTAGGCTGTGAGCATGGTTTCTGACACACGCACCGCTTCACCCGGAAACTGTCGGGAAAGTTCGCTGATGATGCTTTCTTCGAGCGCCTGTTTGCCCTCCTCGCCCAGCCGCTTTTCCTTGAGCATGGCCGGCACCGCCCGATCCATGGCATCGGACCTGCCGAAAATCCGGCGGCGCACGGCGGCCAGACTGCGGAACGAGAGCCAATCCCAGAGCGACTTGTTCACTTTCAGGTGCTCCGGTTCGATGTGGAACGGGGCGACCTGGAGCGCGGATTCGGCTTTGCTCAAGGTCGCGCGTGCCGCGATCACCACCGGGCCTAACAACTCGTCGAGTCCCACGGCCGAAGCGCGCAGGCTGTCGCTGATCTTGATGCCGCCGAGCGGGCTTGCCACCAGCGAGCGCAATTTGAGTTGGCATTCGCTGTTGACCCGTTTGCCGCAGGCGGCGAGCAGTGCGGCCCATTGGTTTTGCAGCACGATCACGCTGGCATCCGAGCCGTACCATTCCTCCAACTGTTTGAGTGATTTTTGCAGGGCCTCGACCACTGCGGACTTCGAGACTTCTTCGGCATGTTTGCGGGCTTCGGCGCGGAGCTGGGTGAACGACGCCCTGACGTCGAGCGCTTGGAGTTGTTCCACGGTGGCGAGTCTTGCCGCGGTATCGGCTAGATCGGTGGCGATGACTTGCTGGCTGTTGTCGAGGGATTCGGTGGCATTGCGTGAGCAATGGTTTTGGGTTTCGGTGCCGAGGTTGGCACCCATCAGCAGCGCGTCGCCCATGAACTCATGGAGGTAGTCGCTGCTATTCAGATAGTCCGTCAGATCCTTGAGAAACACCGAGAATGAAGCTTCAGGATTCTCCGACCACGGAGCCGGCATCACCTCGGTGACATCGTCGGTCACCGCCTGGGCGGACTCCGGTGACGCAACCTCTGATGGCTCGCCATCCGTTGGCACCTCGGCCGTCACAGGCATGGTGGCCATGGGTGGCCATGCCGACGCGGGCGTGTCGGCCGGGGCGGGCAGGTCAGCAGGAGGACAGGCGCGTTCGGCGAGCTCAGCCGAGCCGTCCTGCCTGTCTTGGCCGACGGGCTTCGAGCCTGTCGGTTCATTGGCTGACAGGCGGGACGCGCTGTCTTCCCTCACAGGCGGGACGCCTGTTTTCCCAGCAAGAGGCGCAAAACCGACAGTGTCGGGCGGTTCCGTCGGTAGCGGTTCCACTGCGGGTGCCGATCCGTCCGACGGACTTGCCGCAGGTTCCTCATCCGCCGGTATTGCGACGGGGGTTTCGGCTGCGGGCGTTTGATCCTTGGCCACCGGCACTTCGATTTCTGGTGCTTCCCCGGCTTTTTCCGCGATTTCCTGCGGTGCCTCGATCGGTTGTCTCATTGCGTTGGAAGCCGAGTTCAGCAGGTCGATGGGGTAAATCTTCAGGCGTCCCTCCTTTTGGGCGCGCCGCAATGGTGCGCTCATCACCAGCGACTCGAACGCCCGGATCACCTCGCCGGGCGCCCTGCTTTCCAAGCTCGGTTTGAGCGATCCGTCCGGGTCGAGGTCACGTTTGTTAGAGTCGATATTCACCACGATGAAGATCCGGCTGAAGAGGTCGAGCAGTTCCGTGAACTCCGCGAACACCTGCTCCAGGAACAGGTTGTCGGTCTTGACCACGAACACGGCACAGGCCGCGCTGTTGCGGAACTCGCGGGTCATCAGGTCGTAGCCGAATTTCATCCGCGTGTAGAGGCCGGGAGTGTCCACCAAAACCGTTAGGGAATCCTTCATGTTGCGGGTCGGCACGGCCACGTCCACCCGCCGGATGGCTTCGGGGTAATGGACGCCCGGATCGAATTTTTCGCCGCGTTCCTCGACTTCGCGCAGGCGTTCGGCCAGGGTGATATGGCTTTGTTCGATGAGTTTTTGCAGTGAGGTATTGTCGGCGAACCGCAGTTTTTCGCCGTTGTAGCGGGATGCGACGAAGCTGTAATCATCGCCATGTTTCACATGGACCAGGCAGGGATATGCGGGCAACGAGGTCACCTCGCTGACGTAGGCGGCGCTGATGGCGTTCATCAGGGTGGACTTGCCGCTTTTGAGGGGCCCGAAGATGATGAGATAGGCCTGTTGTTCCTCGACTTTGTGGATCAGGCTTTCGAGGCGGTGGTGGACGTCGGCGAATCCTGCCAGCGGACGTTGCAGGACCGTGACATCACCATCTCCCTGCATGCTGGTGCGGGCATTTTCCAACGAGGTGGCGAACGGCTTGAGAATGCCGGCGAAGGACTGGCAAAAATCGAAAATGTCGGTTTTGATGGATGGGTTTGGGGGTGTGGTTGTCATGGTGGATGATGGGATGATGATGATCTTGGCAAAACCTGCGGGATGATTGCCGGACAAGCCGACGCCTTCCCGCAAGGGTGACATCGGCGCAATAATCGCGGACTAACGCAAGGTGTCAATCACGGACTCGCGAACGGACTCGCGAACGCTCAATTCTGTTGCCTTTGCGGGCGAGACCGCTACTTTCCGCGCGAGCAGGCGTGTTTCCGTCGCTGGCGGGACTGGAGGCTCGCGGTCCGGCGGTTACTCACCGGCCAAGCGGGCGTGTTTCTGCTGCAATTCCATGATCATGTTAAATTAAGGATCCATATGAGCGACTACAAGTTCCGCTGCCCGCGTTGTCTGCAATCCCTTGCGGCCCCGCAAGAACTCATGGGCCATGCCATCGAGTGTCCGTCATGCGAGGAACGCATCCAACTGCCGCAGACCGCCGGGCCGGGCGAATCATCGCCTGCCGCTGACATGGCGGAAGCCAAAGACGGCAGCGTGCTGGTTAGGATTCCCGCCGGTGAATTCGAGATGGGAGACGGGTTGGACGACGATTGCCCGAAGCACCGGGTGCATTTGAGCGAGTATTGGATCTCGGTGGCATGCGTGACCAACCGGCAATACGCGAGGTTTGTGAAGGAAACCAAGCACCGCGCGCCGGACCGCGCGGATCCGGGTGATCCGGTGTGGCGCCACGGGAAATGTCCCGAGGCCATGCTGGATCATCCGGTGGTGTGCGTGAATTGGCATGATGCCGTGGCCTATGCGAAGTGGGTGGGCCTGCGATTGCCCACCGAGGCGCAGTGGGAGAAAGCGGCAAGGGGTCACCACGGATGGGTCTTTCCATGGGGCGACGATTGGAATCCGAATCATTGCCGGAACGGATCTAACAAAAATGCCGGAACTACCGCCACGGTGCGGGATTACCCGGAAGGCGCGAGTGGCTACGGAACACTGCAACAGGCGGGCAATGTCTGGGAGTGGTGTGCGGATTGGTATGACGAGACCTATTACCGGAAAGGTCCGGCGAGGGATCCCCTCGGCGCGCCGAACGGCACGATCCGGGTGGCCCGCGGCGGAAGCTGGAGCGAAGACGATCCCACGGGGTTCCGGGCGGCGTTCCGTAACGGCAACATCTCCAACGCCCGCGTCCCCTACCTCGGCTTCAGGTTGGTGGCGAATCATGGCTGAAAACAGGCTGGAGCGGGAGGACGCGTTCAACGACGGTTTTCGCGGCAGTTCCTTTAACTCAGCGGGTTGGAAGGAGTGCAAGCGGATTTCCGACAGTTGGAGTCTCCAGCTATTTCGCGGAAGACTTCAGGAAGAAGTTCCAGGAAGTATTGGGCTGAAGAAGGTTCCAGACACGCTGGCCCGAGGGTTATTGAAGCGGGGTGCGCACTACCATGTAAAACCGTCGCGTTTTCCCGGCAACCCATGGATCGGTGAAGGTCAACGAAACCTCGCCGTTGTTCGCCACTTGAACCGGACCGATTTCGTGCCAGTCTCCCGCAGCCAAGGTTTCCGAGTAATTTACCCGGTAAGCATACCCCGCCTCACATGTCCAGCGAATGACAAACCCCGTGGCGGGGTCGCCACCGGACTCGATAATCTTGAAGGCCGCTTCGGCAACATCGGTCACATGGATCGTGATCACCTTCTCGAACGTCAGCCCCCCTTGATCGGTCACGCGAAGGCGGATGCTGTAACTGCTCCTGGCCTCGTAGTTGAAAGAGGATGTTGTTAGGAGATTGTCGCCGACAATCGTGAAGGCGGCGTTGTCTGTATCGCCGGCACCGGCGACCAGCGTGTAGGTGAACGTGTTGCCAGCGTCCGGATCGGTCGTCGTCAGGGTGCCGACCGTCGTTCCTAACGGCTGGTTTTCCGGCACGGTCACGTTGGACAAGGCCAGGTTCGTGGGGGCGTGATTCGTGGGTGCCGCAGTGAGTTGAAGGATGCCCGAAGTTCCGGGGATGCCGTTGACGAACACCGTCACCAGCGTCCATCCGGGTGGCAAGCCGCTCACGGCGGCGGAAGTGAATGAATCGGCGGACCAACTTGTGGGCAGCAGGAACACCGTCTGCCCGCTTTCCACGTTGCGCAATTGCACCACCGGATAATCGGCTGGCGAGTCTTGGGTGTTGCCGCCGGAACCTCCGGAGATCCCACGGAAGCGCGAGCCGGTGAGCGCCAAGCTGCCGCCGAGAACGAGCGGCGAGGTGAACGTGGCAAGCTGCGGCTGCCAGGCCGCATTGAAACCCAGCCCCACATCATACAGCTCCGCGCTGGCAAGAGCACCGCTGCTGTAGTTGTAACTCCCCGCGACCAGCACTTTCCCATTGGGCAGCAACGTCGCTGTGTGATAACTGCGGGCGGTGCTCATCGCGCCGGTCGTCATCCACGTCCCGGTAGCCGGATCATACAACTCAGCGCTGGCAAGAGAGATGTCATCGTTGCCGTTGTAACTCCCCGCGACCAGCACCTTCCCGTTGGGCAGTAACGTCGCCGTGTGCCAACGGCGGGCGATGTTCATCGTGCCGGTCGCCGTCCACGTCCCGGTGGCCGGATCATACAGATCCGCGCTAGCAGCAAGAGTTCCGTTGTTGTCGCCGCCTCCCGCGACCAGTACCTTCCCATTGGGCAGCAACGTCGCCATGTGACCATAGCGGGAGATGCTCATCGCGCCGGCCGCCGTCCACGTCCCGGCGGCCGGATCGTACAACTCCGCGCTGTTACTTTCGCCCCCTGCGACCAGCACCTTCCCATTGGGCAGCAACGTCGCCGTGTGCCAACGGCGGACGGTGCCCATTGGGCCGGTCGCCGTCCAAGTCCCCGTGGCCGGATCATACATCTCCGCACTGGCAAGATAATCGCTCGTGCTGTTGAAGCCCCCCGCGACCAGCACTTTCCCGTTGGGCAGCAACGTCGCCGTATGCCAACCGCGGGCGGTGCTCATCGCGCCGGTCGCCGTCCACGTCCCAAGGGCCGGATCATATAACTCCGCGCTGCTAAGAAAACCGTTTCCGTATCCTCCTGCGACCAGCACCTTCCCACTGGGCAGCAACGTCGCCGTGTGCCAAGTGCGGGTGGTGCTCATCACGCCGGTCGTGGTCCACGTCCCCGTGGCGGGATTATTCAGTTCCGTGCTGGAAAGTCTGCCGTTGCTGTTGTAGCCCCCCCGCAACCAGCACATTCCCGTTGGGCAGCAACGTCGCCGTGTGACTCAGGCGGGCGGTGCCCAGCGGGCTGGCCGCCGCCCATGTGCCCACGGCCGGATCATACAGCTCCGCACTGGAAAGATAACCACCGCCGCCACCCCCCGCGACCAGCACCTTGCCATTGGGCAACAAGGTCGCCGTGTGGAAATCGCGGGCGGTGCCCAGCGGGTTGGCCGCCGTCCACATCCCCGTAGCGGGATCATACAGCTCCGCGCTGGCAAGATAACCGCTGTTACCGTAGCCTCCCCCGACCAGCACCTTCCCGTTGGGCAGCAAGGTCGCCGTGTGACCATATCGGGCGGTACCCAGCGCACCGGTCGCCGTCCACGTCGCCGTGGACGGATCATACAGCTCCGCGCTGGCAAGATAATAACCGCTCTTGCTGTTGTAGCCCCCCGCGACCAGCAGCTTGCCATTGGGCAACAAGGTCGCCGTGTGGAAATCGCGGGCGGTGTTCAGCGGGTTGATGGTCAGAAACGAGGCGGGCTCTCCTTCAGCGACATCTGTCACTTGGACAATGAACGTCTTCTCGCACGTCAGCCCACCTTGGTCGGTGGTGCGCAAGCGAATGCTATAACTGTTCTTGGCCTCGTAATTGAACGAAATCGCCGTCTTGAGCGTGCCCGCGTTGAGTGTGAAGGACGCGTTGTCCGTGCTGCCTGTCCCGGAAACCAGCGAGTAGGTGAACGTGTTGCCCGCGTCAGGATCGGTTGTTGTTAGAATGCCGACTGCCGTGCCGGATGGCAGGTTCTCCGCCACGGTCGAGTTAGAAAGGGCGATGTCGGTCGGTGGCTCGTTCACGTCGCTGACCGTGATGGCGAACGCCTTCTCAACCCACAAGCCGCCCTGGTCGGTGGTGCGCACGCTGATGGTATAACTGCTCTAGACCTCGTAATTGAAGGAGGCCGCCGTCCGTAGCGTGCTCCCGCTGAGGGTGAAGGACGCGTTGTCCGTGCTGCCGGTTCCGGCGACCAGCGTGTAGGTGAACGTGTCGCCCGCGTCCGGGTCGGTCGTTGTTAGATCGCCGACTGCCGTTCCGGACGGCAGGTTTTCCGCCACGGTCGAAATCGAGAGGGCGATGTCCGTCGGTGTTTGATTCGGTGTGGCTTCAATGAGTTTCAGGATGCCTGACGTTCCAGGGATGCCGTTGACGAACACCGTCACCAGCGTCCATCCGGGTGGCAAGCCGCTCACGGCAGCGGAAGTGAATGAAGTGGCGGACCAACTTGTGGGCGGCAGGAACACCGTCTGCCCGCTTTCCACACTAAGCAATTGCACCAGCGGATAATCGCTTGATGAATCTTGGGTGTTGCCCCCCGATGCGCCGGAAATGCCGCGGAATTGGGAACCGGTGAGCACCAAGCTGCTGCCGATACTCAGCGTCGATGGGAGTGTTGCAATCTGCGGCTGCCAGGCCGCATTAAAACCCAACCCCACATCATACAGCTCCGCGCTGGAAAAAGAACTGCCGCTGCCATAGCCCCCCGCGACCAGCACTTTGCCGGTGGGCAGCAAGATCGCCGTGTGATAATAGCGGGCGGCATCCAGCGAGCCGGTCGCCGACCACGTTCCCGTGATCGGATCATACAACTCCGCGCTGGTCAGATAACTACCGCCGTTGCCCTGCCCCCCCGCGACCAGCACCTTCCCGTTGGGTAGCAAGGTCGCCGTGTGATAAAAGCGATTTGTGCTCAGCGGGCCGGTCATCGTCCAGGTTCCGCTGGCCGGATCATACAACTCCGCGCTAACAAGAGATCCGCTGGGGTTGTAGCCTCCCGCAACAAGCACCTTTCCATTGGGCAGCAACGTTGCCGTGTGAGCGTAGCGGCCGGTGTTCAGCGTGCCGGTGGCCGTCCACGTCCCGGTGGCCGGATCATACAGCTCCGCGCCGGCAAAAAAGCCGCTGCTGTTGTAGCCCCCCGCGACCAGCACCTTTCCGTTAGGCAGCAAGGTCGCCGTGGGAAGATAACGGGCGGTGTTCATCGGGTCAGTCCCAGCCCACGTCCCTACGACCGGATCATACAGCTCCGCGCTGGCAAGTGCGTTGTCGCTGCTGTTGTATCCCCCCGCAACCAGCACTTTTCCGTTAGGCAGCAACGTCGCCGTGTGACCATTGCGGGCGGTGTCCAGCACGCCAGTCGCCGCCCAGGTGCCCACGGCCGGATCATACAATTCTGCGCTGGTATGATAACCGCTGTTACCGTAGCCCCCCGTGACCAGCACCTTGCCGTTGGGCAGCAACGTCGCCGTGTGACGGAAGCGGTCGGTGCCCAATGCGCCGGTCGCCGTCCAAGTCTCCGTGGCCGGATCATACAATTCTGCGCTGGCAAGATAACCGCTGTTACCGTAGCCCCCCGCGACCAGCACATTTCCGTTAGGCAGCAAGGTCGCCGTGTGACTCTGGCGGGCGGTGCCCAGCGCACCGGTTGCCGTCCACGTCTCCGTAGCTGGATCATACAGCTCGGCGCTGGCAAGGTGGCCGCTGCTAGCGGAGACCCCCCCCGCGACCAGGATCTTCCCGTTGGGCAGCAACGTTGCCGTGTGAAGATAGCGGGAGTTGATCAGCGAGCCGGCCGCCGTCCAGATCCCGCTGGCCGGATCATACAACTCCGCGCTGTTCAGAGAACCGCTGCCATCAGAGCCCCCCGCGACCAGCACCTTCCCGTTGGGCAGCAAAGTGGCCGTGTGTACATAGCGGGCTGTGATCAGTGTGCCGGTTGCCGTCCACTCCCCCGTGGCCGGATCATATAATTCCGCGCTGGTAAGAACCCCGCTGCCGTGATTGGCGCCCCCTGCGACCAGCACCTTTCCCCCTGCGACCAGCACCTTTCCATTGGGCAGCAATGTCGCCGTGTGCGAAATGCGGGAGTTGATCAGCGAGCCGGTCGCCGTCCACGTTCCCGTGGCCGGATCATACAACTCCGCGCTGGCAAGAACCTCGGTGCTACCGGTGCCCCCTACGACCAACACCTTCCCATTCGGCAGCAACGTCGCCGTGTGGACATAGCGGGCGGTGCCCAGCGGGCTGGTAGACACAAACTCAGCGACATCCGTCACTTGGACCGTGAATGCCTTCTCAACCCCCAAGCCTCCATGATCGGTGGTGCGCACGCGAATGCCGTATCTGTTCTTGGCCTCGTAATTGAATGAAGCCGCCGTCTGGAGCGTGCTGCCGCTGATGGTGAAGGACGCGTTGTCCGTGCCGCCCGTCCCGGAAACCAGCGTGTAGTTAAACATGTCGTCCGCGTCCGGGTCAGTTGTTGTTAGATTGCCGACCGCCGTCCCGGCCACTTGGTTCTCCGCCACGGTCGAGTTAGAGAGGGCGATGTCGGTCGGTGCCTCGTTCACGTTGCTAACTGTGATGGGGAACACCTTCTCAACCCACAAGCCGCCCGGGTCGGTGCTGCGCAAGCGGACGCTATAACTGTTTTTCACCTCGTAGTCAAACGAAGCGTTTGTTAGCAGGTTGCTGCCGTCAATCGTGAAGGCGGCGTTGTCCGTATTGCCATCTCCGGCGACCAGCGAGTAGGTGAACGTGTTGCCAGTGTCCGGGTCGGTCGTTGTTAGGGTGCCGACCGCGGTCCCGGACGGTTGGTTTTCCGGCACGGTCGGGTTCGAGAGGATAATGTCCGTCGGCATTTCGTTCACGTCGCTGACCGTGATGGTGAACGCTTTCTCATACCACAAGCCGCCCTGGTCGGTGGCGCGCACGCGGATGCTATAACTGTTCTTGGCTTCGTAGTTGAACGAAGCTGCCGTCTGGAGTGTGGCCCCGCTGATCGTGAATGACGCATTGTCCGTGCTGCCCGATCCGGAAACCAGCGAGTAGGTGAACGTGTTGCCGATGTCCGGGTCGGTCGTTGTTAGAGTGCCGATCGCCGTCCCGGATGCTTGGTTCTCCGCCACGGTCGGGTTGGAAATGGCGATGTCCGTCGGTGTCTGATTCGGTGGGATCCTGAGTTCAAGGATGCCCGAAGTGCTGGGGATGCCGTTGACAAACACCGTCACCATGGTCCAACCGGGCGGCATGTTGCTCACTGCGGTGGAGGTGAATGAATTCGCGGACCAATTCGTGGACCGCAGGAACACCGTCTGCCCGCTTTCCATGCCGCGCAATTGCACCAGCGGATAATCGCTTGATGAATCCCGTGTGTTGCCCCCTGATGCGCCGGAGATGCCACGGAATTGCGAACCGGTGAGCGCCAGGCTGCTGCCCAGAATGAGCGGCGACGTGAACGTGGCAATCTGCGGCTGCCAGGCCTGATTGAAACCGAGTCCCACATCATACAGCTCCGCGCTGGTCAGAGAGCCGCTACTGCCGTTGCCCCCAGCGGCTAGCACCTTCCCATTGGGCAGCAAGGTTGCCGTGTGATTTTGGCGGGCGGTGCCCAGCGTGCCAGTGGCCGCCCACGACCCTGCGGCCGGATCATACAGCTCCGTGCTGGCAAGATAACCGCCAACATGATAGTCGTATCCCCCCGCGACCAGCACCCTCCCGTTGGGCAGCAACGACGCCGTATGAAATTCGCGGGCGGCGCCCAACGAACCGGTCGCCGCCCACGTCCCCGTGGCCGGATCATACAACTGCGAGCTTGTTAGGGAGCCGCTGCCTCCATTGCCTCCCGCGACCAGCACCTTCCCGTCGGGCAGCAACGTCGCCGTGTGAGCATAGCGGGCGTTACCCAGCACGCCGATGGTCGTCCACGTCCCCGTGCCCGGATCATACAGCTCCGCGCTGGTAGGGCTGATGCTGATGTTAGAGCCCCCCGCGACCAGCACCTTCCCGTTGGGAAGCAAGGTCGCCGTGTGATCCTCACGAGCGCTGCTCAGCGGGCTGGTGGACACGAACGAGGCGACATGCGTCACTTGGACCGTGAAAACCTTCTCACACGTCAGCCCCCCCTGATCGGTGGCGCGCACACGGATGCTATAACTGTTCTTCGCCTTGTAGTTGAACAAAGCCGCCGTCTGGAGCGTAATCCCGTTGACGGAGAAGGATGCGTTGTCCGTGCCACCCGCTCCGGAAACCAGTGTATAGGAGAACGAGCTGCCCGCGTCCGGGTCGGTCGTTGTTAGGATTCCGACCGCCGCCCCCGGCGGTTGGTTCTCCAGCACGGTCGAGTTCGAGAGGGCAATGTCGGTCGGTATTTCGTTCACGTTGCTGACCGTGATGGGAAACGCCTTCTCAACCCACAAGCCGCCCTGGTCGGTGGTGCGCACGCGGATGCTATAACTGTTCTTGGCCTCGTAATTGAACGAGGCCGCCGTTTGGAGCGTGCCCCCGTTGACGGTGAAGGACGCGTTGTCCGTGCTGCCTGTCCCGGAAACCAGCGAGTAGGTGAACGTGTCGCCCGCGTCCGGGTCGGTCGTTGTCAGATAACCGACCGCCGTCCCGGACGGTTGGTTCTCCAGCACGGTCGAGTTCGAGAGGGCGATGTCCGTCGGTGGCTCGTTCACGTTGCTGACCGTGATGGTGAACGCCTTCTCAACCCACAAGCCGCCCTGGTCGGTGGTGCGCACGCGGATGCTATAACTGTTCTTGACCTCGTAGTTGAACGAAGCCGCCGTTTGGAGCGTGCACCCGCTGATGGCGAAGGACGCGTTGTCCGTGCTGCCCGTTCCCGCGACCAGGGTGTAGGTGAACGTGTTGCCCGTGTCCGGATCGGTCGTTGTTAGAATGCCGATCGCCGTGCCGGACGCTTGGTTTTCTGCTACGGTCGAAATCGAGAGAGCGATGTCCGTCGGCGTCTGATTCGATGGGGGATCAAGTTTAAGGATGCTTGACACTCCAGGGATGCCGTTGACAAACATCGTCACCAGCGTCCAGCCGCTTGGCAAACCGTTCACGGCGGCGGAGATGAATGAAGTGGCGGACCAACTCGCGGGGCGCAGGAACATCGTCTGGCCGCTTTCCACGCTGCGCAATTGCACCACCGGATAATCGCTTGATGAATCCTGAGTGTTGCCTCCCGATGCGCCGGAGATGCCACGGAATCGGGAACCGGTCAGCGACAGGCTGCCGCCCAGCACGAGCGGCGAGGTGAACGTGGCGATTTGCGGTTGCCAGGCCGAACTGAAACCCAGCCCCACATCATATAGTTCCGCGCCGGCAAGAGAACTGCCATTATTGTTGCCCCCTGCGGCCAGTATTTGCCCGTTGAGCAGCAAGGTCGCCGTGTGATAACTGCGGGCGGCGCCCAACGTGGCGGTCGCCGTCCACGTTCCCGTGGCCGGATCATACCATTCCGCGCTGGCAAAATCGGCACTGCCATTGCCCCCTGCGACCAGCACCTTCCCATTGGGCAGCAAGGTCGCCGTGTGATAACTGCGGGCGGTGCCCAGCGAGCCGGTCGCCGTCCACGTTCCCATGGCCGAATCATACAACTCCGCGCCGACAAGAGAGCCGCTGCCGGCGTTGCCCCCCGCCACCAGAACCTTCCCGCTGGGCAGCAACGTCACCGTCTGTGCAGTGCGCCCGGTGCTCAGCGTGCCGGTCGGTGTCCAATTACCCGTGGCCGGATCATACAGTTCCACGCTGGAAGGATAACCGCTACCGCCGATGCCCTGGCCGCCCACGGCCAGCACTTTCCCGTTGGGCAGCAAAGTCGCCTTGTGCCAACACCGTGCGGTGCTCAGCGGGCCGGTGGCCGCCCACGTTGCAGTAGCCGGATCATACAGCGCCGCGCTGGTAAGAATGCTGCTGCCGTTGTAGCCGCCCGCGACCAGCACCTTCCCGTTGGCCAGCAACGTCGCCGTGTGACCATAGCGCATGTTGCTCAGTGCGCCGGTCGCCGTCCACATCCCGCTGGACGGATCATACAGTTCCGCGCCAAGATAGCCGCTCCAGCCGTAGCCCCCCGCGACCAGCACCTTGCCGTTGGCCAGCAAGGTCGCCGTGTGAAAATAGCGGGTGTTGCTCAGTGCGCCGGTCACCGTCCACGTTCCCACGGACGGATCATACAGTTCCGCGCTGCCAATCCAGCGCGACGATCCGTTGCCGTAGCCCCCCGCGACGAGCACCTTCCCATTGGGCAGCAACGTCGCCGTATGACCGTAGCGTGCGGTGCTCAGCGGGCCAGTCACCCCCCACACCCCCGCAGCCGGCTCATACAACTCCGCGCCGGCAAGAGAACTGCCATTATTGCCCCCCGCGACCAGCACTTTCCCATTGGGCAGCAAAGTCGCCGTGTGATCGTAGCGTGCGGTGCTCAACGGGCCGGTTGGCGCCCACGTTCTCGTGGCCGGATCATACTGCTCGGAGTTTGTTAGAGAGCCGCTGTAGCCGCCGCCGCCCGCAACCAGCACCTTCCCGTTGGCCAGCAACGTCGCCGTGTGACGAGTGCGGGCGGCACTCAACGGGCTGGCCGGCACGAACGAGGCAGCCCCAGCCGGTGGGCTGGCCGCCAAACCGAGCATCAACGCCAGCAACGCCAACGGGCGGGAAATCACACGATGCATTCTTTTCATGGGAATGTCAGGTCATTGGTTTTCGGGTGAGCGCCGGGGAAAGTTCCTGTGCGGCCCGGAGAGCGGAAGAAAGGGGGATCGCGGGATTGATGAAAATTCCTCGCCGACCAGAATACCCAAGCCATCCGGTCATGACGAGAAAATTATTGGGAATCTGCGGTTCCAATTGGGCGGCGGGCGGTGCATGATCGGGGCGTCATGATTTCGGAAAACCTGTTAGCCTCACTGCGGTCCACGCTCACGGAAATCGAATCCGCCGGTCTTTACAAACGCGAGCGTCTGATAGATTCGTCCCAGAACTCCACGGTGCGCCTGCAGGACGGTCGCACCGTGATCAACCTGTGCGCCAACAACTATTTGGGGCTGGCCGATCATCCCGAAGTGGTGGCGGCCGCCCGCGAGGCGCTCGGGCGCTGGGGGTTCGGCATGGCCTCGGTGCGCTTCATCTGCGGCACCCAAACGCTCCACAAACAACTGGAGGCCAGGATCTCCGCATTCCTCGGCACCGAAGACACGATTTTGTTCCCGTCGTGCTTCGATGCCAATGGCGGATTGTTCGAGGTTTTGTTAGGAGAAACCGACGCGGTGATTTCTGACTCGCTCAACCATGCCTCGATCATCGATGGCGTGCGTTTGTGCAAGGCGATGCGTTTCCGCTACGCCAACAATGACATGGCCGACCTGGAGGTGAAATTGCAGGAAGCCGATGCCGCCGGCGCGCGCTTCAAGCTGGTCACCACCGACGGCGTGTTCTCGATGGACGGCATCATCGCCCCACTCGACCAGGTCCACGCGCTGGCCGCGAAATACGGTGCAATGGTGCATTTCGACGATTGCCACTCGACGGGATTCCTCGGCGCGCGCGGTCGCGGGACCCACGAACATTGCGGGTTGTTCGGCAAGATCGACCTCACCACCGGCACGCTTGGCAAGGCGCTGGGCGGTGCTTCCGGCGGTTATACTTCCGGCAAAAAGGAAGTGATCGACTTGCTCCGCCAGCGGGCGCGGCCGTATCTGTTTTCCAACACGATCGCGCCACCCATCGTGGCCGCCTCGCTCAAGGTGATCGAGATGCTCGAGGCGTCCACCGAACTGGCCGACCGGGTCAAGGACAACACCGCCTATTTCCGCAACGCCATGGCCCAAACCGGCTTCACTATCGCCGGCAAGGACCACCCGATTTCCCCCGTGATGCTGGGTGATGCCGCGCTGTCCCAAAAATTCGCCGATTCCTTGTTAGAACGAGGGGTGTATGCGGTGGGTTTCTTCTATCCGGTGGTGCCGCAGGGCAAGGCGCGCATCCGCACCCAGATCAGCGCCGCCCACACCCGCGACCAACTCGACCAGGGGATCGACGCGTTCGTCAAGACCGGCAAGGCGCTCGGGGTGATCTGAGTCCGGACCGCGAGTCTCCCAGACTCGCAGGCCCATGAAATGCCAATGAACCGAGGCAGACCGCATTCCATTGGCGTCCCATGGGCCACGGTGGCCGGAGGCCACCGCTCCTTGAGGCATGCGCTTCTCCGCCCTTGCGCGATGGGCCGCGGGCCGCTAAACGTCCCCCGCCATGGCCGTCATCAATTCCAATTTTCTCAAGCTCAAAGCCGGTTATCTATTTCCCGAAATCGCCCGCCGGGTGAAGGCCTACGGTGAGGCGCATCCCGAGTTGGCCGCGCGGGTGATCCGCTGCGGCATCGGCGACGTGACCGAGCCTCTGCCGGCCGCGGCGATCGAGGCGATGCACGAGGGGGTGGCGGAATTGGGGCACCGCGAAACATTCAAGGGCTACGGTCCGGAACAGGGATACGAATTCCTCCGCCAGGCGATTGTGGACCACCAGTTCGCAGGTCTCGGAATCGCGGCGGACGAGGTTTTCATTTCCGACGGCTCGAAGTGCGATACCGGCAACATCCTCGAAATCTTCGGCAAGGGCAACATCATCGCCATCACCGATCCGGTCTATCCGGTCTATGTCGATACCAACGTGATGGCCGGCAACACCGGCGACGCCGATGCCAATGGAACCTACCAAGGCTTGCTCTACCTGCCGTGCAACGCGGCTAACAACTTTGTCGCGGACGTGCCCGCGGTGAAGGCGGATCTCGTTTACCTATGCTTCCCTAACAACCCGACCGGAGCGGTGGCTACCCGTCCGCAGCTTGAGGCGTGGGTGAAGTACGCCCGGGAAAACGACGCGATCATCCTGTTTGATGCCGCCTACGAGGCCTATATCCAGGATCCGGCGATACCGCATTCGATTTTCGAGATCGAGGGTGCGCGCGATTGTGCCATCGAGTTCCGGTCGTTCTCGAAAAACGGCGGGTTCACCGGCGTGCGTTGCGGATATATCATCATTCCGAAATCGGTTAGCGGGCTGGCCGACGACGGCACCCGCGTGCCGCTCCACCAACTTTGGAGCCGCCGCCACAGCACCAAGTTCAACGGTGCCAGCTATCCGGTCCAGAAAGCCGCCGCCGCCTTGTTTTCCACCGAAGGTCAACCACAGGTCGCCGCGCTCATCGACCACTACATGGGCAATGCCAAACTCCTGCGCGAAGCCGCCGCCGCCGCTGGCCTGGCCGTGTTCGGCGGGGAAAACGCGCCCTATGTCTGGGTCGCCTGTCCGGCGGGTCTCAGCTCATGGGACATGTTCGACAAAATGTTAGGCGAGGCGCAGGTGGTCATCACTCCGGGATCCGGCTTCGGGTCGGCGGGCGAGGGGTATTTCCGCATTTCGGCCTTCAACTCGCGCGCCAATGTCGAAGAGGTCTGCCGCCGCTTGAAAGCGCTGCTGGCGTGAAACCATGTGGCGGCGGTTTCCAACCGCCATGCCCCAAACACATCCTGATAGGACCTTTGCCAGCCGATCCTGTGGGACGACGTTTTGACTCCGGCATCGTTGGAACACCCTTCATTTACCCTTTGATTTGTGGCGAGGCATGCTAGGTTGGTGGTATGCGTTGGCGATCATTGATGGCGCTTGGAACGTTGCTTGCCCTTGGAGGGGCGGGCCGGTCGGACGCGGTGATTTTCCTGGAAACAGCGGATCCCGCGTTTCACACCTCCACTCCGGGGGATAACTCGGGTTGGCAATATGAAGGGACGTTCATGTCATTTCTCGGAGTTCCCATCGCTCCGTTTTTTTTCATTACAGCCAAACATTTCGGCGGGTCGGCGGGCACCGTTTTCGACTTCCATGGTGACAGTTATACCACCATCGCATATCACGACATCGGCACGACCGATCTGCGGGTATGGGAAGTGAATCACACCAAACCGTTTCCGACGTATGCGCCGCTTTCCAGCGGGGTGGCGGACATCGGGTCCACCGCGACGGTTCTCGGCAGGGGCACACTGCGCGGATCCGAAGTCGTCGTGTCCGGTGAGGCGAAAGGCTGGTATTGGGGCGGCAGTGACGGCATCGAACGCTGGGGACGCAACGTGGTGGTCGATACCATCACCGACCCCACTCTGGGGGAATTCCTGTATTGCCAATTCGACAACCCGGGGATCGCCGGGGAATGCCACCTGTCAGTGGGCGATTCCGGCGGCGGGTTGTTCGTGTTGGAAAACGGCTTGTGGCGTTTGGCGGGAATCAACTATGCGGTGGACGGACCGTTCCGGACCACGCCGACAGGTGGGGATTTCTCCGCGGTGCTCTATGATATCGGCGGCCTTTATGTCCAGAACCCGGACTGGATGCTGATAGACAACCAGGCGCAAAACATTCCATCGGGTTTTTATTGTTCGCGGATTTCGGCGTCACTGGCCGGCATCACCGCGCTCGCGCCGGAGGCGGTATCACTGGCACCCGAAAGTTATGCCGCTTGGCAAAAGTTATATTTCACTCCCGCGCAGATCGCCACTCCGGATCTGAGCGGACCCGCGGCGGACTTCGATGGCGACGGCATCAGTAATTTGTTGGAATTCGCGCTGAATTTGGATCCGACGTTCAACGAGAACGTGACCATGATTCCCGACACCGGCCTGTGCGGCCTGCCGCTGGTTCGCCTGAAAACCATCACCGGGAGCGAGCGGCTCACCATCGAATTCGTCCGCCGGACGAGCGATAGCGGATCCAGCCTGACGTATGTCGCGGAATTTTCCAGCGACCTGCAAACCTGGGAGACCGGCGGCACCCAAACTGTTAGTACGATCAACCCGCGGTGGGACCGGGTGAAAGTGGCGGATTCGCTGACGGCGGGATCCACGCCACGGCGTTTCGCCCGGTTGCGGGTGGAGTTGGCGCCATGAGGTCACATGACAAAAACCAGGGAGGGGCGATCTCCCGAATCGCCCCCCGCCCATAGAAAGCCAATGAAGAGTGGGTTGCCTCGGCTCATTGGCAGCTCATGAGCATGCGAGTCTGGAGACTCGCGGTCCATAAGGCGGAGCGGAGCGCGGCTTGACACCGTGGGGTCGGGATCGTCACATTGGTGGTCTCCACCCGTGCAAAAGGTCGTCATTGATCAGCCCTATTCCTTCATTCCGCCGCGCTTCAGCCGCTTCTGGCTGTGGGTGGTGCGGCGGATCCTGCCACGGCAACTGCGCAAGGATTTCGGGGTTGCCGCAGTGGAATGCGTCGGGGCGGAGAAATTGCGGGCATCGTTTGCCGCCGGTCACGGCGTCATGTTGGTGGGCAATCACAGTCGGCCATGTGACCCGATGGTACTCGACACGCTTGCCCTGGAAGCGGGCAGGCCGGTGCACATCATCGCCAGTTGGCATCTGTTCATGGCGAGCAAAATCCAGCGATTCCTATTGCCGCGGATCGGCTGTTTCAGCGTGTATCGCGAAGGATTGGACCGGGAGTCGTTGAAATGCGCGGTCAACACGGTGGCCGAGGCGAAATACCCGCTGGTTATCTTTGTCGAGGGCATCATCTCCCGCTGCAACGACCGCCTGCTCAATTTCATGGAAGGGCCTGCGTTCATGGGGCGGGCCGCGGCCAAACAACGCAAACAGGGCAAGGTGGTCATCCATCCGGTGTTCGTCCGGTATTTTTTCGAGGGGGACCTGCGGATGGCGGTCATCCCGGTGCTGGAGGAAATCGAGAAGCGTCTGACCTGGCAACCGCAGAGCCAACTGCCCTTGCGCGAACGCATCCACAAGGTGGGCGCCGCGCTGTTAGGCCTCAAGGAAACCGAATATCTCAATGCCACCCAGCCGGGGAATTTCCGCCAACGGCTGCAACGCCTGGTGGACCATCTGCTTCAACCTCTGGAAGACCAATGGTGCGCCGGCCGCCACGATGGCGATGCCATGATCCGGGTCAAACGCCTGCGCTCCGCGATCCTGCCCGACATGGTCAACGGCGAACTCACCGAGGCGCAACGCGCGACCCGCTGGCGACATCTCACCGATGTCTATCTGGTCCAGCAGCTCCATTGTTATCCCGGCGACTATATCGAAAATCCCACACCCGAACGCATTCTTGAAACCGTAGAACGGTACGAAGAGGATCTAACCGACGTGGCGCGGGCGCATTTCCCGCTGCGGGCGGTCATCATGGTCGGTGACGCGATCGAGGTCGGCACCACGCGGGATCGCTCGCTGGAACCCGACCCGGTCACCGCGGAGGTCCGCCGGCAAATGGAGCTGCTGTTGGAATCCTCCAAGGCTTGCCGGAAAATCCCCCCCACCGGATTTGACAGATCATGAATATCATTTTGATGCGCGTGCTGGTGATCGCGGTGGGCCTGGTGATCTGGTTCCGAACACAGAAGATCATCGCGCGGAAGATCCCGGGCATGATGGACATCGGCGATGCCGTCCACCGCATCACCGCAGACTGGCACCGGTATTTCGCGGAGCATGAGAAATCCGCCGATCGCGCGCTGGTCGCGAGTTCGCTGTGCATTGACGTGTTCGGAATCACGCTGATTGCCGCTGCGGTTTTCGGGCCGAGTTTTGCGCCGTTTTTGGGCATTCTCATTGTGTTCAGCCTGCGGCAGGTTTTCCAACTTTGCTGTACTTTGCCACCACCGCCCGGCATCATCTGGCGTGATCCGGGATTTCCGACGGTGCTTGTCACATATGATGTGAGCCATGATTTCTTTTTTTCCGGGCATACGGCGTTGGCGGTGCTCGGGGCCATTGAGATATGTCATATCGCGCCGTGGTGGCTGGGCGCGGCGGCGGTGATCATCGCGCTCGGCGAGGCGGTCATCGTGTTGGTCCTGCGCGCCCACTGGACCATGGATGTGATCACCGGCGCCTTCGCCGCCTGGGTCGCCGCAGATCTGGCCGCCCGCCTCGCACCCATGGTCGATGGCTGGCTGAGGG
>Ga0118677_10006474_pt1 | contig 19817 bp, 11 predicted proteins | sample AliMusrvi5mmetaG_FD_86154 | JGI IMG/M metagenome (GOLD analysis project Ga0118677, IMG submission 86154)
GGCCAGCACGGGGTGGAGAACCTCCACCCCGTGCTGGCCTGGGCGGCGGTGGCGTTTGCTGCCGTGATCGCCGCCACGCTGTCGGCGTTGCTGGTGTACCAGGTGGTCCGGCGCCAGATCGCCCGCCGCCTGGAGACCCTCGCCGAGGTGCTTCGCGGGGCCGAGGCCGGCGAACACCTCCGCCGCTTCGAACCCGGGGAGGACGACGAGTTCGCCGCTGTCGAACGGGCCTTCAACGCGCTGATGGACCAGTTCGCGGGCCTCGCCGCGTCGGCGCTCCACTCGGATCTCATGGTCAAGTGGGCCCAGTCCGAGTTGCGCCTTCGCGAGGAGCTGCTGGCGAAGTCCAACGAACTGGCCGCGGTGAACGAAGCGCTGGTCCGCAAGGTGCGCGAGGCCTCCGACCTGCTCCGCATCGCCGAGGTCGCATCCGCCAGCCTCGAAATGGGGCGCCTGCTGGACCGCCTGGGCCGGACGCTGGTGGACACCCTCGCGGTCGAGGAACTGCTGGTCCTCCTTCCCGACCCGGATTCCGGCCAGATGCGGGTCCGCCATGCGATCGGCGTGCAGGACGTCCACACCCTGGAGGGGTCGTGGCCGAAGGACGACCCCGTCGTGCGGCGCTGTGTCGACGAAGGCGAGATCCAGTACCTGTCCGACCTGTCGGTCGAGCCGCTTTCCGCCGATCTTCGGGGGCGTCGCCGCGTCGGCGGGTCCCTGGTGGCCGTCCCCGTCCGGGGGCCAGGCAGCACGACCGGCGTGATCACGCTGCTGCGCCGGGAAGCCCAGGCCTTCGACTCGCAGGAACTGGATTTCCTGCGCCTGACCGCACACTACGTTGCCCTGGCGGTGTCCAACGCCACGCTCTATCGCGCGACCCACGAACGTGCCATCCACGACTCGCTGACCGGCCTGCACAACCGTGGGTTCTTCATCGAGGCGTTCGAGCGCGAGTGGCATCGCTCCCGTCGCACGGATGTTCCTCTGTCCGTGCTGATGATCGACGTGGATCACTTCAAGCGCATCAACGACAGCCACGGCCATGGCGTGGGCGACATCGTGCTCCAGGGCGTGGCCCGGCTGCTGCGGGCCCGAGCGCGCAAGGCCGACCTTCTGGCCCGGTATGGCGGCGAGGAATTCGTGATGGCCCTGCCCGGGACCACGACCGAGGCCGCCGCTGCCATCGCCGAGGCCATCCGTGCCTCGGTCGAGTCCACGCCACTGTCGGTGTCCCCGTCGAACGGCGCTCCGCCGGTCCGCTTGACGATTTCCGTCGGCGTCGCGTCGGACTCCCTCTCGGACGACAGTCCCGAAGCCCTGATCAGCCGGGCCGACATGGGCCTTCTGAATGCCAAGTCCGCCGGCCGGAACCGGGTCGTCATGCGACCGTGAGGATCGCGCCGCAGACCGGCCCGCCGGGCCGCGTCCGTTGACTTGGACCCCCCGAAGTGGTACCTCCTGAGACACGCTCGGCGCCGGGATTCGACCTGTTGCGACCGCGCTCCCGCCTGCCCGAGGGACACCGATGGACCGGGAATCGGGCAATCCAACGGTCGATGAACCCTGGGATTCCCGTCCGCTGCCGCCCCCTCCCGCGGGATCGCCGCCCGTTCCACCTGCCCATCTCCCCGACCTCCCGTCGCGCATGGTGGATCGTCCCGGTCGCCTGATCGAATGGCTGGGCCGCGTGCTGTTCCGGCACGTCAAGTTCGACGAGGCGTCGCTGGCCACGATCCGCGAGGCCGCCGAACGCGGTACGCCGGTCTACGTGCTGTATGTGCGCAGCCTCCTCGACTACCTGTATTTCTGCTATGCCTTCGTACGGTTCGGTCTGCCTCGCGTCTTTTTCGCCGAGGGCATGGACCTGCGCCGGGTGCTGCCGCGCGAGGCACTGCTTGCGGTGTGGCGCCGCTTCTTCGGCCGCCGCCAGCGCCTGTCCGATGCCGACGCCTTGCGCCTCGGGGTGGCGAACGGCCTGCCGTGCCTGCTGTCCCTGAAGCGGCCGCGGACCCTGATCCAGTGGGGCGCGGATTCGCAAGGTACGCTCCTGGGCGACATCGTCGACGCGCAGCGCGCCACCGATCGGCCGGTCGTGCTGGTGCCTCTGCAGGTGGTCTGGCACCAGGTCCCCGAAACCTACCGGCGATCGATCGCGGACGTCCTGCTGGGCGATCCCCAGGCCCCGGGTCCCCTGCGCAAGATGCTGTCGTTCTTCTGGAATCGTCGACGCGCCAACGTCCGGATCGGGCATCCCGTGGACCTTCCCGCCTTCCTTGCGAACCAGGCCGTCGCCGACGACGACGCGTCCGTGATCGCCCGCCTCAAGTTCGCCCTGAACAACGAATTCCTGCTGGAATCCAAGGCGATCCGCGGCCCGGTGCTGAAGGGCGCGCGGCGAATCATCGACGAGATCCTGCGCACGCCGCCCTTCATCGAGGAGGTCGAGCGCCATGCCGCCCGCGAAGGGTTTGCGCCCGCTGCTGAAATGAAGCGCTCGCGCACCATCCTCAGGAAGATGGCCGCGGATTTCCGGTTCAACTGGCTGGAAGGATTCTCCCTGTTCCTGGGCCTGTTCTTCAACCGGCTGTTCACGGACGTCACCGTGGACACCCCCGGGCTCCAGGGCATCCGGCAGGCCGCGCGCACCGGGCCGATCGTGCTGGCGCCGGCCCACCGCAGCCACCTCGACTACCTCGTGTACTCGTGGGTCTTCTATACGCACGGGCTGATCCCGCCGCACATCGCCGCCGGCGAAAACCTGTCGTTCTGGCCGATGGGGACGGTCTTCCGGAGGTCGGGCGCCTTCTTCATCCGGCGGGCCCAGCGCGGGGCCGAATTGTACGCGCTGGCGTTGCGGCACTACGTCCGCAAGCTGCTGAAGGACGGCTACTGGATCGAGTTCTTCATCGAGGGCACGCGCAGCCGATCGGGCAAGACCGTTTCGCCCCGCTATGGCATGCTGACGATGATCATCGACGCGGTGGCGTCTGGCGCCACTCCCGACGCCCACCTGGTGCCGGCCGCCGTGACCTACGAACGCGTGGTCGAGATGGCGTCGTACCAGCGCGAATCCGAAGGGGCCGAAAAGAAGCCCGAAAGCGTCGCGACACTGGCCCGCAGCGCCAAGGTGCTGGGTACGCGGTACGGGCGCATGTACGTCCAGTTCGAACAGCCCATCGGGATCAAGGACTTCCTGCGTCGGTCGGGGATCCAGGTCCCCCTGCCGTCGGGCGAGCAGGTGCCCAGGCACGTCGTCCGGCACCTGGCGCACGCGCTGGCGCACCGGTTCGACCGGTGCCTGCTGGTGACGCCGCAGCAACTGGTCGCGTTTGCCCTGCTGACGCACCGGAAGCGCGGGCTGGAGCGCGAGCACCTGCTGGAGCGGGTGGGGTTCCTGGTCGCATACCTGGTCGCGAGGGGCGCCCGACTGTCGGACCCGCTGGCCGACCCGCTGAAGGCGCGAGGCCTGCTGCCCGGAGGCCCCGGCGATCCGACGGGACCGAAGGACATCGCCGAGCGCGAGCGCTCCGACCTCCTGGGCGCGGCGCTGGCGCGGCCCGTGGACGAGGTCGTGCGCCTGTTCGTCCGCGAAAAGCTGGTGCGCCTGGGGGCCTTCGGCGAAGATTGGGTGATTTCGCCCGAAGATTCGGGACGTTCGGCGCTGGACTACCACAAGAATGGCATCCTGCACCCGTTCGTGGACGACGCGATGATGGCCACGGCGGCCCTGAGGCTGCTGGACCAGGGGCCGACCACGGAAGCCGCGATGGCGGCGGAAGGGCGCCTGCTGTCCCGGGCGCTGAAGCGGGAGTTCATCTACGCCGAGTCGTTCGACCTCGCGTTCGAGGGGACGCTGGCGCGTTTCCTGCGCGAAGGGCTCCTGAGGCGGCAGGACGGGTCCCTCGTCGCCGACGGGGATTCCCGCGAGGCCCTGGAGTTCTTTGCCACGGCCATCCAGCCCTTCCTGGAGGCGTATCGCATCGCGGCCCGGGCGGCCCTCGCGCCCGGCGCTCCGGTCAACGAAAAGGACCTGGTGAAATCCGCCCTGCGCCTCGGGCGCCGCCTGTACTCGGTGGGCGAGGTCGAACTGCCGGAATCGGTCAACGCGGTGACGTTCGCCAACGCGGCGGAGTGGCTGCGGATTGAAGTGGTGTCCGGCGCTGCGCCCACGCGGGCCGACGCGGTCCGCACGCTGCTGAGGGCGGTGGAAGGCGCGGATGGGGACGTCAGCCCACAGATACCAGCCGGAGCAGTCCCGGCAGCAGGCGATACCCCCGGAACCACCCCTTGATCTTCACGTCGCCCCGGCGCAGGTTCCTGTTGAACTGGCGAGTCCCCTCCCGGAACGGGCGGGGCAGCGAACCCATCATAGGTACCTGGGACAGCCCGAGAATCGCGTCGAAGGTCCCGGTCACCCGGACCCGGACCTCGGGATCGGCGCCCGTCTTCACCCGCACCTGACCGCCGCCGAAGACCAGCGTGGCGCCCACGACATCGTCGCCGCTGAACGCCGTGACCGCGACCGCTCCGGAAAGCCGATCCAGCAGACGGGCCAGTTCGGGGCGCTGGGCCAGGTTTCCCCGGATCAGTTCGGCCAGGATGCTGGCGATCCCGGCGGCCTCGTCCTCGGTGCCCTCGATCACGACGCGGTCGTCCATCGAATCTCCCCGGGGCGTCACGCCCCGCGCGTCCATCGGATTCATCGAACATCCCGAGGCGACTGCGTCACAGACAGGAGTTTACCGCGCAATCCGATCGCCTCGGCCTGCATACGGGGCGGCCGCAGGAGCGGACCCGCCTGTCAGCCCTCGCCTTGCCAGGCGGCTTCCCACACGGGCAGGACCTCCTCCGCGGAGGTGACCGTTCGGGCGTTGTAGATCACGGACCCGTCGAACAGGGTCGCTTCGGCCAGTTCGCCCAGCGCCTCCCGCGGCACGCCCACGTCCTTGAACCCGCCGGGCAGGCCCAGCGACTTCGCGAAGGCATAGATCGCGCCGGCCAGCCGCTCTGCCAGGGCCTCGTCGGACCCGGACGGGTCCACGCCGAAGGCCTCGGCCACCTGCCGATACTGGTCGGGGCAGGCCAGCGCGTTGAAGCGCACGACCGAGGGCATCGCGATGGAATTCGCGAGGCCGTGATGCACGCCGAAACGGGCTCCCACGGTGTGGGCGATGGCGTGGACCAGGCCGACCTGGGCGTTGGAAAAGGCCGCGCCGGCCATGGTCGATGCGACCAGCTGGCGCCCGCGGGCCGCCACGTCGCCGGGCGTCTTCACGCACGTCGGAAGCGCCGCGCGGACCTCGTGGATGGCGCGCAGGGCCAGGCCGTCGGCGATGGGCTGGCGCTGCAGCGAGTGCATGGCTTCCAGGGCGTGCGACAGGGCGTCCATGCCCGTGGCCGCCGTCAGGTGCGCCGGCAGGCCGACGGTCAACAGCGGGTCCAGGATCGCCGAGTCGGGCAGGATGTTGTAGTCGCCGAACAACAGCTTGCGATGGGCCTCGGCATCCTTGATGACCGCCACGTACGTCACCTCGGACCCCGTGCCTGCCGTGGTGGGCAGGACCACGTGGGGCGCGGCCTTGCGGGTCAGGTTCTGGAAGCCCTCGTGGTCGCGCAGGCTGCCGCCCTCGCGCAGGAGGATGGCGATGCCCTTGGCCGTGTCGATGACGCTGCCGCCGCCCACGGACACGACGCCGGTGGCGCCGGCCGCCTGGGCCTTGGCCGCACCCGCCTCGACAGCGGCCACCGACGAATCGGGGGGGACGTCCAGGAACTCGAGGACGACGCGGCGCCCCAGGGCCTTCCGCACCTGGGCGACCACGTCGGTCTTCTCGGCCAGGACCCGGTCCGACACCAGGACCACCTTGTCCATTCCCAGGCGGTCGCATTCCAGGGAAGACTCGGATACCGCGCCCGCGCCATAGATCACGCGGGTCGGAAACGCGAAGACGAAGGTGCTGTCTGCGTCGTAGGACATGGGGCCTCCTGCGGGACCGCCCGCGACGGGCGGGCCGATGGGGGTGGAACGGGCGCGGGCCCGTCAGTCGTCCGGGAACTCGGTTGCGACGCGGCCGGCGGACTCGACCAGCGCCTTGCTGGCGTCCACGAAGCGGACGATCGTCGGCAGGTCGCCCTTCAGGCGCAGCTTGCCCTGGAGCATCCCGGTGATCGGGTCCAGTTCCTTCCGGATGACCTGCTTCCAGCGGGCGTATTCGCCCGTGATGCAGAAGGGGGCCTTGAGGGCCTCGGCCGATGTGACCAGGCGCGCCTCGCGGCACACGCCCTTGTGGAGGTCCAGCCAGATGCCCGCGTCCTCCTCCAGGCCCACGTCCGGCTTGGCCTTGCAGATCAGAGCCACGACCCCCTTGTCCCAGTTGGCGCCGCCGACCTTGTAGGCCGGATTGCCGTTGATTGCGTCCTGGTACAGCGTCACCCACTCGGCAGACGGGAAGCGTGCCATGGAAAACCTCCTCCAGATGCCCCACGCAGGCGGGGCGAACCAACGATGAAGACGCGAAAACGATGGTAGTCGCGGGTCCGGAAGGTGTCAAACGGGGGAATCGAGTTCGAGGTATTCCAGAAGGGTTCGCACGGCAAACCCGGTCCCCCCCCGCGGTCCGAGCGCATGGTCCTTCTTCAGGAACGACGGGCCGGCGATGTCGAGGTGTGCGTACGGGTGCCCGTCGGCGAAGTCCGACAGGAACAGCGCGCCCTGGATGGCCCCGCCCCAGCGCTCGCCGACGTTCTTGAGGTCCGCGAGGTCGCTGCGCAGTTGCCCGCGGAGGTTTTCATACATCGGAAGGCGCCACAGGTCCTCACCCGCGCGGGCGCCGGCAGCCAGCAGGCCCCCGGCCAGGCCGTCGTCGGTGGTGAACAGCCCGGCCGCGTGCTCGCCCAGCGCGACCACGCAGGCGCCGGTCAGCGTGGCCACGTCGATGACGCGACCGGCGCCGCGCCGGGTTGCCAGCGTGATCGCGTCCGCCAGCACCAGCCGCCCTTCCGCATCGGTGTCGGCCACTTCCACCGTGCGACCGGACAGCGACGTCAGCACGTCGCCCGGCCGCATCGCGTCTGACCCCACGAGGTTGTCCGCCACCGCCAGCCATCCGTCCACGGCCACCCGGACGCCCAGGCGGGGCAGGGCCAGCATCACGGCGAGGACGGTCGCGGCGCCGGCCATGTCGCCCTTCATGTCGTCGATGCTGCCTCGGGGCTTCAGGTTGAGGCCGCCGGAGTCGAAGGTGACGCCCTTGCCCACCAGGGCGATGGGTGCGCCGCGGACCCCTGCCGGTCGCCAGGACAGGCGGACCAGGTAGGGCCCGTCGGTCCCTCCGGCGCCCACGGCCAGCATCAGGCCGGCGCCGAGGGTCGCCAGGGCCGCGCGGTCCAGCACCTCGACCTCCAGGCCGGCGTCGATGCCCGCGGTCCGAGCGCGTTCAGCGAAGGTGCGGGGCGTCAGGTCCGCGGCCGGGGTGTTCACCAGGTCCCGGACCCCCAGCACCGCGGCGGCGTGGAGGTCCGAACGCGCCAGCGCGGCGGTCGCGCCGGCCACGTCGCCGGCCGAACTGAGCGTCCAGACGGTCGGCGTCGGGTCGTTCCGATCGCGGGTGCGATAGCGATCGAATGCATAGGCGCCCATCCGCAGGCCGATCGAGCAGGCGGCCAGGGTCGGCGGGTCCTCGGCGGGGAGCACCAGGCCGGCAGACGTGGTCCGAGCCGTGGCCAGGCGGGCTGCCCGGGCGCCCAGGGCCTGGACTCGCGAAAGGGTCAGGTCGCCGGCATTCCCCGCGCCCAGGAAGCAGACCCGCAGAGGGTGCCCGTCCGCCTGCGGCGTCAACGTCATCTCGGTCTCGAACCGGCCGGTGAATCCCTCCCGCTGGGCCAGTCGGCCCGGGAACCCGCCCAGGGCGGCGTCCACGCGGGCGAAGCGGGGGTCATCGGCCAGCCGCTCTTCCAGCACCGGCACGACCAGCAGGTCCAAGGCTTCCGGAAGCGGCGCCCCCGCCCGGTACGTGACGGAAATCACGCGCATGGTTCGACCTCCTCACACTTCCAGCGGGGTGTGTTGGACGAAGCCTATACCAGGAAACTGTGCGGTGTCGAGGTGGAACCCTGCCGAGGGGTGGCGGTTTCACAACGGCAGTGGGATTCACTGATCCTGCCAAGGAATTTACTGGGTGTGTTGACACGGGCGCCCGCGACGGAGCATGTTTACTGCGCTCGCCGGCCCGCGAAGGTCGATGAACGCGTCGGCCAGGGGGGGCGGTACCGGGGAATGATCATGCCATCCCTAAGGAATTTCCTTACCCGCCGCTCGCGGCCCGACCTCCCGTGGATGCTGCCCGAGGACGAGTTCCGGCGCTTGCTCGAGCGCGAGCGTTCCCGGGCCGAGCGGAACTGTCGCTCGTTTTCCGTGGTCGAGATGGACACCTCCGCGGTCGCGCCGCCGCTGATTGTGCGGGCGTTGGAACTGCTGAAGCATCGCCGTCGCCTGACGGACGACATCGGCTGGATTCGCCAGGATGCCATCGGTGTGCTGCTGGCGGAAACGGACGCGGCCGGCGCGGCCAGCTACGTCCAGGACATCCTGCAGCTCCTGGGCGAGGCCGAGTGCCCACTCCCGGCCCGTGTGTTCGTCCATGAAGGGGAATCCTTCGACAGCCAGGGCACCGGGTTCGATCGACGTCGGCCCGGCGAGACGCAGTCGGCGTTTCGCCGCCGGGCCCAGGATCGCCGGGATCCTCCGGAGCCTCCGCCGGCCTCGACGGAGGGGGCGTCACCTTCCGCCCGTGCGGATGGGGCCGGTGAGGGCCCGGGAGACTCGCGGGGCCCCTCGGACGGACAGTCCGGCCTGATCCGCAGCGAGGATCCCCGGGTGGCAACGGCACCGGATGGCGGCGTCGGGGACATGGGAACCCTGTTCCAGCAGCCGATGCCCTGGTGGAAGCGCGCGTGGGACCTTTCCTGGGCCGCGATCCTGCTGGTGGGCATCTCGCCGGTGATGCTGGTCATCGCGATCCTGGTCAAGGCGACCAGCCCGGGGCCGGTCATCTTCCGGCAGTGGCGGGCGGGTCGCGGTGGACGGCCGTTCCTCTTCTACAAGTTCCGGACGATGATCGACGGCGCCGACGCGTTGAAGGAAGAACTGCGGGCGTCTAACGAGGTTTCGGGCCCTGTGTTCAAGATCAAGAAGGACCCGCGCGTGACGGTGCTGGGACGGGTGCTGCGGCGCACCAGCCTGGACGAGCTTCCCCAGTTGTGGAACGTCATCAAGGGGGACATGTCGCTGGTGGGACCGCGCCCTCCGACCCTCGACGAGGTGCCGAAGTACGAGGGCTGGCAGCGACGGCGCCTGGACCTGACCGGCGGCATCACGGGACTGTGGCAGGTGAGCGGCCGGAACGAGGTGTCATTCGAGGAATGGATGCGGATGGACATCCGCTATTCACGGACCCGGTCGCCATGGAATGACCTGAGGATCCTGTTCAAGACAATCCGCGCGGTGGTGACCGGGCGGGGCGCTTCATAGGTCGGTGCCGGGCAGGATCAGCGGCCTGCCCGACGGCGTCGGATCGCCCAGCGGATCAGCAGCAGCGCGCCCGCCACCCCCAGCACGATCCAGGCGACCAGCCCGAACGTGCGGAAGACCGATTCGATGCGATCCAGATTCGCGCCGAGGGCCACGCCGGCAGACACCAGCAGGGCATTCCACAGCAGGGCCGAAATCGCCGCGAAGAACATCACGCGGGCGAAGCGCATGTTCCCCATGCCGGCCGCGACGAACAGGAACGCGCGGATTCCCGGGAGGAAGCGATTCAGCGCGATGGCCACCTCCCCCCAGCGGGCGAAGGCGCGGGATGAGCGTTCCGCCCCGTCGAGGGCCTGGCGGACCAGTGCCGAACGGGCCAGGCGGGATGCGAAGCGCGTCGAAGGGATTCTTCCGTCGGCGGTCCGGGCCAGCAGGACGCCCACGTGAAAGTCGATGGCGGCCCCGGCCAGGCTGCCGACCAGCGTAGCGACGAGCATCCCGGGCAGCGACAGGCCGGAAGTGACCACCAGCACCGCACCGGCCACGGTGACCGTGTCCCCCGGAAAGGGCGGGAAGACATACTCGACCAGCGACGCCAGCGCGAGCAGCAGGAGGGTCACCCCCGGGTTCGCGCCAGCCAACAGCGATACGGCCTCGATCAGTGACACGCTACCCCACGGATTTGATTCGGTTCCTGCGACACCGTATACTACCACGTCCTTCGGTGGGTCGTTCAGCGGACCCAGAGCGGCTTCGTCTGCGGCGAGAGTTCCCCTCGGAAACGCGCCGCCTGCGGCTGCGCGCCCAGGATGTGGAAAGGGGCGGCGGAAGGAAGGTCCCAGGAATTTCCGGCAACGGGGAGTGCACGGTGGGGCGCGCAGGGGTGGCAGCGGGACTCGTGGCGCATGTCGCCGCCGCCCTTGCGGTCCTCTGCGCGGTGCCGGTTGCCGCAGCCGCGCCGTGTGACGCCCCCGATCCGACCCCGATGTACAGGACCGATCCCGGGTTCGCAAAGGCCCGGACGGCCGCGCTGGCGGGACGAACCGACGAGGCGCTGGCCCTGCTGGAAGCGTGGCGGGAGATGCCCGGGGCGCCCCCGGGATCCCTGGTCGACTGGGTGGCAGGACGGTGGCTCGAGGACGCGGATCGGCCGGCAGAGGCCCTGCGCCGGTTCGTGGCCGTGGTCGGATCCCCGCTGGACGATGACGCCCGCCTGCGCGAGGGACGCCTGCAGTTGGAAGTCGGCGACCTGGCGCGGGCCCGGAGCGCGTTCGCGGGCATTTCGTCGGCGTCGCGCCACTGGGCCGGGGCGCGCCTGGCGCTGGCCGAGGCCCTCGTCAGGGAGGGACGTGCCGGGGCGGCGCGGGTCGTGCTGGCGGACCTCCTGCGCGACGATCTGCCCGCCGAGCAGCGGTCCGGCGCGACGCTCGCGATGGTGCGTGCGCTGACGGCCCTGGGCGAAACCGAGGCGGCTCGAACCTTGGCGCACGCCGCCTGGCTGCTGGCCGCGACCGGCGCGGACCTGGCCCGGGAACTCGCCTCCCTGGGTCGGTCCCCGACGACGCTCGACGACTACCTGCGGACCCTGCTGAAGGCCGATCCCCGGGACGCGGCGCGGATTGCCCGCTGGGCCCGGACCCACCGGAAGGCCGCCGACGCGCTGGATCCCGGGCTGGCCGACCTGGCCCGCGGGGCCGTGCTCCAGGGGGATCCCGGCAACCACGACGCGACCGTGCAGACGCTGGAAACCGCGCGGCGACTGGCTGCGAACGCGACCCTGGGAGCCATGGCCGCCTACCAGTTGGGCAACGTGCTGGTGAACGGCGGGGACGATCGCGCGGCCCGCGTGCAGTTCCTGGCCGCCTACGAGCGCGATCCGGGCGGCCCTCTGGCCGCCGACGCGGTCTTTTCGGTCGCGCGCTGCGCGTCCCGGACCGGCGATCCGGCGGGGGCCGTGGCGGTGCTGGATCGCGTGGTCGCGGCCGACCCGCCCGTGGCGCCGGACGTCCGGGTTCGATGGGAGGCGGCGCTGGCGTGGATGCTGGCCGGGCGGACCGACGAGGCGCTGGCGGCCCTGGACCGGATCGTGACGCGGCTGGATCGGGGCCCGGGCTTGCCCTACGGCCAGGCCGAACGTGCCCGCTATTTCCGGGGCGTGTTGCTGCTGTCCGCCGGCCACCGGGACGAGGCCCTGGCCGACCTGCGGCGCGTCGCCCGCAACGACCCCCATACGTGGTACGGCGTGCTGGCGCGCGAGCGCCTGTCGCAGGCCAGGGACGTTCGGCCCCCGCCCTTCCGGGATCCGTCCTGCCAGGCGTCCCGCGGACCCGTGTGGCTGTGGCGCCTGGGCTACCGGGAAGAGGCCCGCGCCGAAATGTCCGCCCGGGCGTCGGCCGGCCTGCTGGACGAGGCCTCGGCGCGGATCCTGGCGGTGCTGCTGGCCGACCCGTCCCTGGGCGAGGCCCGGGCGCGCGTGCGGGACTTCCTGAGGGGGCCCCGCGGCGAGGGCGACGAAGCCCTGGTGGACGCCGCCTATCCGCAGCCCTTCGGGGACGAGGTCGCCACCGCGACGGCGGAAACCGAACTGGACCCGGCCCTGGTGTACGGCGTGATGCGGGTCGAAAGCGGCTTCCACCCGAAAGCCCGGTCCCCAAAGGGCGCGGTGGGCCTGATGCAGTTGATGCCCGCGTCGGCGAAGCGCGTTGCGCTGGCGGTGCTGGGCGATCGGAAGGCGGCCGGCGGGCTGTGGCGGCCGGCCAACAACGTGCGCCTCGGAACGGCCTACCTGGCGACGCTGTCCGAGCACTTCCGGGGCCACCTGCCCCTGGTGCTGGCGGGCTACCACGCGGGTCCTGGCGCGGCCCGCCGCTTCCTCCGGACGCTGGGGCACCTGCCTACGGACCTGTTCGTGGAGGCCATCCCGTACCCGGCGACGTCGCAGTATGTGAAGCGGGTCGTGGCCTATGCCGCTGGGTACCGGGCGCTGCTGGACGACGGCAGGCGCGGACCCCTGGTGCTGCAACCCAGCCCGCCGACCTCGCTCGGGCCGTTCATGGAGCCGCATCGGCCCGAACCGCGGGTCCTCCAGCCCGGATCGAACGGGCTGGCAAGCATCCCGTGACAATCGGAAACCGGCAAATCCCCCCCCCGCCCCCTGGTTTCCTCGTGACGTTTCCTTGCTTCCTCAAAACAGCCGATTCTACGATTGACACTCCCGGCGACCTGGCAGCACAGGAGGAGCATGACGACGCCCCCCCCGGATGATCGGCGGAAGAGGCCCCTCAGGGTCGCGCTGGCCCTGCTGGTCCTTCCCGTCCTGGCCTGCTACCAGGGCATCGCGGCCCCGGCGTGCGACACGCTGGCCGACTGCCCCTCGGGCAAGGGCTACACCACCTGCGAGGACGGCCACTGCTTCGTGTCGGGACGTTGCGACGGGTCGATGCCGGTGGCCGGGGACGGATGCTGCGCCGTCATCGAGGGCGACCGAACGCCCGACACGGATTGCCTGGTGGCCGACCACGACCTGGGTTGCCGCGAGCCCGCCGGTCCGGTGGCCGATTCGAAGGGCGACCTGTTCGTCACCTGCCGTTCCGTGGATTCGCTGGGCGTTTCCAACGTGCTGCTGGCCCGCATCGATCCGGCCGGGGCGATCGGGTCCCCGGTGAACCTGGGGTTGGCTTCGGCGATCCTGCCCCCGATGGTCAGTCGCGGCACCGACGTGTATGCGGCCTTCGCCGGTGGCGTGGTCCGGATCGACGCCGCGATGGGCATCCGGTCGCCCACCTTGGAATCGGTGGCGCCCGTCGGCGGGCTCGTGTCCACGGGTTCCAGCGACGCCTTCCACTCGGTGGTGGGTTGGCCGACGGTGGCGGGGACCATGGTGCTGTACGACGAGGACGTGGGGACCACCCAGGTGTACACGGCCGGGCCCATCAGTGCCGGCACGACCGGGGCGTTCCCGCCCACCGTGTCTTCCAGCGGGCATCGGATCTACCTGCTGTGGGAAGACGGGAAGCTGTGGTCCGTCGAAACGGCCATCAGCCCGACGGGCGCCCGGTCGTCGTTCATCCTGCCGGCGCGGCCGGTGGCGTCGCCGGTCGAGGTGGACGGGCGGGTGTTCATCGCGATGGAAGGGGGCGTGCTGGTGGCGTTGGCCGAGCGGCAGCCCACGTTCGAGAAGGTCTGGGAGATGTCCCTGGGCGGCGAGGTCGCCGGGGGGTTGCTGGTGGACCCGACGGGCGCGGTGACGGCGGTGCTGGCATCCGGCGACGTGGTGGTCGTGCGGGACCTGGTGGACCGCGGATCACTGGTGGGACGCGGCTCGTTCGGGGCGGCCATGGGCGACCTGTACCCCTTCCTGGGGGCCGCGCCGCGCGTGGTGGCCGTGACGGCAGATGGCCGGGGCGTAGCGTCGCTGCTGCGGACGACGGATGACGGCGGCGGCGTGACCTTCGCGTCCGGTCTGTCCTTCGGAGTCCCGGTGGCGATCGTCGGAACCCCGTTGCTGTTCGGAAAGCGGATGTGGATGGCCACCGAATCGGGACGACTGGTGGCGTGGCAGTTCCCCGATGTCCTTCCGTACGGCCGCTTTGCGAGGGGCGGGTCGGACGTGGGCGGCACGGGTCGGACGACGGTGGCGGTTCCCCAGCAATAGCGACAGGAAGCGGGAGAGTCGACGTGGGCAAGCGACAGCTATGTGCGATCGGTCTGGCCTTCTGGATGGCGGGCTGCGGCGGTTCCTCGGCACGGGACGACGGGGGGGGCGGCGATCTGGCCTCGGATGGGCCCGACGGGACGACAGACATCGGACCGATCTGCAGGACCGAGGCGGACTGCACGGCGCTGGATGCGGGCCCTTGCGGGCGCGTCACCTGCTCGGCGGCGGGGGTGTGCGAGGTGCTGGCCGACGCGGGGCGCGAGGGCACGGCCTGCGATCCGGCGGACCGGTGCGCGGTTGGCGCATCGACCTGTCGCTCGGGTTCCTGCGTGCCCGCGAGCCGGAAGTCCTGCATCGACAGGCCCTGCCTTTCGGGCCGGTGCGACGCGGAGTCCGGGGAGTGCCGGTACGAGTCGCTTGCGGACGGCCAGTCCTGTGATGCGGACGCGAATTCCTGCACCCGGGACCAGTGCGTCGGCGGGACCTGCCAGGCCGGTCCGAATTCGTGCGAGTGCACGAAGGACGCGGAGTGCCCCGCTGCCGGCAACCAGTGCCTGGCGACGCTTCGCTGCGATCTCGCCAGCCACCTGTGCGTGCCCGCGACCGAGGGGATCCGGTGCTCCCAGCCCGCGGACCCCTGCCGCGTGGCGTCGTGCGAGGAGGCTACGGGTACCTGCGTGGAGCGGTCGCTGCCCGACCAGACGGAATGCGAACCCTCCACGGTGTGCAACGGTGTCGGGACCTGCATGGGCGGAACGTGCCATCGCCAGTTGCGATGCGTCGATGACGACCCCTGCACCGAGGATCGGTGCGATCCGACCAGCGGGACGTGTTCGTTCCCGCCATCGACCGGCGGCTTGTGCAGCGACGACGATCCCTGCACCGTCAACGACGCCTGCGCGAACGGTGTCTGCGTGCCGGGTGCCGCGCTGGACTGCGACGACGGCAACCCGTGCACCGGGGACGCCTGCGTGCCGGGGGAAGGCTGCGTGTCGACACCGCTGGACCCGGCGACCTCCTGCGACGACGGGAACCGGTGCACGACGGGCGATGTGTGCGGGTTGACGGGGGTCTGCACGGGCGTGCCCCAGTCCTGCGATGACGGCAATCCCTGTACGCGGGACTCGTGCGACGGCGCGACCGGGACGTGCGTGCACGAGCCGCTGGACGGGACGACCTGCGACGACGGCCACGCGTGCACCGTGGGGGACGCCTGCCGCCTGGGCGAGTGCGTCCCGGGGGCGTGGGTCCTGTCCTGCTGCGAGGCGGACGCCGACTGCGATGATGGCGACGCGTGCACGTTCGAGCGCTGCAAGGCCGGCACCTGCTCCTGGGACGGCGAGCCGGCGAACCTGTGCGGCGACGTGGCCGATCCGTGCGGCCCGTTGTGGTGCACGGCCGGTTCGGGGGCGTGCGAAACCCTGGACATGCGGCTGCCTCGACGCCTGGTGGCGTGGGATTTGCGGGCGGGGACGGTGACGCCCGGCTTCCGATGGAGCGGCGGGACCGGGGAGCGGCGGGCGGACGGCGCCGGCCCGGTATCGGGTTCTGCAGGGGCGTCGTTCCGGCTGCCCGGTCGACGGATACCGGCCGGACTGGCCGTGCTGGTGCTGGACCTGGGCGCGTCCGCCTGCGGGAAGGTTCGCCTGTACCGGGATGGCGCCGTGGTCGCGGCCGACGAGTGCCGGCCAGTGGACGGCCGCACGCACGCGGCGTGGTCCTGGCCTGCCACCGGGGCTCCCGTGGACCTGGCGGTCCGAATGGAAGCCGACGCGGTGGTCGCCAACCTGGACCTGTACCTGTGGGCGCAGGGCGACTGCCCGCCGCTGGGGCCGGTGCTGGTCGCGGAGGGAGATGGGTATTCGGATTTGGCGATCGGGGGGGATGGAAACGGCATTGTAGTAGCGTCGCTTCAGGATGTCGCGATGAAGACAGTTGCCTACACGCTGTCAGCAGGAGTGTCTCCTGTGCAAGTCATATCATTGGAATCACTATCGATTCAGGTCGGAAGGTTTGTTGACTCGATTCGTCTTGCTCCTGGTGGCGGTCTATTGCTCGTATACGGAGGGACAAACGAAGAGGTTGTCGCTTCGTTGCTCGATACTGACGGTTCGCTGCGAAACGAAACGTTCCTTCCAATAAGAGTTGGCTCTTCCAAGGAATGGGCCTTCGAACCTGCACTGGCCAACGGATTCGACGGTTCCATGTGGCTCGCTTGGTCTCTGTCCCCAAAGGATTCCCCCGACCTCAACGTCGCCATCACCCACGGCTCCATCATCAACAACGCCCCCGTCTTCGACGCTACCGGTACCCTCCTCAACACCGACACGGCCGGTGTGCAGCGTAGGCCGCGCCTGGCGACGGTCGGTTCGGGTGGCGTGGCCGCGTGGATCTCGGAACAGCCGGGTCCCTTGAATCGAGTGATCCTGCGACGCCTGGACGCCAACGGCATGCCGGTCGGGGACGAGGTGGCGGTGGACGAGGGATCCGATGCTCTTCGCGACATTGCGCTGGCCCCCATCGGCGGGGACCGGGTCGCCTGGGTCGCCGAACGGGACGGTGGCGTTTTCCACGCGGGTATCCGGTGGGCCTCGGATCTGTCGCAGGTCCAGGACGTGGCCTTCCCATCGGGGGACATTGGGCGGCGCTACTCGCCGGACCTGGTGGCCTTCGAGGACGGGGCCCTGCTGGCGTCGGTCGGTGTCAGCGGCACCGAGGCCCGCGTGCGCCTGGCGACCCTGGAAGGCCACGGGATCCTCGGTCCCGAGGTGCCCATCTTCACGCCGATTGAACGGGGTACGGCCTCGCCCACGTTGGCGCGGCTGGGTCCGTACTGGGCGGCCGTGGCCTGGTTCGACGGGCTCGGCGAGCACATCGTGGGCGTGTACCTGACCTTGACCGCACCGACCTGCATCCACGGTTCCGTCCTCTGTGCCCATGCCGATGCCCCCGAGGTGTGCGTCGGCTTCGGTCCCACAGGCTACGCGCCCCTTCCCGGTGCGACGGCCTGGTGTCTTTGAGGAGGCCACGGTGGAAACGACGAACTGCGCGTCTTCGGGTCGCCTTCCCTGTCCGATCCGCGTCCTGCCCCTTTGGACAACGGGTCTCGTGTTCCTCCTCGCCGCCGCCTGCCCCACCTGCGGCGGGGGGGCCGCATCCGGTTCCGGGCCCGGATCCGGGGACTGCCTGCGCGACGACGACTGCGATGATCGCGTCGAATGCACCGAGGACGTCTGCGGCGTGTCGGTGAACGGCGTGCGCCGGTGCGAGCATGTCCCGCGCACCGACCGGTGCGCCTCCGGCAGCGAGTGCCTTGCCGCGTCGGCGCTGGGCGCCGGCTGCATCGAGCGGGTCGCGCTGTGGTGCGCGGGCCGCGCCGAAGGGGACGCCTGTACACCGGATGACGCCTGCGCGCAGGGGGCCGCCGTCTGCACGGGTGGCCGATGCACCTACGCCCGAAAGGAGTGCGCCGCCGCGACGTGCCTGACGTCCCGCGGGTGCAGTGCCGCCACGGGCCGGTGCGAATACGGGCCCGAGCCCGACGGGACCGCCTGCGATTCCGATGGCCTGGCCTGCACGTCCGAGGAGTGCGTGGACGGCCAATGCCAGACAACATCGAGTACCTGCGAGTGCACCCCCGATCGGGGCTGCGCGCCCGCGGCCGACAAGTGCCATCTGGCCCCTCGATGCGTCGACGGCGCCTGCGTGTACGACCCGGTCGAATGTCCGCCTGACGAATCCTGCCGCGCGTTCACCTGCGCTCCGGCCTCGGGCCAGTGCGCAGCCCACCCGGTGCGCGAAGGCGAGCCGTGTGATGACGGCCACGCCTGCACCGACGCCGATTCATGCAAGGCCGGCAAGTGCGTCGGCACCACCAAGGACTGCAAGCCGGGTTCCTGCCGGACCGCCTCGTGCGTGGAGCCTGCCGGCTGCGTGTATGGCCTGCTGCCGGACGACGCGTCGTGCGATGACGGCGACCCGTGCAACGGGCCGGACGCCTGCTCGGGCGGCGTGTGCCGGGCGGTGGGTCCGGCCCCCAACTGCGACGACGGGGATCCGTGCACCGCCGACGCCTGTCGTCCGGCGGACGGCGGGTGCGATCACGCGTTCATCTCCGACTGCTGTGGCAATTCCGTCCGCGAGCTGACCGAACGGTGCGATCCCGGTCCCGTCCCCGCGCCGCTCTGCCAGTCCTGCGGGTTCGCGACGGCAGACCTCGCGGGAGCAGGCAGCGCGCCTGCGGTTTCCTGGTGGGCGGACGGGCGATACGGCCTGGTCGCCTGGGAGGATTGGAGCGACGGGGTGAGCTCCCTCGAGGTTCGGCCGCTCGGCGCCGATGGCCACCTGGGCGCGTCCGTGTCGTTGCCGGGGATCGCTCCCGGCTGCGATGGCCGCTTCCATCCTGCGCTGGGCACGCTGTCGGAGGGCCGGTTCCTGCTGGCCTTCTTCACGAAGGACGGCATCGGCCTCCGGCTCCTGGGCCCCGGTGGCGCGGTCCTCGGCCAGGCCCTCATCCGGGAATCGAACGCGGTGGCCGACATCCCGGGTCGGAAACTGGCGATCGGGACGATGGAGGGCGCCGCGCTGGTGGCCTGGCAGGTGTTCGACGAGGTGAACCTGACGCCCTTCGGAGTGGTCCGGGCCGCCTGGGTGATCACCGCGAACGACTCGCTGCTGGCGGCTTCGACGGCCACGCTGAGCGGTGATTCGGCCCGGTCCGAGTCCAGCCGGCTCGGGGCGATCTGCATGGGGAAGGACGGCGCGTTGCTGACCCTGGGCTTCCGCGGCGCAGGCCGGACGGTCCAGCAGGTCGTGTTCCACGGCACGGATGGCCAGGTCCAGGTCCCGCGGGGCCTGGCCGACTTCGCCGAGGATCTGCCCATGCCGCCCGCGTGCGCCACGACTCCCGATGACGGGTTCGTCGCGGCGGTCCTCAGGCCCGTGAAGAACGGGGAACTGCAGGGGTTCGACGTGTCGGCCCTCGCGCTGGACGCCGCGGGAGCCCCGGTCGGGGCCCCCTGGTCGCTGGTCCAGTCGCTGATCGTGCCCGGATCGCCCGTCGAGCTCGTGTACCCGGCCTTCTCGGCCCTCGACCGCTGGGGCGATGGCTTCCTCTTCCTCACCACCTGGGTCCGGGGCGATTCCATGGCCTCCATCGCGAGCCTCGGGCTGCAGGCCATCGCCACGACGGGACTTCCCGGTTCCGCCGGCGTGCCCCTGCCCGTCGACGGCGCGTCGGATGGCTTCACGGAGGGCCTGGACGTGACGGCCGGCCCCGATGGTGCGATCCTGTTGGCGTGGCACCGACTGGACCACGCCGACAGGATGATGCCTCCGGGCGTCATCAAGGCGCGGTTCCTGGCGCCTCCGTGAGGACGGACGCGCGCGCGGGTGCCCCGGGAGGCCGATCATGAAACTGACGTTCATCGGCCACGCCTGCTTCCGGGTGGAGTCCGACGCGGGGCTGCGGATCCTGGTGGACCCGTACCAGTCGGGCTGCTTCGGGGGCAAGATGGGCCTGAAACCCTTCCTGGAACCCGTGGACATCGTCGTGTCGACCCACGAGCACCTGGATCACAACCACGTCGATCCGGCGTTCGGGACCCCCAAGGTCGTCAAGGCCGCGGCCAA
>Ga0118677_10006475_pt1 | contig 19816 bp, 13 predicted proteins | sample AliMusrvi5mmetaG_FD_86154 | JGI IMG/M metagenome (GOLD analysis project Ga0118677, IMG submission 86154)
CCTGGACATTCTCCCCCAGGCGCTCGTTCTGGTAAGTCAGGCAGAGCTGGGCGCCGGCTTCCGCAGCCTTCTGGGCGATGCCCCAGGCGATGGACCGCTTGTTGGCCACCCCGATGACCAGGCCCCGCTTGCCCTCCAGCAATCCGCCCTTGGTCCCCATGCGATCTCCTCCAGAGTCGTGTCCGAACAATCACTTAGGATAGCCCAGAACCACGGAGATGCGCTATACCCAAGGTCAGGAAGCCCGCACCCCAATCCTATTCCTCCCCCCCTTCCTTCTGCGTCATCCTGCCTCTGCCTGTTTCCCGAGGTCCCGTGCTTCACCTTGCTCCAGCGCTCATCTTTGCCCTCGTCCAGCCCCAGGTCCCGGCCTTCCGCACCGACCTGGAGGCTGGCCACTACCTCAAGGTGCTGGCGGAAGCGGACCAGCGGCTCCGCCAGGATCCGGGCGACGCCCTGGCCTGGGCCGCGAAGTCGCGGGCCTGCATCGCTGCGGCCTCACCGCGCTGTTCGGCCTGCCGCAGCTTTGCCTCCAGTTCGGCCGCTTTGGCCGCGAACTGATGGGCCTTCATCGCTGCGGCCTCACCGCGCTGCTCGGCCTGCCGCAGCTTCGCCTCCAGCTCGACCGCCTGGGCCGCGAACTGGCGAGCTTTCATGGCCACCGCGCCGCCGCGCTGCTCGACCTGGCGCAGCTTCGCCTCCAGTTCGACGGTCTTGGCCGCGAACTCGCGGGCCTGCGTCGCCGCGGCTTCACCGCGCCGCTCGGCTTGGCGCAACCTTTCCCCCAGCTCGGCGGCCTGGCGCGCCATTTTGCGCAGATCCCCCGCTTGTTTGGCGCGATGGTCCTCGGACGCCTTCAGTTTCGCTTCCAGCTCGTCGATAGCGGCAGTAAGCCCGTGCAGGGGGGAATAGGCGGCGCGCAAGCCCTGGCGCAGATGGGCCAGCGCCTGGGGCCAGTTGGGATCCACAGGCGGTTCCAGGGATGGGATAGGCGGCGCCTGCGCCCGAGTCTCGGCCGCGGCGCCGAGGGCCGGAGCCGTCCTGGCAGTCCTGCCCTTCAGCCGGAGCTCCGCCTCCAGGTCGGACGACTTGAGCGTCAATCTCCTGATCTCCGCCGCTTCCGTGTCGCGGCAGGCTTCGGATTCATTGAGCCTAGCCTCCAGGTCGGTGATCCGGGAGGCCAGGTCGTGCTCGGCCGCCCCGGCCCCCTCGCGAGGTCCGGGGTCCTTTCGAGGCTCCCCTGGTCCGGCCATCTGGTCGTTCATGTCAACGTTCGTCAAGCCGCTTGCATATCATTCTAAAAAAATTGGGTGACGGATTTATTGCGCGCGGAGGAGCTATTCTATAGGCTCCTCCTGCAGCGTCGGCAGACCCTCCACAGCCAGCGCGAGACTCAGCGTCACCGTCGCTCCGGTATTCTCGTTGTTGCGGGCAGCCAGGCCTCCCCCCCAGCGGCCGAGGATGCGGCTAGCCAAGGCGAGTCCCAGGCCAAGGTGCCCGGGCTTGGGCGACGAGACCGGCGCAGGCATGGCCCCCAGGGCCTCGGCGCTGAAGCCCGGGCCGGTGTCCGCGAAAGAAACGCAGGACATTCCGGTCGCGCCGTCCCGCCAGATGCGCACGGACAACTTGCCTCCTTGGGGCATGCATTCAAAGGCGTTGCGCAGCACCTGGTACAGGGCCAGCCGCAAGGAATCCTTTTGAAAGAGGGCCTGGGGCAGCGCGCCCTCGACGCGGCGAGACAGGGCGATGCCGCGCTGGCGCAGAGCCGGTTCCCATTTCGCCAAAGCCGCGGCGACCGCCGCGTCCAGGCCTCCGGGCGCCGGCGCGGCCCCGGTCTCGTCCAGGAGTTCCGCCAGCATGGTGACGGAGTCCGTGCCTTGGGCGAGCGCCCCGGCGGCCAGCTTGAGCAGCGCTCTTTGGGCGTCCGCCAATTGCGCGGCCGAAAGCTTGCGCAGATGCGCGTAGGATGCCGACAGAGACCGCCGGATGGCGTCAAGGACCCTGGACCAGCAGAGCTGCAGTCCCGGTTCCCAGGAAGGCATGTCGGTATAGAGCGGAGCGTCCGCGGATGGCGCGGGAGCGGCCAGGGCGGCCTCCGGCGCCGCCGACGGCGGCGCCGGAGGTGCCGGAGACGGCTCGAAGGCCTGGGAGAGCTTGGCCATGCAGGCCTGGGCCTGTCTCAGATCGTCTTCCAGCCCCCGGATGCGCTCCCGGGCGCTATCCGCCAGGGTGACGATGCGCAGGTCTCTCTCAGCGAGCTCTTCGCGCAGGGCCGCCTCCTTCTTCCGGATGTCATCGCAGCGCGACTCCCAGGCGGCGTCGGTCTGGCGGGTCTCGGCGAGGAGCCCAGCAAGACGGGCGATCTCCTGGTGCAGCGACGCTATCCTGACCCGCGCCTCATCGAGGCGCCCTTCCGCCGGCGCGGCAGGGACTGCCCAATCGTATTCTTGGCCCATGGAAGCTGGACTCGCGACGCAAGCCCAAGATGATTATAGGGAAAGGGCATGGCGGATTTATTACGCCAATAGGCGCGCCGCCACGGGTTTGTAACATCCGAGGCCTTGACAGCGGCGGTCGAGCCCGTTAAACTAATGCGCATATGAACTGGACAATCCTGATTGGGACGCTCTCGGCCTTAGGCTTGGCTATCTTCAGCCTGCGTACCGGCGGCAGCGGACGCTCCCTTTTCAACATGCACGGCGTCACCGTCGTCATCGGCGGCACGATCGTGTCCATGCTCATCAACAGCCCTATGCGCCTGATCTGGGGCACCTTTATGGAGGTCGCGTCCCTGTTCTTCCCCTCGCGGCTGCCGTCCCCGGAAGCGGTGGTCACCGAAATGTCCCGCCTGGCGCGCCGCGCGCAGACCGAAGGCGGCCTCTTGTCCCTGCAGGGACAGTCGCAAGGATTCGCGGACGGCTGGCTCAACCGCGCCGTCAACGTGGCCATCGCCGCGGGCGAATCGGATGAGACGCGCCGCGTGCTCGAAGTCGACGTGCGCCAACTGCGCATCCGCCGCCAAGAGAACGCCAACCTCATGCGCACCATGGGCACGCTCTCCCCCATGTTCGGCTTGCTCGGGACCTTGCTGGGAATGATCGAGGTGCTGGAGACCATCTCCAGCCCAACCAAGGTCGGCCCGGCCATGGCACTGGCCCTCTCCTCGGCCTTCATGGGGATATCCCTGGCCAACCTCGTGTGCATCCCCCTGGCCGGGGCGATGCGCCTGCGCGCCATGAACGAGACCTTGATCTTGGAAATGATCCTGGAAGGCATCCTCGATATCGCGGCCGGCAAGCCCTCCGCCTTGGTGGAGATGCACCTGTCCGGCTTCGCCGGACAGCGTCGCGCAGAGGGGTCTCCGGCCTGACCACCGCGTTCTCCTCGACTAAAATGGATCGCTAATGGCCATCTGGCAGGAGCGTGAGAGCGACTACGAAGGGATGCTCAACCGCGGCGCCCTGTGGGCCATCACCTACGGGGACCTGATGAGCTACCTGGCGATCTTCTTCCTTCTGCTCTACTCCATGGTGTCTAGCAAGAGCATGCAGGGCCAGATGGCCGCCAAGAGCATCGAGGCGGAGTTCGGCAAGGAGAACCGCATCATCGGCGAGCTCTTCGACCGCCGCGGCATCCAGCAGATCGCCAAGCTCGAGGTCCAGGAGAAGAAGATACGCATCGTCTTCACCGCGCCCATCATGTTCGATTCCGGCCGCGCCGAGGTCAAGTCCACCGCCATCCCCCACCTCATGAAGCTTTGCGAAGCCCTTTCCGAACTGCCCAACCCCATTCAGATCGAAGGGCACACGGACATCAAGCCCCTGGTGGGCAACAAGAAGTTCCTCTCCAACTGGGAACTCTCCGCCGCGCGCGCCTTCGCGGTGCTGCGCACGCTCGAGATCAACGGAGTGCCTCCCAACCGGCTCTCCGCGATCGGCTACGGCGAGTTCCGGCCGGTCAAGTCCAACGACACCGAGGAAGGCCGCTCCGCCAACCGCCGCATCGAAATCAACATCATGCGGCTGGAGGACTAGGGCCGGGGCCCTTGCAGGGGAAGCCGGAACACGAAGCGCGAGCCCTGGCCCGGCTCCGACTCAGCCCAGATGCGGCCGCCGTGCAGCTCGACGATCTTCTTGCAGATCGACAGGCCCATCCCATAGCCGGCGGAGCGGTGCCCCCCCCCTTCCAGCTGCCGGAACTTCTCGAACACGAGCTCCAGCTTCTCCTTGGGGATGCCCGGCCCGGTGTCCTGGACCGAGAACTCGACCTCGTCAGCTCCGGACCCGGCCACGCGCAAGATGACTTGGCCGCCCTTGGGCGTGAAGTGCAGTGCGTTTCCCAACAGGTTCATGAGCACGCGTTCGACGAGATTGCGATCGCAGCGCAGAGGCCGCTCCGGAGCCGCCGGGGACTCGAAAGCCATGGCCACGCCCGAGGTCTCGGTCTGCAGGGCGTAGAGCGCCTTGGCGCGCTGCGCGAACTCGGAGGCGGGCACGGGCTGGAGTTCGAGCTTCATGTTCCCGGACTCTATCTTGGCGGTATCCAGAATATCCGCGACCAGCCGGCGCATGCGCTCCGCGGAGACGCGCACGTAGTCCAGATAGGTCCTTATCTTCTCCGCCGGCAGGCGCTCCCAGCGCTCCTGCATGATGCCGATGAAGCCGTCCACCGTGGTCAGCGGGCCGCGCAGGTCGTGTACGACGCCGTGATAGAAGTCCTCGCGCAGGCGCTCCAGGTCGCGCTCCGCGGTCACGTCGCGCATGATCAGCACGATGCCGATCGCCCGGTCGTTGTGCATGACCGTCACGGCCTGGCAGACGAATATCCCTAGCCGGTGGCCTTGGCTGCTGCGCAGCTCGATCTCGCGCGCCACGGAAACTTCCTTGTGCTGCATGAGCGGCAGGACCATCTCGCGCAGGGCGGGTTCCCGGAAAGCTTCGTGGACGGTGCTCGCGCCCGGCAAGGAGGCTTTGGCGGCGCCGCCGGAGAGGATGGCCCGGGCTCGGGCGTTGAGGTAAAGGATCTTTCCGTCGAAGCCGGCCATGACGATCCCGTCCGGGATGGTGTGCACCAGGGACTCCACCTTGGCCTTCTCCTCGAAGATGCGGTCCACCTGCATCTCCTGGTAGTTGCGCAGGGTGCGCATCATGACGTTGAATCCGCGCGTCAGGACGCTGAGTTCCCCCCACCCGCTCTCCGGCACGGTCCGGTCGAACTCGTTGCGCGCGGAGCGCTCCGAGGCCGCGATGAGGTCTTGCAGCGGCTTGACCATGCGGGAGCCCATCCAGAACGCGCCCAGGACGACCAAACCGGTCAGGCAGAGAAGGAATATTCCCGCCTGCGCGGCGAAATGAGGGCTCGCGGCCAGGGCTTCGCTGCGGGACTGCAGGCTGAGCACCCGCCAGCCCAACGCCGGGCAGGAGGCCCAGGCGGCCACCATCGGGCCCTTCTTGGTCGCCACCGCATCCGCCCAGCCGGAGGGCTCGTGCCAGGACCCTAAAACGGGCTCCGGGTAGTCCTCGTCGAATCCCGGCAGCGGGCGGCCCGCCTCATCGACGAGGAAGAGGCGCCCGGTCTTGCCCAATGCCAGGCCCGAGATGCGGCGGCGCAGGCCCTGGAGGGAATACTCGGCATAGACGAGCTTTCCCGCGGGCAAGGGATGGACGACGGGCAGATACGGCTGTCCCCTGCGGTCGGCCACGCGGCCCCAGGTCGCCTGGCCGCTGGCGCGCACCCGGCGGACCAGCGGGTCGCCGGAACGGTCCTCGAACCCGCCCGTCGGGAAGGCCTGGGTGTCCGCGAACCGGATGGTCTCACGCCCATCCGGGCCGAGCAAGGAGACCAGACCCAGAACGGGGTAGGTCGCCGCGGCGCGCTGTAGGATGCCCTCCTCGTCCAGCTGCCGGCGGCCCTTGCGCCCCTTCGGGGCCGCGCCGGTGAGCAGATTGATGGGCGCCAGCTCCTGCACGAACGCGAGGGTTCGGTTCATGTCTCCGGCGAAGGCGTCTACCGAGTCCGCGCAGAGCCGGGTCACCGTCTGGTGCAGGAGGCGGGCATTCTCCCGCGCCGCGGCATTGGAGCGCGCGAGCCATATCCCGGTCACCAGGACCGGAAGCAGGGCGAAGGCGAGGAGGATCAGGAAGAACCGGGTAAAAAGCTTCACGCCGCTATCTTATCAGTTTGCAGGCGGCCGTTTAAAGAAGGCGGGAACTGTCCTCCTGCCGCAGGGAGAGCTGGCCTTTGGCGGCCAGTTCGTAGGCGGCGGAGAGGATCTTGGAACGCGCCTGCAAGACCTGGTCCTTGGGCTGGGGCTGTTCGAGATAGTCGCGCAAGGCCGACTGGGCCTCGGCGGGAAGCAGTTCCAGGACGCGTTTGGCGAGCTCCTCCGGAGCGCCGCGCAGGCCTACGCCCCAGTCCTTGTAGGGCACCGCGGTCAGAAGGCGGCGCAATTCGGCGGGCTGGACATCGACCAGGCTCTCGAAGGGGATCATGCTGCTCTCCACCTTCTGCGCCGCGGCGGGGTCGCGGGACATCATGTCGCCCATGATGACCTGCCGCTGCTCGGCCGGGATGCGGCTCAGGATGCGGCCGAGCCGGTCCGCGCCCCGGATGCCGAGCTCCGCCGCGGTGCGCAGGCGGTTCTCGAGCATGGCCAGCTTCTCCGGGTCCGCCATGTCCAGACGCGAGAGGCTTTGCGAAACCTCATTCTGGAGGCTCACGGGCAGGACCGCGAACAGGCGCGTCGCCAGCACATCGTTGGCCTCGGCCAGATAACCGAACAGGAGCGAGAGATCCTCGGGCTTCTCCTTGGCGAGATACGCGGCCGCGTCCACGGGTTCCTGTGCGGCCAGGAAATCGAAGCGCCGCCCCAACGCCGCGACCGGGCGCCCTTCGACCGTCTCGGCCTCCTCTGCCAGCGCCGGGACACCGCCGGGGAGCATCTCGGGCAGTTCCTCGACCTTCTCCCGGCCCGGCAGCGTCGCAACCCCCGGCTCCGTCCCTTTCACCCTGATGACCTCGGCGAAGAAGATGCGTATGACCTGCATGGCGATGAAGTAGGCGACGCTGGCCACGAGCAGGAACAAAACGAGGGCGGGCACGAACCAGGAGAGGGCCCGGGCGCCGTCCTGGATGAGTATCCGCATGCCTTCCGAGCCCAGGATCGCCTGCCGCCACGGCGGCAGGAGCGGCGCCTGCACCACGGTGAGGACGTCGCCGCGGTTGGCGTCCATGCGCAGCAGGTCCGGCATCAGCCGCTCGATCAGCTTGGCCTGGCCATCGCTCAGGCTGGTGTCCAGGATGACGGTGGCGTGGATCCTCTTGATGATGAGGCCGCTCTGGCGCAGGCTGGCCTCCTGGTCCCTCTGCACGTAGTCCCAGTTCTTGGAGGGGTCCTTGTCGGGCTCCTTGGCGGCCTCCTTCGTCGCCTCCGAAGGCTTCGGCGAGTAGCCCGGCAGGTAGCTGCCCGGAGCCAGCGGAGCGTCTCCCGTCTTGGGCAGGATGATAGGGGTGGTGGTCTCCGTCTGCGAGCGGACCTCGGTCTTCTCGCCCTGGACCGTGACCAGGATCTTGGCGCGGCCCGGTCCGGCCAGCTGGTCCACGAACCTCGTGGCCTCGGCAGTCAGTCGTTCGCCCGCCTCGTTCTCCTCGGTGGTGGCGGAGACTCCTCGGGGCAGGCACAGCAACAGCGCGAACAGGGCGATTCTTACCATGGGAAAATCTCAAAGCGATTGTAGCCGCGGCGCATGACAGAATTATTGCGTGAATCCGGCGCCATGGCGGCGGCCCCTATCGGGCGGGCCCCGAAGCGGGCGTCGCGGCGGCGGGCGGGTTCTCCGGAAGGAAGAAGAAGAAACGGCTGCCCTGGCCGAGCCGGGACTCCACTCCGATGCGGCCGCCGTGCATTTCCAGGATGGATTTGGAGATGACCAGTCCCAGGCCTACCCCCGTGGCATGAATCGGATTGTTGACCCGCTCGAAGGGCCGGAAGATGCGGCCCAGCGCCTCGGCCGCCAGTCCCACGCCGGTGTCCGTCACCACGCACTCCGCGCCGCCCGGCACGCGCCGGAACTCGACCTTCACGCTGCCGCCCGCGCGGGTGAACTTCAGGGCGTTGCTCAAGATGTTGGTGAGCGCATGGATGATCAGGTCCGGGTCGGCGCGCAGGACGAGGCCCGGCTCCGCGGCGCAGGCCAGAGCGATCCTGGCCTCCGCGGCCTTGGGCTGGAAGAAGAGCACGGTGTTCTCGACGAGCGCCGTGAGGTCGGCGAGGCGCGGGGCGTATTCCAGCTTGCCGCGTTCGATCTTCGCCACGTTGAGCAGATTGGTGACGAAATGGTCGAGCCGGTGGACATTACTCATGACCCGGGCGAGATTCTCGCGGCACTCGGCGGAGAGCCTGGCCGGGCCGGCCAACAGGGCCTTGACGCAGCTCTCGATGGCGCCCAAAGGCGAACGCAGCTCATGGGTGACCGCGGTCACGAGGTTCCTCTTGAGCGTATCGATTTCCTGGAGCTTGGCGGCCATCTCATTGAAGTCCCGGGCCAGCCTGGCCACCTCATCGCTGCCCTGGACCTTTATGCGGGTCGACGCCGCGCCGGCGCCGATATGGGCCAGGGCCTTTTCGATGCGCAGGATGCGGCGGGTCAAGGTCCAGCCCAGGGGGAAGCTCAACAATATCCCGGCAAGGGCCACGGACCCGCCGGCGAGCGCTATATTGCGGCCGAGCTTGACCTTGGCCTCCCGCTCGGTCGCGGCGATGAACTCCCGGGAGAACCATATTTCGACAGTCAGGGGCTGGCCCCGGACGCCGGGCGGCGGCGGCACGGTGACAGTTTCGATACGCGCGGCGCTGCGGGGCGGCAAACGCACCTTGCCCCCCCCCACCTCCTGGCACACGCCGTTCGTCTCCACGCACAGGCGCAGGAATTCCTTATAACTGCGGCGTATGCCTTGGAGATAGTCGTAGAGCATCAGCGGGTCACGGGCCAGCAGGGATTCCGATACGATGTTGGCGATGCTGGCCTTCCAGAGAGAAATCCTCTGCTCCTGGGACTCGCGGAGGGATGAGTATTGCAAGGACAGGAAGGCCAGGGACCCGCAACCCGTGGCCGCGACCATGGCCAGGGAGAGGATCAGGCCCAGCTTGAACCGTATGCTCATGGATCCTCTTACGGCGCGGTGTCCTCTTGAGGAGCGCTGCGCTTGGTGTCCGCCTGTATGCGGTCCAGAGCCTTTCTGGCCTGGGCGTTATACGGGTCTATCTGCAGGATGCGCATGAACATGGCCGTAGCCTGCAGGTATTCGCCGCGCGCGTAGTGCTCGACTCCCTTCTGGAAGAGGCGGTCCACGTCGCGCGGGTCGCCGTGGGCGGCCGCGCGCCGCGCTGGGGCGGCGGGCGCCGGTTGGGCCGCCGGCGACGCAGGCGTCGCCGGTGCCGGTTTTGTCGCCGGTGCCGCGCCTGCTCCTTCGGGAGCTAGGAAGTCCTGGCCTCCGGGAAGCCCGCGGAGCGAGCCTGTGGGAGCGGGGACGAAGATCCCTTGCTCGCTGCCGAGCTTCTGGTGGCTCAACTCCAGGTAATGCTTGATGTTCGCGACCTCTTCGGGATTCTTCTCCACGGCCAGGGCCCTGGTCCAGGCTTCCAGCGATTCCTGGTAGCGGCCCAGGACATAATACATGGAACCGGCCCGCTCCATGGCCACGGCGTTCTTGGGCGCGATGTCCATGATGTCCTTCAAGAGGAGCTGCACGGCCTGAAAATCCTTCCGGCTGTTGGCCGCCGCCACGCGGGCGAGCAGCTCGCCCAGGTAGGTGCGCGGGTAGCCCAAGGGCAGGCGGTCTGCCTTCAATCCCAAGGCGCTCTCCTCCTCCGCCAGGAAGTGGTCGAATTTGGCGTCGTTGAGGCCGAGGTTGAACGCGTAGGAGCCCCGCACGATGGCCTTGTGGTCGTGGCCTCTCAGGAACTGGTCGATGGCGGAGACCGCCATGATCTCCCATTCCTTGCGGGGTTCCACCCAATCAGGATAGTAGCTCGCCACGAGCTCTATCCGGTTGGCCAGCCGCAGGAGCGCGGCTGGCACGGGCGCTGGCTGGGCCTTGATGACGGCGGCTATGGCGTCGTGGGCCGCGCGATAGCGCCGGCCGTCGCATAAAGCGCGCACGTCCTGCAATCTGGGGTCGTCTAGATCCTGCGGGTGCAGTTCCACGTTGTACTCGTAACCGTAACCGGAACCGCGCGAATCGCGCAGCTGGCGGGCTTGGTCGAGCAGTTCCTGGGTCAGTTCTTCCTCCGGAGAGGGGCCGCCGAAGTACCAGCCCAAGGAGATGCGGTGCGTTCCGGCCGTACCCTGGACCGTGCCGAAAGGCATGAGGAAGGCGTAGTCGAGCTGGATCTTATTGATGCGGTAGCCCAGGCCTAAGGTGAGTTGTTCGAAATCCTGGGCGCCGTAGCCCAAGGAGCCGCGCACGCCGAACTGGCCCGCGGTCAGGGTCGGGAAAATACGCTCGGCGCCCACCACGATCTGGCGCGCCGTGCCGCCATTGGTCGCGGGCTCCTGGCGCACCTCGCCGGTCAGCGCCATCCAGGGGCCCTTCCAGGCCGCGCCGGCGCGTACGCTCATCGGCGCCTTGTCGGCGCTGGCGAAACCGACGTTGGGCTCGTTGAGGTTCATGACGGCGAGCCCCAGCTGCCAACGCTGCGGGAAGCGGTAGAGCAGGCCCAGATCCGTTCCCACGGCGCTCTTCGAGTTCTTGCTGGTGAGCAAGGGGTCGGCGGAATTCGTGGTCGCTCCCGACGGGCCCAAGGCGTTGGTCGCTTCCGGAGACCCGCCGAAGCCGACCGTAAGATACTTCAGATTCAGGCCGCCCATAAGGCGGCCGCCGGACTCGCCCTGCCAAAGCAGGCGGCCGTAGGAAAGGCCGACGGTCTGCTCGTAATAGAAGTTGCTGGCGCTGAAGCGCTCATAGTCCAGGCCCAAGGTCCCCTGCCGGCCGTTCTCGATAGGCTGGGCGTAGACGAACTGGCTGATGCCCAGGTTGGTGTTGTCCGAGAGCCCCAGGAAAAGCGCGGCGTAAGCCGCGGAGATCTCGGGGCGCTGCAACTGCGCCAGTCCTGCGGGATTGTAGTGCACCGCGTAGGCATCGTCGGCCAAGGCGGTGAAGGCGTCGCCCAGGCCGGGCGCCCGGGCGCCCGCCCCCAGGTCCAGGAAAGCCGCGCCGGCCGGCCGCCCGGCCAGGGCCAGCCCCAGCAGCGCCGCGGCGGCGCAACGGGCACTTCTTAAAATCATTTTTTTCATCTTATCACCACCACCACGCCGCTGTAGGTCGCGCCCGCGGACGTGAGGACATAGATATAGACGCCGGTGTGTACGGCCTGGCCGTTGGCCTTGCCGTCCCACTGCTGGCATTGGGTCGCGTCGATGCAGACGAGCGGGGCCGAAGACATGTCGGCGACGTACCGGCTGCGGATGTCATAGATCTTCCCGGTCACCTGATTGTAATAGGGGTTGTTGAAGAAGAAGATGGCCACATCGTTGAGGCTGTCCCCGTTGGGGGTAATGAATCGGTTGCTGAGGCTCTTGAGCAGGCCAGCCCAGGCGCCGGTCGCCGGCCCCAAGACCAGCGCGGAAGAGATAGAGAATACTATAAGGAATCTCTTAAATTCTCGCGCAAAACCTTTTCCACTCGCCATCTTTCCCCCTTACTTGATGACAATGACCGTGCCCGTGCAGGTCTTGCCCTCTCCTTGCAACTGATAGATGTAGACTCCCATGGGCACGGCCCGTCCGCCGGCCATGCCGTCCCAGATCACGCTGTTCGCGGTCGGGCCGGCGGGCAGGTCGCTGCGCACCAGCCGGCCCCGGGCGTCGAAGATCTTGATCCTGGGCACCACCGGGGTCGCGCCCTGGCCCGGGTTGTAATAGAAGATGATGCCGTCGTTGCGGCCGTCGCCGTTGGGCGTGATGTAGCGGTTGCTCGCGCCGCTGGCGTCGCAGGAGAAGCCGGCCGAGCGCGGCACGCTGCGCACCTCATACTTGCCGAAGTTCACGGTGTTGACGGTGATGCGGTGGTTGGCGGCGTCGGCCTTGCCGTAGAGCTGCAGCCACCGGATGCCGTTCCACCAGAACACGCTCATGTTGTCCGCCGGCGCGTCCGCCGGGTAGGACAGCTTCACGGTGGCCTGGCCCGACAGCGCGATGTCGTCCGTCACCACGCCGCCGTGCAGGAGGCTGAAGTCGGCGCCCGCCAGGACATTGTTGGCCGTGTCCGCCGTCTCGCTGCTGACGATCGGCAGGAAGGCCGTGTCGACGGTGCCCTTGTTGAAAGAGTCCAGGTAGGCCTGCGGTATCTGGATGTAGGAAGCCAGGTCGGGCGAGACCACATAGGCGTTGGTCTTGTCCGCGGAGCGCACCATGGACGGTATCGAGGGGGCCGTCTTGTTGACGGCCTGGACCTGGTAGAAGCGGCTTGCCTCCGACATGTCTCCGGTCACGCACGTCCAGGTGTCTTGGTAGACGAGCGTACTGGTGGAGACAGTGCCGAGCAGGTTCCACGTCGCCTCGGTCGGCGCGGAGGCCAGGAATACCTGATAGGCGGACAGCTCGCTGGGCACCGGGGCCGTGGCGATCTTGAACGGCGTCGTGTCCGCGAAGCGCACCACGGGCAGCCAGGTGATGGTGGCCTTGCAGGTTCCGGCGCCGCCCATGGGCGCCAGGCCGCTCTTGGCGGCCGCCGCATGCAGGGCGGACGGCTGCGTAAGGGCGATGTCCATGCCGTAAGGCGTCTGCGGCGGGTTCTTCGCCCAGGTCTGCGTGGAGAGCGTCACCGGGCCGAAGTCATACACGCCCTCCCAGTTGAGGCTGCCCACGCGCAGGTAGTAGGTCTTGCCCGGCCACTGGACCGCGACCGTAAGCGTGCTCAAGGTCACGTCGTTGGTGAAGGCGGAGAAGACCTGGCCCTCGCCCTGGTTGGTGTTCGGGAAGGACGGGTCGCGGGAGGCCTGCAGGATGTAGCCCTCCGCGCTCATGGACGAGACATCGATCAGGGTCGGCGGCGGTTTCGTCGGGTCCGTCGAGGCCAGCGCCGTCCAGTTGACCGTGATGGTGGCGGTCGTCACGCCCACGAGCATGGCGTTGAGCGGCGGCAGGGCCAGCGTGGAGGTCGAGCGCGGCGTCGTGTACGCGTAGAAGGTGCTCTGGCCCCACAACGCGCCGGCGCGCATGTAGTAGGTGGTGTTGGGATAGAGGCCCTGCGGCGCCAGGGTGGTCAGGCGCAGGCTCGGCGTGGCGCTCGAGACGATCCGTCCGCTGAAGTCGGCCGCGGTCGAGGCGTCCACCACGTAGCCCAGCGGGCTGGTGGCGCCGAGCGAGACCAGGCCGTAGGAGACCGTGGCGCTCGACAGGTAGGCGGAGACGATGGCCGGGTTCAGAGGCGCCGGCGCCGCAATGAAGGTCGAGCCCGCGAGGCTGAAGTCAGGCACGCTGTCCCAGTTCAGGCTGGCCACGCGGAAGTAATAGGTCGCGTTGGGTATCAAGTTCATGACCGTAAGGGTGCTCAGGCTCACCCCGGACGTGGCGGTGGAGTAGATCGTGCCGGAGAAGTTGCTCCGGGTGGAGGCCTGCACCAGGTAGCCCTCCGCGCTCATGGACGAGGGGCTCAGGGCCATGGCGCTCCAGTTGACCGTCACGCTGGTGAAGAACACGTCGGCCACCGCGGCATTGAGCGGCGCCAAGGACCAGGTGGAGGTGGACCGCGGCGTCGCGTAGGCGTAGTAGGTGGTCTGGCCCCACAGGGCGCCGGCGCGCAGGTAATAGGTGGTGTTGGGGTTCAAGCCCTGCGGCGCCAGGACCGCGGCCTGGTTCGAGGTCGCCGACGAGTGGATCACGCCGCTGAAGTCGGCCGCGGTCGAGGCATCCACCTCGTAGCCCAAGGCGCCGATGGTGCCGTAGGCGACCGTGATGCTGGAGGTGGAAGCGGCGACGATGGTCGGATTGATGGGCGCCGCCGCCGTGTAGGTCGAGCCCACGAAGGCGAAGTCGGGGTTGCTGTTCCAGTTCAAGCTGGCCACGCGGAAGTAATAGGTGGTGTCGACGCTCAGGCCCGCCACGGTCAGGGTGCTCAGGCTAACGCCCGCCGTGGCGCTGGAGAGGAGCGTGCCGGTGAAGTCCGGCGCGGTGGAGGCCTGCAGGAGGTAGCCTTCCGCGGACATGGACGAGGGGCTCAGTGCCATGGCGCTCCAGTTGACCGTGACGGCGACGGGCGTCATCGCGGCGACCATGCCGTTGAGCGGCGGCAGGGCCAGGGTGGAGCTGGACAGCGGCGTAGTGAAGGCGTAGACCGTGGTCTGGCCTACCAGCGCGCCGGCGCGCATGAAGTAGGTGGTGTTGGGGCTCAAGCCCTGCGGCGCCAGCGCCGCGGCCTGGGTCCGCGTGGCCGACGAATACAGCATCCCCGTGAAGTCGGCCGCGGTCGAAGCGTCGACCTCGTAGTAGCCCAAGGCGCCATTGGTGCTGAAGTCGACCGTCATGCTGGACAGGTTGACCGCGACGATGACCGGGTTGAGCGGCGGGAACGGCGCGGTCACGGCGCAGTTCAGGAGGTTGAAACCCTTGGCCGCGCTGCGCAGCCAGGCGCCCTTGGCCGGGGGCGTGCCGCTGTCCAGCGCGCGCAGGGCGAAGCAGTAGGTGGTGCCGGGCTGCAGGCCGGCGACGACCAGGCTCTGCGGCGTCCCGCCCGAGAGGACTGTCGGCGTGGAGGTCTGCGAGAAGGCCGACAAGAGCTTGGCCGCGTTGAAGTCCGCGGTGGTCTGCATGTTGCCCGTCGAGGAGACGCGCATGTCGTAGGCCAAGGGCGCGGTCGTGCCCTGGGTCAGGGGCGCGGTCCACTGCACGAGGAGTTGGGTCGTCGGGATGGCGGTCTGGGAGCTGGCCGCGACGTTCGTGATCACGGCCACGCCCTGGAAGCTCGCCGAAAGGGTCAAGGCGGCCGGATTGGCGGCGCGCGCGGGCATGGCCAGGGCCGCCCCGGCCAGCAGGGCCAGCGCCCCCGCGAGCCTCGGGCTCCTCGTCGCCTTCGCCGTCCGCGCTCTCGCCAGCATCGTCGCCATTAGTCGGACACCGCCCAAACGGTCATGCGGATGCCCTGCGGCTGCAACGTCTCCGTTCCCGACGGCATGTAAATCCTGGTGCAGAGTCCCCGGACGCCGCGGCCGTCAGTGCCGGAGCGCACCGGGTACATGCGGCCGTCGGCCTGGCCGCTGGTCATGTCCGGAATGCCTGACGCGCCGCCCACCACGGTGGGGTCGGCGTACATCCGGGAGCCGTACTGCGTCGTGGCGCCCGTGACCGTCGAGGCGTAGTTGTTCCAGTCCGCGGCATTGGCCGCGGGACAACCGTTGGACCAGCTGCCGGGCTGGTTGGAAATCCTGGTGGCGCTGGAGATGAAGAGCGCCTGCATGGCGAACTGGTCGACGTCCGGCGGCGTCGCGGTGGAGCCGACCACGGCCCAATCGCCGCCGCCCGATATGGTCGAGACTGTTAGCGCCCACTTGGAGATGATGCCGGAGGAATCGTTGGTCACGGTCGCGGAGCTGCCGACGACCAAGGCGTTGGCTCCGGCCGTGAAGGCATAGGTGCTGAAGGCCATCCCGTCGATGGCGACGGACAGGGTGCCCGTGAAAGTGACGATGTAGTCCAGGTTCGCGGGATTGGCCGCGGCGGCCCGCCCGGCCGGCAGCACTGCCGCCAGCAGGGACAAAGCCAGGGCCCAGGCCGCCGCCCTCAGGCGACGCCTTGCCTTGCCAATGACATCCAGCGCTTGCGCGCTCATCAATAGCATCATCGCGTCCACATCATTCACCCACGCATCCCGGAATCCTGGTCCGGAACGCGTCTGCTATCTCATCGCTATCCCGTAGTCCTCCTCAACCTTGAAATTTCCATCTAAAACGTTCTCCGTGGACTCATCATTTTGCGGTCCGCACCACGATCTCGCCATACGCATAGGCCGGGATATCCTGCTGGAGTATCTCGGCCCGCACGATCAGAATAAAGGTCTTGCCCCGGAGGCGCGGATCGTCCGGGATCTTCACGGACAAGTCGAGCGGGGTGAAGCTCTCGCTCTTGGCCTTGACGTGCTCCTTCGACACGATGAGCCACTTGGGATCCCACGCAGCGGTCATGCCCGTCGGCATGGCGATCGCGGACTCCCAAAAAGCGACCGGGATCACGCGGAAGTCCAAATCATAATCGTTGGGATTGAGCAGTTTGAGGTCCGCGTGGAAGTCCTTGAGCCGCACGCGGCGGCCCAAGGGCACGTCGTTCATCTCCGTCTCCATGGGTTCGAAGGAGAAATTGAGGTTGGCCAAATGCTTCTGGACGAACTTGGCCTTGAGCTGTTCGGCCGTCGGCTTTTCGCTTGAGATGCCTATGCCGAGCTGGCTCACGATGCCTACCCCCAAGGCCGTGGGGTTGTCGCTCTCCGTCACCAGGAGGACGTAGAATTGCCGTCCCATGAGCTTTTCGTCGTTGGGGACGTTGATGACGATATCCGTGACCGCCTCCATGCCCGGGCGGACCGAGAAGGTGGACCTCTGCAATTCGATCCACTTCACGTCCGGGATGGGCTCCATGCCCTGGCTGTTGGGATGGCCCGGCGGCATCACGGTGACCTTGAGCTTCAGCGTCTCCGTCCCGTCGTTGACGACGCGCAGAGGGAAATTGACCAGGTCGGCCATGGAGTATCTCCCGCCGATCCTCAGATGGGACACTCGCACCTGGGCGAATTTAGTCTGTATGCCTTGGGTGGCGCCGGCGGTCGCGGCGCACAGCGCGGCGCACAGCACCAAAGCCCCGGTACGCGTTTGTCTTCCGATCATCTTCATCCTCCTCATGGGTCTTGCACGGCCAGAACCGATATCCGGACCTTCTGCACGTTGTTCGGCTCCTGGGTGCGCAGGAGCACCGTCGGCGGCGTCAGCCGCAGCCAGAGGTTCCGGTTAGACCCCAGGCACTGGCCGACGTTGGGCGCGACTTGGTAGCCGCTCTGGTCCCCGGCGTAGCGGAGCGCGTCGGCCTTCTGGGCCGCTCCGGTGATGGTGCTGGCGTTGACGTCGAATTGCGTCGGCGGGGGCTGGACCGAGTTGAACAGGCCCTGCAGGCGCATGGTATCCAGGTCCGCCTTCTCGCCCAGGGTCATGTAGGGGCTCGAGGGCGCGACCGTCGCGGCCGAAAGCTGGAAGCTCTCCGCGATGTTCCCGCGATTGATGAAGACGTTGGCGCTCATCGAAACGGTGGATTGGACCGTTTCCATCTGGATGGAGCCGAAATCATAGTAGGCGGGCGTCTGCGTGGACAGCATGACAGCAAGCACCGGTGCGCTCTTGGAAGCCTGGCTGGTCTGGCCGTAGCTGCCCTGGTTGGCCATGCAGCCCGCCGGAGCGGGCTCGGTGCCCAGGATGGAAGCCAGCGGCTCGCTGGGGTCCGCCGCGTCGATGGAGGGCGAGTCCGTGGAGTCGCAGCCCGCGCCGGGGCAGATAGGAGGGAAAGCGCCCGTGGCCGGGTTGTAGCGACCGGCCGTGGAGAGCGGATGGAAATCCTCCACGCCCGCGGCGACGTTGTACCACAGCGGGTTGGCCGATATGGAATCGGTGTCTTTCGACGTGGCCTGCCAGGCGGGGAGGCCGGAATAGGTCTGGCCCCAGACCATGGTCAGGGTATTGGACGAGAACCAGTCGTTATAGTCCGAGTTGATCCCCGAGGCGGCATCCAAGGCGAGGTCGGCCCGGGGCGACGCCGCGGTCCAGGAGGAGACGAAGATGTTGTCCCTGACGGTGACCGTGGAATTGGCCAGCATCAGGTTGTAGGCGCTGCCGGCGGCCCCCGCGGAGTTGACGTCGTTGAACCTGAAGTCCGTGCTCTGCGCGCCCGTGAAATAGGCGCCTACCACCGAGCCGCCGGTGACCATGCCCGGGTTGGTGATGCGGTTATGGTGGACGGTGGAGCCGGGCGAGGCGTTGGCGAAGAATCCGTAGGAGGTGTTGCTCCCCATGGATCCCGGCGTGCGGTAATAGATGCCGTTGTTGTAGACCGTGGCGCCCGAGGCCAGGTCGTCGAGGCGGATGCCGTAGGTGTTGTAAGAGGCGCTGGTCGGGACCAGCACGGTGTTGGACGTGATCACGACCTGGGCTCCGGAGGCCGCGGAGGCGACATGGACCCCGTACTCGGCTCCGGCCAGGAAAGTGTTGGTGGAGACTTCGATGCGGCCCATGGCCTTGGCGATGTAGGCGCCCGCGAACTGTCCGCTGCCTTGGACGGTGTTGGAATAGAATTGGAGGCCGGAGCCGCCGCTCATGCGCAGGCCCGGCCCTGACGCGGAGACGGCCGCGAGGCTGCAGGAGGTGATGGCCGTGCCCGTGGCGCCGCGGACCTCGACCGCCGTGGGGGCCTGGGCATAGGACCCGCTGATGCTGTTGGAGAGGCCGCCGTTGACGAACAAGGCGTAAGACCCGGTGCCGGCGGCGGAGAAGGTGCTCTGGCTGACCACGCAGCTGGTGCTGCCCTGCAGCTGCAGGCCGTAGCCGTTGGAATCCGTCGCGAAACTCTGCGTGATCGACGCGCCCGAAGCGCCTTCGACATAGACCGCGGAGGCGCCGGCCGCGGCCGCGCTGCTGTAAGACAGCGAGCCTCCGGCGCCGGTCATGCCGATGCCGAAGGCGCCGGGGCTGGCCACCGTGACGCTGGTGAACGCGATGGAGCCATAGTCGGCGATCTGGATGCCCCCGCTCGTGATGAGGCCGCCCGGGTCCTGGACGCTGACGTTGGAGAGGACCGCGTTGGCCGAGGAGGCCAGGACGCCCCAGGCCATCGTGTTGGACGGGATCACCGCGATGCCCTGGATGGTCACGCTGGTGTTGGCGAGCTGGAAGGCCGCCGTCGAGTTCGCGGGCGGATTGACCACCGGCCCGGAACTGATGCTGGGGTCCGGCATGAAAGTCAGGGTATTGTTGTTGCTGGCGATGTTCTGGACCGTCACCTGCTCGGAGTAGGTCTGGGTGTCGCGGATGACCACGCAGGTGTTGGTGCTCAGGCTCGTCGGCACGGCCGCGACCGCGGTCTTGATCGTGAGGTACTCTTCGAAGATGCCGCTCTGGGACACGTTGCGCACCATCCCGCAACCCGGCAGGACGGAGTAAGCCGTGGCGCCGAAGGAGAGGACGCTGGTGAGGCCGTCGGCCTCCACGGCCTTGACCGCGAAGAAGTACTGGCCGCCCGGGATCAGGCCGGTGACGGGCATGGTCACCGTGTTGCCTTCCGTCACCGGCACGGGCGCGGCGGTGGGAGCGACGTCGGCGGCTTTGAAAGCGGCGTAGGAGATGGCGGGCGAAAGGCTGGCGATGCTGCTGTATTTGACGATGTAAGTGCGCGCATGGGTGCCGGGGGCGTAGGCGTCGTTGCCAGGCTCGACCCATTGCAGGTACAGCGCGCCGGAGGCGGTCCCCGAGGAAGCGAAAAGGCTGGCGACGCGGCCCGGGTAGAAATAGATGGGGATGAGCCCGCTGCGGCTGCTGAAGTCGGTGGCGCTGTGCGTGGTCAGGCTGACTTCGCCCGCCACGGCTGTTTCCTGGAAACCGGTGGAGGCCTTTTGATTGCCCCCAGCATTTAGACTCGAACGTGTATTATTGAAAGTTGAACTAAAAGAATGAAGGGCTACAGCGGGAACTGATAAAAGCAAAGCCATTGTAAATACCAATGGCATGATACAAATGCGCGCGCTTCTTATCATGTGCGCGATATTATATTAGTTATATGCGAAATTTATA
>Ga0118677_10006477_pt1 | contig 19806 bp, 18 predicted proteins | sample AliMusrvi5mmetaG_FD_86154 | JGI IMG/M metagenome (GOLD analysis project Ga0118677, IMG submission 86154)
CCTTGCAGTTCTCAAAATCGAAAAGGAGATTATCGGGAGCGCAGGTTTTCATACTGGCCCACAAGAAGATGGCATGATCGAGATTGGTTTAGGTGTCGAACCGGCTTTTCGCGGCCAAGGTTTTGCTCAAGAGATCTTGAAGGGGATGTGGGGTTGGGTTATTGATCAGCCACAAGTAAGCAGGCTTCGCTACACAGTCACTCCCGATAATGCACCATCACAAGCGATTATCAAGAAATTGGGTTTTCACCATATCGGGCAACAGATTGATGAAGAAGATGGCCCGGAAGATATCTATGAGATGAGTGTCCAGGAGTATCGCCAGAAATTTATGAGTTAGTCGCTTTCTTTTTTTGCTAACTCCAGCGCCACTGACGAGCGCATCAGCCCTCTGGAGGCGCCGAAGGCGCGAGTGAAACAATCAAATAAATACCGTCCCAATTGCACGGAGTGCGAGGGGCGCGGAGCAGGTGTTTGTTTGGTTTGTTGAGGGAGCGTTACTGATTTTCTTATATATGTATAAAGGTTATAGAGATAGATATAGAAGCAAGCAAGAGGGCGCTTAACGATTAGGCGCCAAATACTTAACAGAAGAGAGATTCGATGTACCCAGCAAGTTCGCAGTTCAACCCTAAGTACCTAACCCCTGAGCAGGTTGCCCAGCGCTTAGGCATGACTACTTCAACTATTTATGCGTGGATATCCAGAGGAGAAATACAGAGCCACAAATTTGATGGTCGACGCTTTATCACCGAAGAGCAGATTGGCGACTTTCAACATAGTCGTGGAAACCCAGACTATGTGGATTACCGCTATGCCAATGGACCTATTAGATAAGGAATAGAAATGTATATAAACCCAACATCTTCAGAGCGCACTTACACTCTCGATGAGGCTGCACAACTGCTAGGCCGAAGCCGGGAAACTATTGAAAGCCTTATTAGGAATGAGCTGCTTGGATTTGAAGTTGGCCAATTTGGCCCCGTAATTACAAATGACAACCTGGCTAATTTCTATCTTGGTAGGCGACCAATCAAGAAGCCTGATTACAAACCTGAAAAGCCTAAGAGGAAGATGCCCAAGTACTACGTGAAAGCTAAATCTAGGCGCTAGTTCTTGCTATGTAGTAAGAAGACCTTGCAAGGTGCTGGAAACCTGGTTGCGCCGGTGCTGAAGACGTATGCATCTAACGCAGTAGCCCTGTCTATTGCCCGTGGTTAGGAGTTCAATAAGGCTATGAATCAATCCCCTTATATAGGCGTTCTAACAAACCGCACCTACGAGTTAATTGGACGGATTGTTACCAAGGCTACGGAACTGGAATTCGCCATTCTATTCTTCACGGCTCTTATCGACCAAGATGCCGCCACCAAACCAGATGAAGTATTAAAGAACCGACAAGCCATTCTTAACTTAGCAAAGAAAGCAATCAAGAAGCTTGCAGACTCGGAGGGAAATCCAAAACTACTAGATGCAGATGAATACTTTGCAAAGATTGACGAGGCTCTGGCTGATAGAGATGGTTTGGCCCATGGCTTAATTGGTCATAAGGATAAGGATGGAATTAAGTCTTTCCATCCGAAAAAGGAACGTCATATGGATATTGATGATGCCTCGCTAGAAAGCATTCTTCAACGACTAGACAGGTTGATTGCGGACACGTATGTGATGCGTGGAATAGTTTGGAAGAACTTTCCAGGAGACAAGCTGATTCAGCTTGGAATGAGATTGCCTCCCGATACCGAGCCACCCGTTGGTACCACTTTGGGTTAATTGAAATGACTCAGACAAAAAAGTAGCAACGGAGTAGCAACGCGGATAGTCATTTCGGTACGAAATTCAATGTTTGAGCGTTTACTAGGCTTATTACATGCGGTAGTGTGCGTGATTAGTAGTGCGTAAGACCTTACTTCCGTTAACTCTTAATCACCGGGACCTTTAAAGTTTGAAATTATCTAAATTTGTCCGCCAACATGCCCGCTTGCCCGCAATTTTGCCCTTTAAGATTCGCAAATTCACTCTAACTAATGCAAACACTTCGACAAGATACTTACGTATATCTTGCACAACTGCAGGCATGACTAAGTAAAAATAAAGAAGAGTCGCCCTATAAGCCGGATCCTGTCCATCGCTTTCGCGAGTGGATCACCATCCATCTAGCCGCGCAATTGCTCACGCGATCAAGCGACCTACCTGATGACTTGAGCGAGCAGCTCTTAAGCGCCATCGTTTTGGTCTTGCTCCAAGTGGGGTTTGCCTTGCCATTGATGTCACCATCAATGCGGTGGTCTCTTACACCGCCTTTTCACCCTTACCGCTCTTGCGAGTGGCGGTTATTTTCTGTGGCACTGTCCCGCGGGTTACCCCGGGTGGGCGTTACCCACCACTTTGCTCTGTGGAGTCCGGACTTTCCTCGGTGCTTGCGCAACGCGGTGACCCAGACGACTCTTCGTGGGCAAAGGATACAGATACGATGGTCAGCATGGAAAGTTACGGATTGTCACACGATGACAAGTGGACGCGGGCTAATACGCTCTTTTCTGAAGCAAAAGCCAGCTCCGATGTCGCATTGTTGGGCGTACTAGCGCACGAAACTTCCTTGTCCCCTACTCGCGCGGATAAGACTCCCGCAGCCATTCGCGCAGCGCTGGCGCGCTATTCAACGTATTCAGCATCTCGTGGCATAGACCTGCGCGATATATCGCTCACGGATCTTGGAGATGTATCTGCACCAGATCACTCTGAAGGTGAGCAAAGAGTGGCTTTAGCCGTAGCCAATGTTCGCGAGAACCACGGCCTTCTGATTGCAATGGGTGGCGATAATTCAATTACCTACTCTGTTGCTGCAGGCATGTGGCCCGATCTATCGAAGGTTGGATTAATTACCCTAGATGCGCATCATGATCTACGGGATGGCGCTTCCAATGGTTCGCCGGTCTGGCGCTTGATTCAATCAGGACTCTTCGGAAAAAACATCGTGCAAATTGGTATCTCAGATTTTGCTAATAGTCGAGAGTACGCAATGCGTGCCATGGATAATGGAATTCATGTAATTGCGCGTGATGCCCTGCGCGATCGTCCAATGGATGACGTCATGGCAGAAGCCTTTGAAGTTGCTGGAAGAGGCGATCATGAAATTTATGTCGATCTCGATGTGGATGTCTGCGATCGTTCAGTTGCACCAGCATGTCCAGCATCTGTTCCAGGGGGAATTAGCGCCGATGAATTGCGTGAAGCGGCATTCTTAGCGGGAGCTGATGCTCGCGTTAGGGCGATAGACATTACTGAAATTGATGCAACGCTCGATGCACCCGATCAAAGAACGATCCGACTTGCAGCGCTGCTTGTACTAGAAGCTGCATGCGGAGTTGCTTCGCGAAAGAATTACTGAAGCGCGCTTACAACTTCTTTAGCTGCCGCTACTACTTTTCCGGATTGAACCAAGGTAACTGCAGCCTCAAGTTCTGGCGATAAGAAACGATCTGGACCTATTCCCCCGACTACCGTACGTAATTCCTTAATGACGTTTGCGGTGGCAGGTGCGGGAGCAAATTCTTTGCGGAACTCAATAGCGCGTGCAGCGGTAACAAGTTCGATCGCCAAGATGCGGGAGAGATTCTCGACAACTTTGCGTAACTTGCGAGCGGCGCTCCAACCCATCGAAACGTGATCTTCTTGCATTCCAGAGCTTGGAATCGAATCCACGCTGGCTGGCGTTGCTAGGCGCTTGTTCTCACTTACCAGAGCGGCCTGCGTGTATTGAGCGATCATCAAACCAGAATCGACGCCTGGGTCACTTGCGAGAAAGGGAGGCAATCCAGCAGAGCGATGCTGATCAAGCATGCGGTCTGTACGACGTTCAGAGATTGAGCCCAGGTCGGTTGCAGCGATGGCGAGGAAATCTAAGACATAGGCGACGGGTGCACCGTGAAAATTACCATTAGATTCCACGCGACCATCGGGAAGCACGACTGGATTATCGATTGAACTCTGCAATTCGCGGGCTGCGATAGTGGAAGCGTAATCAACGGTGTCGCGAACTGCGCCAGCAACTTGAGGGGCACAACGCAATGAATAGGCATCTTGAACGCGGGAGTCATTCTCTAGGTGAGAAGCAACGATTCCTGAATTGCGAAGCATTCCAAAGATATTTGCGGCGCTGACCGCTTGTCCTAACTGCGGGCGCAATGGCAGGTGAAGATCAGGAGCGAAGACGCGGTCGGTACCGAGCAGACCTTCAATGCTCATTGCGGCGGTGATATCTGCAACGGTGCAGAGTTGATAAAGATCGGCGCAGGCCATGATCAGCATGCCCAGCATTCCATCGGTACCATTGATAAGAGCTAAACCCTCTTTGGCTTCTAATTCGATGGGAGTAATCCCGGCTGGCTTCATCGCCTCGAGCGAATCCATCTCTGTGCCGGATGCATCTCGAACGCGACCCTCCCCCATCATCGCTAGCGCACAATGTGAAAGTGGAGCAAGGTCGCCGCTACATCCAAGCGACCCAAATTCGGGAACAACAGGCGTGATTCCTGCATTAAGGAAATCAGCATAAATCTGTGCGAGTTCAATGCGAACTCCAGTGCGTCCGGATGTCATCGTGCGCAAACGTAAGAACATCAAAGCTCTTACAACTTCGTCCTCGACCGCTGGGCCAACACCTGCAGCATGTGATCGGATCAAAGATTTTTGTAATTGCGTGCGATCTTTTACATCGATGTGGCGATTAGCGAGGGCACCGAATCCTGTTGAGACTCCATAAACCGGAACTCCCCCGGCCGCATACTCTTCGATGTACTTACGAGTCTTTGCGATCGCGGCTAACGCTTCGGGTGTAATAACAACTTTGGCATGGTGGCGGGCAACATCGATGACATCGGCGAAGGTAACACCACTTACTCCCAGAGAAACTGTCTTAGTGGATGCGTGAACCATGGCGCCATACCTCGTCTATTAATTGGACACCCGGCCGATAGGTCAGGTGAATATAGGAATCTGTTTTGAGTATTGAAAAGTCTGCTTTTGCACCCAGGGCAAGGTGACCAACATCAGTGCGGCGCAGCGCCTGCGCGCCACCTTTAGTCGCCGACCAAAGGGCCTGCTCTGGAGAGAAATACATATCCCGCACGGCGACCGCCATAACAAAGGGCATATTCGACGTATAGGAACTACCTGGATTGCAATCAGATGCCAGCGCCACGGTGACGCCTGCTTCAAATAAGCGGCGGGCATCGGGGTAGGTAGAGCGAGTAGAAAATTCGGCACCTGGCAGCAGCGTTGCGACGGTTGTGGATTTTGCTAATGCCGCAATGTCGGCATCGGATAAGTGGCTCACATGATCAACAGATGCGACCCCGAGCTCTACGCCCAGCTGCACCCCGCCACCGTGCTCTAATTGGTTTGCATGCAATCGAGCTTGTAGCCCCTTGGCAATTCCAGAGGTAAGAATTCTGCGAGCCTGGTCAACGTTAAATGCACCTCTATCACAGAAGACATCGATCCACTTTGCATGCGGAAGCACCGCTTCCAGCATCGGGCCGCAGACCAGATCAACGTAATCATCTTGCGAATCCGCAAATTCTTTGGGGATTACATGTGCACCAAGAAATGTTGTCTCTTCGGTCAATTGACGAGCAACAGATAGCGAGCGAGCTTCATCTTCTACAGTCAATCCATAACCAGATTTGCACTCCATGGTTGTTGTACCAGATGACATGGCTTCAGAAAATAGTCGCCGCGCATTTGTAAGTAAAACATCGTTACTTGCAGCACGTGTCAACTCCACGGTCCGCTTGATGCCACCGGCGGAATAACTCTCACCTTGCATACGGGCGCGAAATTCGGCGCCACGATCACCGGCAAAGATCATATGTGTGTGACTATCGACAAAGCCCGGAATGATGCAGCGCCCAAGGGCATCTACAGAATCATCTACATCACCGCGTGAAAATTCTCCCGTGCGCCCAACCCATTTAATAAGGCTATTTTCGATGACAATTGCTGCGTTCTCGACGACTCCCAATGATGAACCATCAATTGATGAGTCATTCGTAACGAGCAAACCGATATTGTCGATCAGGGTGTGAGACATTATTTATTCGGTATCCAACATTGGAATATGAACATGCTTCTCGCGTGCGGTGCTTAAAGCTCCTTCGTAGCCCGCATCAGCGTGGCGTATTACCCCCATGCCAGGATCATTGGTCAGAACGCGCGCCAACTTCTGGGCCGCCAACTTGGTTCCATCGGCAACGGAGACCTGACCGGCATGTATCGAACGACCGATACCCACTCCGCCACCATGGTGAATTGATACCCATGAGGCGCCGGAGGAAATATTTACCATGGCATTGAGAAGTGGCCAGTCGGCAATCGCATCAGAGCCATCCATCATCGCTTCAGTCTCGCGATAGGGAGATGCCACCGAACCGCAGTCCAAGTGATCGCGACCAATAACGATCGGAGCGGATACTTCACCACGAGCAACTAAATCGTTAAAAGCCAACCCCGCTTTATCTCTCTCGCCATAACCCAACCAGCAGATGCGAGCAGGTAGACCTTGGAAGGCAACCTTCTCCTGCGCCATCGTGATCCAACGATGCAACCCTTCGTTCTCGGGAAAGAGATCGAGAATCGCCTTGTCGGTCCGATATATATCTTTTGGATCCCCGGAAAGTGCGACCCAGCGAAATGGTCCTTTACCTTCGCAGAAGAGTGGGCGAATATATGCAGGGACAAATCCCGGGAAGGCAAAGGCGCGGCTGTAGCCACCTTGACGCGCTTCATCGCGGATCGAATTGCCGTAATCAAATACTTCAGCGCCCTTATCCATGAAGCCAACCATCGCTTCAACATGCTTCGCCATCGATTCGCGAGCGCGCAAGGTGAAATCTTCGGGGTTATCTTTGGCGAGCTGCGCCGCATCATGGAAATCAACACCAATAGGGATGTAGGCAAGCGGATCGTGGGCAGAAGTCTGGTCTGTCACGATATCAATGGGAACATCCATGGTGAGTAGTTGCGGAACCAAGATGGCAGTATTGCCAACCAGTCCCACCGAAAGTGGACGTCCCTCGGACTTTGCTTTCAATACACGCTCAACTGCATCATCTAAATTATCGGCGATCTCATCAAGGTAACGTGATTCGATTCGCTTCTCTAAACGAGTTTTATCTATATCAATAATTAGGCAGACTCCACCATTCATCGTTACCGCTAGGGGCTGTGCGCCACCCATTCCGCCACAACCACCGGTCAGGGTCAATGTGTGCTGCAGAGTTCCGCCATAGCGCTTGCGGGCGATCGCAGCAAAAGTTTCGTATGTGCCCTGCAAAATTCCCTGGGTGCCGATGTAGATCCATGAACCTGCTGTCATCTGTCCGTACATCGTCAGACCCATATGTTCCAAGCGACGAAATTCCGGCCAGTTAGCCCAATCTCCGACTAAGTTGGAATTTGCTATTAGAACTCGGGGTGCCCATTCGTGGGTTTGAAAAACTCCAACCGGCTTTCCCGATTGGACGAGCAGCGTCTCGTCATCTTTGAGCTTGGTCAGCTGGCGCACGATGGCATCAAAGGAGGGCCAGTCGCGGGCGGCTTTGCCGGTACCGCCGTAAACGACGAGCTTCTCTGGATGTTCGGCCACAGCAGGGTCCAGATTGTTGTGGAGCATGCGGATCGCGGCCTCTTGGCCCCAACCCTTCGCGCTCATCTGGCTCCCCGTAGCGGCGCGCAAAATTCTTTTGGACTGGGCTTCGTTGCTCATTGCTTGAGAATACCTGCCCTATCAAGCAAACTGCACCTATGTCTCAGACCCAATCTCACCACGTAGACCCCGATTTTCTTGCCCTGCCGCTCGCCGAAGTTTCCGATGCCGCCATCCAAACCGGCCTCTCCCTTGGCGCCTCCCACGTCGATATCCGCGTAGAACGGGTCCGCACGGGTGTCTTGCAGTTGCGGGATACCAATCCAGAAACCCAGACCGATGGAAGTGTCTCTGGCATTGGAGTACGAGTCATCGTCAACGGATCGTGGGGTTTCGCATCTGCGCCAGATATCAGCGCCGATAAAGCGAGAGAACTGGCAAAAGTTGCTGTTGCCATGGCAAAGACCAGTGGTCCCCTATCCACCGAAGAGATAGCCCTGGCACCCGAACCTGTCTACGCAGGCAAGACGTGGGTGAGCGCTTATGAGATTGATCCCTTTGATGTTCCCGGCGCCGAAAAGATCGCGCGACTAGCAGAACTCAATGCCTCTCTATTGAAGTCAACTGCCGTGAACTTTGCTTCCGCCTTTTCGATGTTCGTTAAAGAGCAGAAGCACTATGCCGATTCATACGGGACATCAACGACGCAGCAACGCGTTCGAATGCAGACACAAATTGAAGCATTTAACGTGGGCGATAAAGGTTTTGAATCCATTCGGACTTTGGCACAGCCCGCCGGCTTTGGTTGGGAATGGATGGGCAACTCTGCTTGGAACTGGGACGAAGAAATTGCAGAACTTCCAACTTTGCTAGCAGAAAAAGTTGCGGCTCCATCGGTCGTTGCCGGCAAATATGACTTGCTCATACATCCCAGCAATCTCTGGTTAACGATTCACGAATCTATTGGCCATGCCACTGAGTTAGATCGTGCACTTGGGTATGAAGCCAACTATGCCGGGACATCCTTTGCAACAATCGATAACCTGAATAAGTTGCAGTACGGCTCATCACTCATGAACATCACAGGTGATCGAGTGACTCCACACGGATTAAGCACAGTTGGTTACGACGATGAAGGCGTAGAAGCACAGCGTTGGGACATAATTAAAGATGGCCTGCTCGTCGGTTATCAATTGGATCGCCGCATCGCATCACGCGCCGGCCGTGAACGAAGCAATGGCTGCGCCTTTGCCGATTCGCCGAGTCACGTCCCTATTCAGCGCATGCCTAACGTTTCGCTACAACCAAATCCAACGGGTCCTGATTTCGATGGTTTGGTCGCCAGCGTCGAAGATGGAATCATGATTAAGGGCGATAACTCCTGGTCGATCGATATGCAGCGCTACAACTTCCAATTTACCGGGCAACAATTCCACCGCATTAAGAATGGAAAGATCGTTGGCCAAGTAAAGGATGTTGCCTACCAGGCAACAACGACTGACTTCTGGCGCTCTATGAAGACTGTTGGCGGTCCATCCACCTATGTATTAGGAGGGGCCTTCAATTGCGGCAAGGCACAGCCTGGTCAGATTGCAGCAGTAAGCCATGGTTGCCCAGCGGCGGTCTTCGACAAAGTAAATGTCCTTAACACCGTTGCGGAGGCTGGAAAATGATCGCGCCACAAGAACTTATTGAACGAATTACCGCTGCTGCCGATTACGAAGATTGCATCGTTATCGTTGAAGCAAAGACACAAGCCAATCTGCGCTGGGCGAGCAGCACCCTGACGACTAATGGCGTAATTGCCGAGCAGACGGTCACAGTCATCGCATTTGTTTCCGTCGATGGTGGAATAGCAACCGGATCGATAACAAAGACCAGCATTGAACTTGCTGAAATCCCTGGCATCGCCAAAGAGGCGGGGCTCGTTGCACTCGCTGCAGGTAAGGCCGAGGACCAAGCACCTCTGCTCCATGACCAAGTCGTAGGCGATTGGAAAGCAGCGCATGTAGCGACCGGTCCCGATGTATTTTCCACATTTGCTCCACAACTAGGTGATTTCTTTAAGAAGTCCAAGGCGGATTGGATCGAACTCTTTGGATATGCAGAACATACCCACCGCACGACATGGGTTGGATCGAAAGGTGGATTGCGTCTGCGCCATGACCAACCTTCGGGGCGTTTAGAGATGACAGGCAAATCTCACAATCGAAGCCGTTCTACGTGGGAAGGTCGAGCAACGCGTGACTTCGGCGATGTCGATCTCGCGGGTGTAGATGCCAGCATTCGCCAAAGACTCGACTGGCAATCCCGCAGTGCAACAAAAGCTGCTGGTCGATATCAAACCGTGCTTCCTGCCGGTTCAGTCGCTGATTTGCTCGCATATTTACTATGGACATCTCCGGCGCGCGATGCTGTAGAAGGTCGCTCTGTTTATTCCAAGAAGGGTGAGATCGGTAAGACGCGCATCGGCGAAGCCTTATCAAATCTCCCAGTCAATATTTATAGCGATCCAACTTACAAGGGGTTAGAAAGTTCCCCATTTAATGTCGCAACTAGCAGCGGACCATTTAGCTCGGTCTTCGACAATGGTTTGCCACAAGAAAAGTGGGACTTCGTCAAGGATGGAAAACTCAGCGGCCTGGTATCAACTCGCTCCGTTGAAAAAGCCACCGGCATTCCATACGGATCGGGTGGTGACAATGTCATCATGGATGTACCAGGCAGCAGCGGTGACTTAAACGCACAGATAGCTAAGGTGAAGAGCGGACTACTTCTTACAACTCTTTGGTATATCCGCATGGTCGATCCCGTGACGAGCTTGCTGACTGGTCTAACACGCGATGGCGTCTACGAGATTGCCGATGGCGAAGTTGTCGGTGCCGTAAATAACTTCCGTTGGAACGAATCGCCGGTCGATTTGCTGGGGAGAATCTCATCAGCTGGAGCCACTAAGGCAACAGCGACGCGGGAATTTGAGGATATGGCCCGTACCGCCACTCCCGATCTGATCTTCGATGATTTCAATATGTCGACGGTGAGCCAAGCCAACTAACCCGGCAAATTGTTGGCAATTTCTCCTTCCAAATAGCCTTTGCTAGTGTTTGACTCGGTCAAGAGCATCGACATATAGCCCCGGCTCGTCGATCAGCAACCCTCCTCCGCGGTGGGGTGCTCCGGGTGAAGACCAGGCCAGAAAGTCTGGCAAGCGCGGGCACTAGCCCCGTATTTTGCAGAGCATCGCTCTGCTCGAAAGGTTAAAGAACATGAACAAGAAGAAATTAGGTACAGCAGTCACCCTCGCTGCGCTCCTCGCATCCATCTCATTTGGCATCGCCGCAAATTCGGCCAGCGCAGCGACCCTTCCAACACTCACCCCAGGCGTACTAACAATCGGAACTGACGACCCTGCCTACACACCTTGGTTTGATAACAACAAACCTTCAGATGGCAAGGGATTTGAATCAGCGGTTGCCTATGCAGTTGCCAAGCAACTTGGCTACCCAGCGTCGAAGGTGAAGTGGGTACACGCATCCTTCAATACTGTCATCCAGCCTGGTAAGAAGGCATTTGATTTCGATATCAACGAAGTATCGATCACTCCTGATCGTGCCAAAGCGGTTGACTTCTCAACTGGTTATTACGATGTTGCCCAAGCTTTAATCACGACCACAAAGTCGAAGATCGCAAAGGCCAAGACAATCGCAGATCTCTCAAATGCAAAGCTCGGTGCCTCAGTCGGCTCTACCTCTTACGCAACAATCACCGATGTAATTAAGCCAAAGACCAAGCCAAATGTTTTTGACACCAATGATCTTGCAACCGCAGCACTCAAGAACGGGCAGATCGATGGTCTTGTTCTAGACCTTCCAACAGCTTTCTACGTGGCTGGGGCAGAACTTTCTAACGGTCTTATCGTTGGCCAGTTTGCACCTAAGGCTGGAAGCGACCAATTTGGTCTAGTCCTTACCAAGGGCAGCGCGCTCACAAAGACTGTCTCGGCAGCCGTAGATGCGCTCCGCGCTAATGGAACTCTCAAAGCTCTAGCTGCTAAGTGGCTGGCAAGCGTTGGTGGAGCACCAGTCCTCAAGTAGTCGTTAGGTACTCTGTACGCCTACTTGTAATTCATTTAAACGGAGGCCCGATGTCTTACCAACCTTCAGAGCTGCGTCTGCAGCGAGAAGCGGCAAGACGTCGGGCCTCTCGTCGTTCCACTTTGATTGCAGTCCTCAGTACTGTCGTAATCGGAACCTTGTTGACCATCGCTGTAACCGGAGCTCCAGGGTTTAAAGCAGTTCGGCAATCGTTCTTCAGTTGGCACTATGCAACTACTGCCTTCCCGCATGTTCTTTCTGGACTCTGGCTCAACCTGCGCGTGATGGTGATTGCTTCGCTTTTAAGTTTCATCCTCGGGTTGTTGATTGCGGTGGCGAGAACTTCGCACTCACCAGTGCTCTACCCACTTCGTATTCTCGCTACGACTTACACCGATATCTTTCGCGGCCTTCCGCTCCTCTTGGTCCTCTATTTAGTAGGTTTTGGAATCCCCGGACTTGGCTTCACCTGGCTCACAAATTCCGCGGTAATTCTGGGAACGGTCTCATTGATCCTCACATACTCCGCCTACATGGGCGAGGTCATACGAGCCGGAATTGAGGCGGTCAATCCTGCTCAGCGTATGGCTGCGCGCGCCCTTGGTTTAACTCCAACGCAGACCCAGCGCCATGTGGTTCTTCCACAAGCGCTACGCAAAGTGACTCCTGCATTGCTTAACGATTTAATCTCGCTCCAAAAAGACTCTGGATTGATCTCAGTACTTGGTGCCATTGATGCAATTCGCGCCGCCCAAATCGATGCCTCACAATCCTTTAACTTCACCCCTTACGTGGTCGCAGGTGCGCTCTTTGTCTCCCTAACGATTCCACTCACACGATTCACTGATTGGCTATCTAACAAGCAAGATCGCGCTCGTGTGCAACAAGGTCAGTGGTAACAATGGCCAAAGTTATGCTCGACATAATCAATTTACGCAAGAGCTATGGAACTGAACTAGTTCTGCACGACATTTCTTCCACTCTTGCAGAGCATGAGGTGAAGGTTCTGATCGGTGCAAGTGGGTCAGGCAAGTCAACTCTCCTACGCTCCATCAATCTGCTTGAGGGAATAGATGATGGGCAAATAATGCTCGATGGGGAGGACATCACAGCAGTTGGGGTGGATGCCGACTTAGTGAGATCTCAAATCGGCTCAGTCTTTCAATCCTTTAACTTATTCCCGCATCTCAATGTTTTGCAGAACATCACGCTAGCGCCGCGCAAGGTCCACGGCGTCGCCAAGGAGGATGCTGACGCGCAAGCTATGCAGATGCTTGAGAGATTTGGATTAGCCGATAAGGCAAAGCAGTACCCCGACTTGTTAAGTGGAGGTCAACAGCAACGCGTTGCAATTTTAAGAGCGGTCATCACTAAACCAAAGGTGTTGTTATTAGATGAAGTGACCAGTGCATTGGATCCAATTTTGATTGCTGAAGTATTGGCCTTGATTTCTGAGCTCAAGGCCGAGGGAATGACTATGATGATTGCGACCCACGAGATGGGATTTGCTAAGCGAGTGGCAGATCAAGTGCTCTTTCTGCATCAAGGCCAAATTCTAGAAGCGGGAACTCCACAAACTATTTTGGAAAATCCGCAAACTCCACAACTGCAGAGTTTCTTGAACGCGTTACGGGATGCCGGCCGACTTTAACCTACTTTAATTTTTGAGCGCCGGTAGAGACGCAGGGCAATGTTAAAGAGCGCAATCGCGACAATCAGCCAGAGCGCTATCAGAGATGCGGAGACCGCCTTTTCATTAAGAATAATCTGATAGAGCCCGCGACCCCCAGCTAAATTGGCGATGAGGCTTGTGGGTTCAAATCGAGAGATACCCTGTATCGATCCCACTATTGCAACATCTAAAACGTAGTAGACGATTGCAATGATGGAGAAGAACCTTGGCTCTATTGGTAAACGCATGATCGCGAACGATAGAGAAACAAAGACTGGTGCCAAAGCAAAAGCAACGAGTAGGGGCCGACCCGAGAAGGCAAGTTCGACCTTTCCGCCGTGGACGCTAAAGATGAGTACTGATATTGCTACGATCAACAGAGCCCACACGGAACAGATAATCTGCCAGAGGCGACGGGTTGCCGCTATGAACTTCTCACGGCTCTTAAAGAGAATCAATTCATTTTCGATGAACTCCTTACCCTCCAAGATTGAGGGTGAAATCAGGGATATCATGAAGATCGTTTGAACAGTTGAACCCGTCACGATTGGAATGATTACGCGCTCTGAGCCACCAATGGTCAGAATCTTGTTGGAAAAAAGCGGAACCACTCCAAGCCAAAGGAAGAGAATTGGTAGTCGCAAGAATTGAGCATTGGTGAATAATTGTGCGAATCTGATTCCTAGATCATGATTGCGAGCTTCGATGCTGCGTGCCACTCGCCAAGACAATGGTTCGCCGCCGCCCCTACGGAGAGAGAAACTTCGAGATGCCTCCAAGTTCAAAGTATTTTCAATTTTGGTGCGCTGCTTGACCAGGGCATACGTGAGCGCAGCTGCAATAATTAGATAGAGCGCAAGTTCTGCAAGAGCTTTATTGAGCGAGTGCGCTTGGAGTAAAGGAAGAAAAATCCCGGTGAAGCTCCACTTGGCAGCGTGGCCCTTAACAATTCCCCCGATGCTGGTCTCAAGGATGAGAACCACAGCAGGCAAAATATTTGCCAAGAATGTGGCTTTCAGAAATGAGGCTAAGAAGGCTCCAAATAGGGCGACCATGAAAAGCGCCGCGTCAAAACCCAACAAATTATGGAGAGTGAAATTTACGTGGAGTAAAAAGTCTGAAGAAAATCTCGAGAACCAAATGATAATCAGATCAAAGACCATACCAATAACCAGCGAAGTAGATATCGCTCGATAGAGGTATCTCTTAAGCCAGGTGCCATAAAAGAGCTGAATTGAGTCGGTGTATTGCCCTTTAAATTCGGTAGCGACAGTAGCCATCACGCCAGTGAAGGCGAAGAGCAAGGCCATTCTCTCAAAGCCAACCGTCGGATCAGCAATCAACTTGAAATTGTTTAGGGCCGTCAGGAGCCCCACATCAATCAGAATGTACAAGGCGATCTGCAACTGAAAAAGCAAGTATCCACACGACAGGTAAGACCATTCGAGTCGAAGGTAGCGCAGAGCGCTACCCAATTTGGAGTTAGTCAATGGTCAGGCCTTTGGTGACATCGTTAAATACATCAACCAATGTTCCAACTTTCGAAAGATCCCATTTTTCATTGAGGAGTAATTGACGTTGAATAATCAGAACGCGATCAACGTAACGTTCCATATCGTTGAGGTAATGACTAGAGATCAAGATGGTCTTGCCGGCATCGGCTCTTTCGCGCAAGAAATTGTGGAGCCAAAAAATTCCATCTGGATCAAGTCCATTAACTGGTTCATCAAATATAAGGACATCTGGATCGGCCAATATCGCGCAGGCAATTCCTAGGCGCTGCTTCATGCCCTGAGATAATTTTCCAGCCCTCGTTTTGGCGACATTTCCCAGTTCAAGGATTTCAAGAACTTCATCTACTCGTTCGCGCTTAACACCATATGCCATCGCCGTAATGAGCAGTTGATCAATTGTCTTACGACCAGTTGGAAAGCCGGCACTTAACAAAACGCCTACACTCCCGGGCTTATGCTCGGCATAACGTTTTCCATTTATAAGTGCAGATCCGCTATCCGCTTCAAGAAGTCCCGTAAGAATGCGAAGCGTCGTGGATTTTCCAGCCCCATTGCGACCCAGCAGACCAGTAATCTCTCCAGGGACGGCCTGAAAGGTTAAGTCTTCAACTACAAGTTTGCTTCCAAAACTCTTGTTGAGATGATCTATCGATATGCCTGCATCTGGTGGCTGCGTCATAACTCCGTAGATTACAGGTCGTCGCTCTTTCCGCGGGCTTCATCAATCTTGGCCTGCGTCAGATGTGGCAGGGCAAAAATAGCCAAAATTACCGAGAGTCCTGCGGCTACAAATAGTGGCAGGCGTAGCGCCAGTGGACGAGAAATATAGTGAACCGAGATCGCGACGATTGAGCCACCAATAATTGCTCCGATAGGTTGACTGCCTAATCCAAAGAAGCGATAGACGCTATTAACTCGTCCCAGAATTTGATCTGGGATGATCTCTTGTCGCATGGAGACGGTAATGACGTTCCACATAATTACTAGGAACATCTCGCAGACAGTGACAGCCCAGACGATCTGCCAATGCGACGAACTTCCTGTAACCACTAGAAATACCGGGGTCAGGAAAATTACCGCACGAATTAGGCGGGCTCTGCCAAATCGCTTAATTACCCTGCCCGAGGTAAATCCACCTAGCGCACCACCGATAGCACCGCCAGTACTCAAGATTCCGAAAGTCAGAACTGAGGTATGTAAATCCTCTTGAGCAAAGAGAATAAAGACCGAAAATGAGAGCGCATTAATTGCATTTATCGAGCCCAAAATTATGGCGAGAGAACGCAAGAATGGGTGATGCCAGAGCCAACTCATCCCCTCTTTCAGTTCGGCTCTAAAGTCTTTCTTAACCTTTGAAATATCTTGCTTCTTGATCATCGAGGAAGCGATTAGCCCAATTAGCCCCGCAGAGGCAAAGAAGCTGGCTCCGTCGAATGCCAGTGGGGCAAATACAGAAATCCCGAGTAAAACAGATGCCAGTGGCGGCCCAATGAAATTCTGCATCAACGACTCGGCGGTCCACATTCGGCCATTTGCAGTTTCGAGGTGCTCTGTCTCCACAATCAGTGGAATGAAGGTTTGGGAAGCACCATTTCCCAGGACCTCTGCAGCACCCAATAAGAATGTCGCTACCAGAAGAAGAATGTAGAGACCAGTATGGGTGTGAATCGTCGCAGATTTGGCAATGTTCTTAACAATATGAATGTTGGAGCGATTACCCCAGATTGATATAGCGACGATCAAAGTAACAATTCCTCGCACTACATCGGTAATGACGATAATGCTGCGACGTGCAAATCGATCAATAAAAACTCCTGCAGGCAGGCTGAATACCAACCAGGGCATAGTTGCCATAAGTCCTATGATCGAAAGTAAAAGTGGAGAACGAGTTATTGAAGAAGCGATCCAAGGGTATGCAACAGCAGATACTCCGTTGCCTAAATTGGAGAGAACATTGGCGGTAAAGAGCTTCTGATAAGAACCCGGAAGTCGCTTACCCGCCATTACTTTGCCACTGCCCGCTCACTGAGAGATTTAAGGGCTCGCAGCCTATCGGAAGGCCAGATAGCGACGGTGGTGATACTGCACGGCAAAATATCAACGTGGTACATGCTCTCAAGTGGCGCACTCATTGCATATGCAGCGATCGCGCGAATAACTATGTTGTGCGTAACAACGCAAATCTTTTTGCCGGGGTAGCGCTCGACTAGATCGTTGATGCCAGCCTCGACACGTGAATAGACCTCGACATAGGACTCTCCCCCGCCCGGACGGTGCGCCGTTGATGCCAACCAATCGTTCCAATCCTCTGGGTAAGTCTCCATCACCTCAGTGGGAGTAAGCCCTTCCCAATTTCCAAAATCGCATTCCACCCAGATGTCATCAAAGATCGGTTCCAAACCACTTGCAGCTCCCACTTCCCGAGCAGTCATGGTGGTCCGCTGGAGCGGGGATGCAATAAGTACGTCAGGCTTGCGTGCCGCAATCTCTTTAGCCACCGCTTGCGCCTGTGCGATACCAGTATCTGTCAGAGCAGGATTCATCGGACCGACACCGGAGAATTTACGTGTAGGAGTCAAAGTAGTCTCACCGTGACGCACGAACCAGATTGTGGTTGGTACTTCCGTCGAAACAAGTCGGGCAGTTAAATAATTGAGGATCGGTTTGCTAGTTGGCGCATCGCCACCGTCCAATGCCTTGTTCGCCAATCGGTCGGCATGCGAATTCTCTTCGCGTGGAATCCACTGAAAGGTAATGAATTGCATGGGGTGAATTGACCTGGCCTCTTTTGCTAACTCACGCATTGCCGGGTGCTTGATCTGCCAACGCCCCGACATCTGTTCAACAACAAGTTTGGAGTCCATCTTTACGTGGATAGTCGCTTGGGGATCTAACTCGTGCGCCTTGCGCAGTCCTGCAATAAGCCCTGAGTATTCAGCAACGTTGTTTGAGGCGATTCCGATGGTGCCATAGAGCTCGTGCAGAACCATTCCGTTCTCAGAGACCGTTGCTCCAAATGCAGCCGGACCGGGATTTCCACGTGAACCTCCGTCGGCGGTCACTACAAAATCGCGCGCCATTAAATTCGAACCAAAATTCGGCGGCATTCCTCACAACGAATAACTTCATCAGCTGCCAGGCTCTTAATTCTCTCGAGCTCAATCGCATTAATCGATAGATGACAACCATCGCACTTATTTCCCACCAACAGCGCGGCGCCTACCCCATGCGCCGATGCCCGAACCTTGTCGTAGAGCTCAACCAGGGCTGGGTCAATCTTGGGAGCTAAGGAAGCTCGTGCTGTTCCTAAATCGGCAAGTGTCTTATCAATCTCAGTTTTTGAATTTTCCAATCGAACGTTAAGTTCGAGTTCTAACTTCTTTAAACCAACTTGATCGTTGAGCAATTCATCAACGCGGGCTTTAACGCCATCGTGCTTCAACATGATTTCAAGTTCCCCATCTTCCAGGTCGGCTTTGCGCTTGGCGAGGGTCACGAGCTCATGTTGCAGCTGTTCTAATTCCTTGGGGGTGCCTAGACCAGAGTTAAGTCGGTTTTCGTCTTTCTTCATACGATCTTCAACTTGCTCCACGTCCACTTCACTCCGTCGAAGTTCAATAACCACATCGGCAAGTTCTGTTTCAACTACCGCGAGTTCAACAGCGGTATTTTCCAGACGCGTGTGAATAGCGGCGATCTGCTCAATCTCGGGAAGTCCAGCGAGCTTTACCTTTGCCTGGGTGATCTGAGAGTCGATCAACTGCAGTTCGATAAGAAGATTTTGGTCCTCAGGGGTTGCCTTCACCAAAGCTCCGATCGTTTGTGGTGCTCACTATTGAGATGCCCTACTTTAACTGAGAACGGGTGAGGCTAACAATCCAGTATGGAATCATTGCGGAGTGAACATAGTCCGAGAGGCGAGAACCGAAGAGAAGTTGGCGGTAATCGAGATTTGGCGTGCCTGCGAATTGGTAAAACCGCAGAATGATCCCTCTAAAGATTTTGACCTTGCGCAGCAAACCTCGACCTCTATTGTGTTGGTACTAGAAAGCAACTCCCAACTTATTGGGACGGTGATGGCCGGATTCGATGGACATCGCGGATGGTTCTATTACCTAGGTGTCCTCCCCGAATATCAGAGTGTGGGAAATGGTCAGTTGTTGGTTGAGTCAGCCGAGCAGTGGTTAGTCGATAAGGGAGCACCTAAGACGATGCTTATGGTGCGGCACACAAATTCAAAAGTGATCGCCTTTTATGAGAAACTGGGCTACAAATTAGAAGATACCCACGTGATGGGAAAACGGTTCTGAAAGGTCTTTCATGTCAGAGTATTTAGAGATGTCTCAAGAAGAGCAGATAGCTCTCGTGCAGGAGTTCGCCTTAGACATTCTTCCCCAATATGGATTGGTAGCAGAGTCAATTGAATGCGTGAATCACGGCTACAACACAACTTTTAAATTTGTCGCTGATAATAATCAAACGTATGCGATGCGAGTCAGCACCAATTTCCGTAAGTGGCCAGAGCACATTTGGGCAGAGTCGCAATGGCTCCGCGAACTTGATCGAGAAGGAAGTATCAGCGCACCTGTCCCAATTCTTAACCTGCAAGGTGAACCATACTCAAATCAATATTTCTTCTATCAAGGCTCAAACCTTGATGTAATTGTCTACCCCTGGATTGATGGAGTACCAGTTGAAGACAATCCCTCCAACGATCAAATTTTTGCACTTGGCCAGTCGATGGCAAGGCTCCACCACTTAAGTAAAGACTGGAAGCCAACTGGCTACGCCAATTTCTTGGATGTTGATCGACCATTGATGGTGAGGCGTGACAATCTCTTCCAATACCCGCAGCCATTAATCTCTGAAGATCTATAC
>Ga0118677_10006478_pt1 | contig 19806 bp, 19 predicted proteins | sample AliMusrvi5mmetaG_FD_86154 | JGI IMG/M metagenome (GOLD analysis project Ga0118677, IMG submission 86154)
TGTGGTTTGTTTTTTGTTTGGGGGGGGGGGGAGGGCCTTCCCGTCCCCGTAACTTTTGGTAGGCTCAATGAAATTGCCTGATTCTTTTTGCATGTTGTTTGTCTATGAATACTTCATAATTGTGCCAAAAAACTTTTTGTAGTCCTGCATACTTCCTGAGATATTTTCCAAAGACAGCGTGCGGGCCCCCCAAAAATAGCACCAACAATTACCCCTCATTTTCAAAAAGTAGTCCCGCCAGTATGACCGTAACTCTTGGACTGGAGCAGATATGCAATTGCTATTTGGAACCAAGGTTAACCTATTTAATTACAACTAAATGAAAAAAAAAGTAAGTAAAAAACTGTAAAATGCACAAAGTTATTCAATTTTTAGTATTTTTTTCACATTTTTTTTTTCCGTGTTCAAAACTGGTGCGGTATAGACTTTTTTTCCCATCCGTGAGCATAACTTGTGCAATTTGTAATGAAATTCCAATCTGTTTTTTTTGGTAGGTTTGTTTTGCAAAAATACACCATTTTAGCACTTAAAACAATCTCTAACACTCTTTTTTGAAGAAATTATGGTGCCCAAAAGTCATATTTGGGACGGTAATCACTTACCCCGGCCATTTTTTACCATGTTTTTTTCCAGTGTTTGGTCAATAACTTTTCAACTATAAAGGCTAGAACTTCTCTGAAATATGCCTCAGAAAGCTTAGAATGTGAGGAATATGCCTGCAAAATTCCAAATTTAAATCTGTTATAGCACTGAAATACCATGGTTTCAAAGTGAGGTACTCCCCCCCTTTTCCCTAATTAAAAAAAAAATGTCAATTTTTTCACCAATTTTCAATTGTCAGAAGGCGGGCTTTGAACCGCAGCCTCGGAGCAAAAACGGCCGATCCTCGCGAAAATACCCCGGTTTTTGTGTGGTTCCGAGGTCAGATCTCGAAAAAAAACGTCCGAACTTCGTCGAAATAATTCTCGAACGAAATACCAAAATGCGGTCCGATGTGCGCCGCATGCGGGGTTTTTCGGACCGCCATACGGATGAGGGTTAATTTAATTTAACTTTTTTATGTAGAACTTAACGTGTTACATATGTGTACACAGCCTGAAAATATCAAAAAGCAGCTAAAAATTCAAAGGAGAACAATATCCAGCTGCTCCATTCTCCACTCCAGCACCTCTTCATTTCATTCTGGACCTGCTACATCTCATACAACAACTAACAGATCTTTTAGAAAATGTATAAATCATATAAGGATAACTCCGTTTTACAATTTATCAAATCATTTTTTTACAGGTTAAAAAGAATTATATACTTAATAATCATTGCTTCAATGCTAGGAATATCAAATGCATTATATAATGAAACTAGAATGATTAATAATATCAAATTTGGGTATGAACAAGAGCAAATAATTGATAACAAAGAACCAAAGGAATGAAAACTCCTATAACAGCAAAATACCCATAAGTCGGGTTTCGGTGCTTTGTTGACTGGAAACTAGTAAATTTGGAAAGCAATTCTTCATAGGAAGTTTATCGGGTAAATCCGGCCCTGCGGGTATTTACGAGTTTAGCAACCAATTGTAAAGTTGCACTTGCTGGATTTCTACATTAATGATATATTTGTACAAAACATTGATATGCAAAGACTAATATCCGATAATATAGAAAGAATCAAATCATTATGCATGACCCATAATGTACAGTCGTTATTTGTTTTTGGTTCGGTCTGCACTGAGAATTTTAACGACAAAAGTGATATTGATTTACTAATCTCCTTTAAGCCTATGGACTTCGGAGATTATGCGGACACCTATTTTGATTTAGCTGATAAATTTGAGAATCTATTTCAACGTCCGGTTGACTTAGTAACGGACAAATCTTTATCTAATCCCTATTTTATTAATTCAGTTAACCAGACAAAGACCTTGATCTATGGATAACGAAATTAAAAAGTATCTATTTGACATTCAATAATCAATAGATTCCATTCAAAAATATCTCGGGGACGAACGTGATTTTAAAATTTACATGTCAGATAAGATGCTGAGAAGAGCGGTAGAACGAGAGTTTGAAATTATTGGAGAAGCAATGAGCCGAATTGAGAAATTGGATTCTACTATTGAGATATCGGGTAAACGACAAATTATCAGTATGCGCAATCGAGTGATCCATGGTTACGATAAGATTGACAATGAGATTATTTGGGGAACAATTGTAAGACATTTGCCTACCCTTAAATTAGAGATTGATAGTTTACTCGACTAAATAACAACTGGTTATAATAAATAGCTTAATGGGGCACACAGTGTCAGATATAAAGTCTCGGCTTCACTACCCATCCGCTATTTGGAGAATATCCCAGCTATTGCGCCCCGTTTCTCCTATGGATTTCTGTATCGTTTAGGCCATAAAGCCAAATGGACAAAGCTGGCTTTCTGGCTTTTTGGCGTAAAGGATGAAATTAAAGGATATCTTGTTTTTTGCATTCAGATTTAGGATGTAAACGATGCAACCCCATCGAGACAGGGCGAAAATGCAAATGTGCAGAACGTGCAGAACGGCAGAACATGCGCAACATACGGAAGTTGAGGAAGTTGCGGAAGTCAAGGAAACGAGTGAATTTAGCCTAAAGCGTAAATGTCGGAGTTGTCGGAGTTGTCGGGCATGACGAGGTCAGCGAGAATCATGACTTTTGGCACAACCTGTTTCCAGGAGTACAATATTCTTTAACATGGTGAACCATAGAGTATAAAAACTTCGTGATTCTTTTGCCGGGGATTTATAAGGCGATTGCCTTGCAAACAAAGGATTGAAGGGGTTTTGGTGGTGTTAAATGAACTGGAGCTTAGACAATAAAATCGGAATGTTCCTTTAATTCAATTTTAATTTGAACCTGCCCCATTGTATGAAGATAAACCAGGATTCCTTCTCTTCGTGCAAATTTCATAGGAGCTATAAAGTCACTATCTCCTGCAACCAAAACGATCTTATCCACAATCCTTCTGCTCGACAGCCAGGCAATATCAAGCCCAATTTTCATGTCAACTGATTTTTGTTTAAAATCTGGTTTATAGGCTAATGTAGAAGAACTGGCATCAATTTTCCAGCCATCGAACGATAACTCACCTAAACGCAAAGCCAATTGTGGGAAAGTCCGCAAATCACTTTGAAATCGGGTGGCCGCTCTAAATAAGGGTTGCTGTGAATAGTTAATATGAAAACCATTAGGGTCGGTTTGGGTTTCTCCATAAGGGCGACAATCATAATAGAAAGTCCGAAAAAGAATATCAGTTCCTTTATTGCCTGTTAATGCTTGCACTTTAGTCATTAATTCTTCAATGAAAGGCTGCATATCGGTAATTATCGGGGCACTTCCCTGATGCAGTTTTTTAAATCGTGAAATAAAAAAACCGCCATCAATTAAAATCGCAACTTTATAACTTATTGACATCTTGTTATAAATTAAAAAACCACTGCCGCCCATTATTCACAGACCACAGTGGTTATATATTAACCGGCCTACCGGTATTGGATTCTGAACCAAAAGTAAATCTTAAATTTTAGAATTCCAAATATTTCTTTAGTCTCGATCGTGCGTGCTCTTCAGGATATACCTTAAAAGCTGCGAATGCTGGCGTTGTCAAGATAATCCATATCTTCCTCATATACAAAAAAGATGGCAGAGGCTTGGGTGGTTATAAAATTCACCCGAGCCGGAAAGTTTAGTGACAACATATGATGAAAAAGCATAATTGGCGAAGTTGGCGGAAACAAGCAAATCATCATTGACATTCTAAATCACGTAAATCAGAAATAGGACCGTAGGATTCGTAGGATTTGTAGTAAATGGAGTATACAGAACATGCCGGTGAATTACCTACTACGCAAAATATACCATATATACGCATAATTCACCGATGTCTTGTATTTATGTGCTATCGTAATTAAATTTATGAAATAAATGCCGAATAAGTGTTTACGCATGTAAAATCAAAAGAAAGAGCGTATCCCAATGATCGCTTTTGCTGACGAAATTATCGTGTCGTAAGCAATTGATCGATTCCCTGCCCGACAAACTTTGGCAGGCAGGATTTGATCTTAAAATCAAACTCTTTACAAATGTCTGTGCAGGAGTAAAGGACGTTCTTTGACATACTGTAATAAAATTAATATCACGCACATATCTGGCAGACTTTATTTTAAAATCCTGAACTTCAACATTATTGTATTCAGCTGAGATCTTCATTTTAATCTAATTAAAATGATTTGTAGAGACGTCAAGTTATACGTCTCTTCAAATTTAAACTTTAATCTTTATACTCGTCCCAGCTTTTGATGGATAAATCTTCAATACCGTATTTACAGAAAGCGTAAATAAAAGCACTGGCCACACGGGCATTGGTGATCAGCGGTATACTGTAATCGATTGAACTTCGCCGAATGGTGTACCCGTTGCTGATCTCACGGGTCGTATGGTCTTTGGGAATATTGATGACCAGATCAATCTTCTTGTCCTTTATGTATTCCAGCGTATTTGGGTGTTTGTCGGTTTCATCAGGCCAGTATAAACGTGTTGAATCCACACCGTTATCAGCCAGGAACTGCTGTGTTCCACCGGTTGCATATAAATTAAACCCACGTTCGGCCAGCATCTTGGCACTGCTCAGCAATTCGATTTTCGAACGTGCAGGTCCTGAAGAGATCAGTATGTTTTTCTTCGGAATAGTATAGCCCACAGAGAGCATCGATTTCAGAATGGCTTCATAGAAATTCTCACCAATGCAACCTACCTCACCGGTAGATGACATGTCGACTCCAAGAACCGGGTCGGCATTCAGCAAACGGGCAAACGAGAACTGCGGAGCTTTCACTCCCACATAATCGAGTTCGAACAGCGACTTATCGGGTTTCTGAAACGGAACATCGAGCATCACCTGGGTGGCAATTTCGATCAGGTTATATTTCATGACCTTTGATACGAACGGGAAACTGCGTGAAGCACGGAGATTACATTCGATGACCTTGATATCGTTGTCTTTTGCAAGCAACTGCATGTTAAACGGCCCCGTGATTTCAAGCGCTTTGGCAATCTGTTTGGCGATCTTCTTAATCCGGCGGATGGTTTCAACATACAATTTTTGGGGAGGGAAAACGATGGTTGCATCACCGGAATGAACTCCTGCAAATTCGACATGCTCAGAAATGGCATAGGCCACTACTTCGCCATCTTTGGCAACAGCATCAATTTCAATTTCTTTTGCCTGCTCAATAAATTCGGAGACTACAACAGGATGTTCTTTCGACACGTTAGCAGCCAGCGTTAGAAAATGCTGCAACTGATCCCTGTTCGAAACCACATTCATGGCAGCGCCTGAAAGCACATAGGAAGGGCGTATCAAGACGGGAAAGCCTACTTCATCCACGAAGGTGTAGATATCCTCGATTGTAGTCAATTCCGACCAGCGAGGTTGGTCTATATGCAAAGTGTCGAGCAGGGAACTGAATTTCTTGCGATCTTCCGCCCTATCAATGTTTGTAGGTGAAGTTCCCAGTATAGGTACATGTTGACGATGCAGTTTCATGGCCAAATTGTTTGGAATCTGTCCACCCATTGAAAGTACAACCCCTTTCGGAATTTCAAGTTCAACAATATCCATTACACGTTCGAAGGTCAGTTCATCAAAATACAACCGGTCGCAGGTATCGTAATCAGTACTTACGGTTTCTGGATTGTAGTTGATCATGATTGAACGATAGTTTTCCTTGTGAATGGTTTGAATGGCATTCACACTACACCAGTCAAATTCGACGGAACTACCGATGCGGTATGCCCCTGAGCCCAATACAATCACTGATTTGTTGTCGTGCTGGAATTCAACATCATGTTCGTTTCCGTTGTAGGTCAGGTACAGGTAATTGGTTTGCGCGGGATATTCGCCTGCCAGGGTATCGATCTGTTTGACAGATGGCAGAATATTTTTGCTTTTACGCCACTCGCGCACCTTCAATAAATCATCATTAATCGCCTTATTGGATGATTTAAGCACCAGACGGGCAATCTGGAAATCGGAATAGCCTTCTTTTTTGGCCTGAAGAAGCAAGGTATCATCCAGCGACTGAAGCGAATTTACTTTCTCGAGCTTTTCCTTGGTAATATGTATGTTGTGCAGTTTTTGCAGGAACCAACGGTCGATCTTAGTCTTTTCATAGATTGTATCAACCGAGTAACCTTTACTGAATGCTTCTTCGATGGCAAAAATACGACGGTCAGTGGGGTGTATCAGTTCCTCATCAATCTGTTCGATTGTTATTTCTTCTTTGTTGGCAACGAATCCATGCATTCCGATACCTACCATTCGTATTCCTTTCTGAATGGCTTCTTCAAACGATCGTCCTATAGACATGATTTCGCCTACAGACTTCATTGAACTTCCAAGGTTTTTAGATACTCCAGTGAATTTATTCAGATCCCAGCGAGGAATCTTGCATACAATATAATCGAGTGCAGGTTCAAATGCTGCGGTTGTAACCTTGGTAACCTGGTTATTCAATTGATGCAATCCGTAACCAAGGCCAAGCTTGGCGGCTACGAATGCAAGCGGGTAACCTGTAGCTTTTGAAGCAAGAGCAGAAGAGCGCGAGAGACGGGCATTTACCTCAATCACACGATAGTCTTCTGAATGCGGATCAAGGGCATATTGTACGTTACATTCACCGACAATTCCAATGTGACGAATGATCTTGATGGCCAGTGCACGTAATTTGTGATATTCTGAATTGGAAAGTGTTTGTGAAGGAGCCACAACGATACTTTCACCGGTATGAATACCCAGCGGATCGAAGTTTTCCATGTTACAAACAGTGATGCAGTTGTCGAATCGGTCGCGAACAACTTCATACTCCACTTCCTTCCAGCCTTTAATTGATTCCTCTACAAGTATCTGGGGCGAATAAGTAAAGGCTTTTGAAGCCAGTGATTCCAGTTCCTCGTCGTTTGAACAGAATCCACTTCCGAGTCCGCCTAAGGTATAAGCTGCACGGATAATAATCGGGTAGCCAATAATTTTAGTTGCGGCATAGGCCTCCTCCAGGTTCAGACAAGCAATACTTCGAGGTGTCAATACATTAATTTCAGCCAGTTTTCCTGCGAATATTTCACGGTCTTCAGTATCGATAATGGATTGAACCGGAGTTCCGACCACTTTTACGTTGTATTTGTCCAGTATTCCATTCCTGAATAAGGCTACACCACAGTTGAGAGCTGTCTGTCCGCCAAAAGCCAACAGAATACCGTCCGGTTTTTCCTTGATGATTACCTGTTCCACAAAAAACGGAGTGATCGGGAGAAAATAAATCCTGTCAGCAATATCTTCCGAAGTCTGAATAGTGGCAATATTGGGATTAATCAGAATGGTTTCCACATTCTCCTCTTTCAAGGCCTTCAGCGCCTGAGAACCGGAATAGTCAAACTCTCCGGCTTCACCAATCTTTAATGCTCCCGACCCCAGAACGATTACTCTTTTAATGTCTTTATTTATCATGATGGTATTTTTCAGTTCAAAGTTTCAAGTTTAAAGTTTTAAGTCTTGCGTCTCAAATCTGACATCTTGTATCTATTGCTTTTTAGTCTTTTTGTATTCTATCACATTGTTGATGAAATCATCGAACAGGAACTCGGTATCGACTGGCCCACTGGAAGCTTCAGGATGGAACTGAGTGGAGAAAAATGGTTTTGTTTTGTGATGGATTCCTTCATTGGTCTGGTCGTTTACGTTGGTAAACAAAGGTTCCCAATCGGCTGGCAATGTTTTCGTATCCACAGCAAAACCATGGTTTTGCGAGGTGATGAAACAACGATCAGTACCCTGCAACAATACCGGTTGGTTGTGGCTGCGGTGACCAAATTTAAGTTTATACGTTTCAGCTCCTGCAGCACGTGCGAGCAATTGATTTCCGAGGCAAATTCCCATGATTGGTTTTTCTGCTTCCATGGTTTTTCGGATATTTTCAACCGTTGCATCACATAGAGCAGGGTCTCCCGGACCATTTGAAAGGAATATACCATCAAAATCTTCCCCATTGAAATCGTAGTCCCATGGTACAACGATGACAGTGGCATTTCGCTTCACCAAACAGCGGATAATATTGTATTTCACGCCACAATCAACCAAAACAATACGGTGTTCACCATTGCCGTAGGTTTGTACTTTATCAGTACTGGCAATGGCAACGAGGTTCTCCTGATTTGGATCGTAAAAATCAATGACCTCGTTTTCAAACTCTATTTTGCCAAGTAGAGAACCCTTTACACGGATAATTTTAGTTAAGGCGCGGGTATCAATCCCGAAGAGCCCAGGGATCTTGTGTTCCTTCAACCAATCTCCAAGACTTTTGATAGCATTCCAGTGGCTATATTCAAACGAATAATCAGAAACAATTAAACCTGTAATATGAATTTTATCGGATTCGTAAAACTCAAACAGATTGTCATCTTTCGAATCGTTTGGAACCCCGTAATTTCCGATCAATGGGAAGGTTGATACCAGGATCTGTCCCGTATATGAAGGATCTGTTAAACTTTCGGGATAACCAGTCATAGCCGTATAAAAGACAACCTCTCCGGCTACTGACTTTTCATATCCGAACGATTTTCCTTCAAACGATGTTCCATCTTCAAGGATCAATCTGACTTTTCTAAGTTCTGTCATTGTTTCAATGCTAAATATTAAAAAAAATGCGTTTGGCTACGGCTGTAGGGCAAACGCATGGTTGTTATTTTTTAAACAAACTCTCGTAACTATAGATCTTCGTAATTTCAACCCGATGCTTTTCAAGTATCAATTCGTTTGTATGTTTCATTTCAGGTCACAAAAATAGAAATAATTTTTTAAAAAAGAGTTAGTATTATTTATTAATTGCATATTTTTGCACCTGATTTGCATAAATATTCAAAATGAAGAATCGCACCAAACGGCAACTTGCCATTAAGCAGATTATCCTCAAGGGGAAGATCAGCAGTCAGGATGAACTTTTGCACATCATGAAAGATCAGGGTTTTGAATTGACACAGGCAACGCTTTCTCGTGATTTGAAAATTCTGAAGGTTTCAAAGGTTTCAGATCAGGCACTGGGCTATGTGTATGTTATTCCTGAAGGGGCCAATATTGAATCGCAACGTGAGAATTCAAGGATAAATTTCCTTGCCGATGGGTTTCGTGATTTGCAATTCTCAGGAAATATGGCTGTAATGCGAACCATGCCTGGATATGCAAGCAGTCTGGCAGCAGTTATTGATAGTGCCCAACCCTATGAAGTTATAGGAACCATTGCAGGTGATGATACCATTTTACTAATTATGCGTGAAGGAATTACACCAGCCAACCTGATCAACAGCCTGATACTGGTTATGCCGACGCTGGAAGATAAGCTGGGGTAAATAGAGGAAAAAGAATAAAGAAAAAAGGAAAAATGAAAGATTTAAAGAATATTCAGGTACTGGTCGCAACTGAGGAACATCTGAAGTATGTTGACAAGGTAAATGATGCCATAGACCAGGCTTCAAAAGAACGCGGAACAGGTATTGCCCGTCGTACCTATGATTATATTGCTTCTAAAATGCTGGATGGGAAAGCGATCATTGCACTGGATAACGGCGATACTTTTGCAGGGTTCTGTTATGTTGAGACCTGGGGAGAAAAAAGTTTCGTTGCCAACTCCGGATTAATCGTAGTAAAGGATTACCGCGGTATTGGACTGGCTACCGAAATAAAGCGGAAAGCCTTTATGCTTTCAAGAACAAAATATCCGAGTGCTAAAATATTTGGATTGACTACAGGATTGGCTGTTATGAAAATCAACCATGAACTGGGCTATCGTCCTGTAACCTTTTCGGAACTCACTGATGATGAAGATTTTTGGAAAGGCTGCCAAAGTTGTGTAAATTACGATATTTTACAGCGCACCGGGAAAAGCAAATGCCTTTGTACCGGAATGTTGTATGATCCGGCCTGGGATCAGGAAAAGAAAGTGGAGGAGAAGCCTGAAGAGAAAAAGAAAAACAATGGATGGGCAATAAAATATACCTTGCTCGATATCATAAATAAACTTACAGGTAACAAAAATGGAACAGAACCTAATAACATTATAGGTTTTACAATATTCAAAAAGAAAAAATCATGAAGGATAAAGTAGTTTTAGCATTCAGCGGAGGTTTGGATACTTCGTATTGTGCCAAATACCTGTCAATAGAAAAAAATCTGGATGTATATACAGCCATTGCCAACACAGGTGGATTCAATAAGGCAGAATTGGATGCAGTTGAAAAGAAAGCATATAATCTGGGGGCAGTCAAACATGTTACGCTTGATGTGACTGATACTTATTACGAAAAAAGCATCAAGTATATGGTTTTCGGCAATATCCTACGTAACAATACATACCCTATTTCCGTCAGTTCGGAGCGTGTATTTCAGGCTATTGCAATTATCGATTATGCAAAAAAAATCGGAGCAAAATATGTTGCTCACGGAAGTACCGGGGCAGGAAACGACCAGGTTCGTTTCGATCTGACCTTCCAGATTCTGGCTCCTGAAATTCTGATCCTCACTCCTACCCGTGATTTGGAGCTGAGTCGTCAGGAGGAAATTGATTACCTCAAATCACATGGAGTAGTAGCCGACTGGAAAAAAATGGATTATTCCATCAACAAAGGTCTTTGGGGAACAAGTATCGGTGGAAAAGAAACTTTGAAATCAAATCAGACACTCCCCGAAGAGGCATATCCTTCGCAACTTACAGAAACTGAAACAAAAGAAATTACGATTGATTTTGTTGGGGGAGAATTAACAGGAGTAAATGGTGAAACTTACGATAATCCCGTCAATGCAATCCGTGCATTGGATGCCCTGGCTGCACCCTATGCAATTGGTCGCGATATGCATATCGGCGATACCATTATCGGCATTAAGGGACGTGTAGGATTCGAAGCTGCTGCACCGATCATTACTATTAAAGCTCACCAGATGCTCGAAAAACATACTCTTACCAAATGGCAGCAATACTGGAAAGAACAGTTGGGTAACTGGTACGGCATGTTCCTGCACGAAGCGCTATACTTTGAACCGGTGATGCGGGACATTGAAAAATTCCTCGAAAGCTCACAGCAAACCGTCACAGGGAAAGTGATTATCCACCTGAAACCGTATAACTTTGTACTTGTAGGAGTTGAATCCGATCATGATCTGATGCGTTCAGAATTTGGAGAATACGGTGAGAAGAACTCGGCTTGGACAGCTGACGATGTGAAAGGTTTTACTAAAGTATTGTCAACATCGCTGAAGATTCATAATTCGGTAAATAAGACTTTCTAAAAGCCGGGAGCTTGGGCATGGAGCATGGAGCATGGAGCTTATAGCAATGTTGCAAAGAGATAAAATGATAAATTCATAAAATGATTAAAGTTGGAATTGTTGGTGGCGCCGGATATACCGCTGGTGAACTGATCCGTATATTGATGAATCATCCGCAGGCTGAAATTACTTTTGTGCAAAGCAGCAGCAATGCAGGAAACCTGCTTTCGGATGTTCATACTGATTTATTGGGCGATACCGATATCAAATTTGTAGCTGAATCAGATTTCACACTGGTCGATGTGGTATTTTTCTGCATGGGACATGGCAAATCGAAAGAATTTCTTCAAAAACATACTCTTCCCAGACATGTAAAAATTATCGATCTGAGTCATGATTTCAGGCTTGAACGGGAAGGTAATGACTTTGTATATGGTTTGCCTGAATTGAATCGTGATATCATACGAAAATCATCTAAAATAGCCAATCCGGGCTGTTTTGCGACAGGAATTCAGTTGGCAATACTTCCACTGGCCGCTGCAGGATTGATCAAGGATGAGCTTCATGTCAATGGTATTACCGGCTCAACAGGTGCGGGTCAATCACCAGGTTTGACTACCCATTTCAGCTGGAGAAACAACAATGTTTCGGTATACAAAGCATTCGAACATCAGCATTTGGGTGAAATTTCCCAGAGTCTGAAACAACTGCAACCTGATTTCAAAACCGATATCAACTTTATACCCGTTCGTGGAAATCATACCCGTGGCATCTTTGTTTCGGTTTATACCCAATTTGACGGTTCACTTGAAGATGCACTTGAAATCTATACCAAATATTATGAGTTGCATCCATTTGTGTTTGTCAGTAATGTAAATCCTGACCTTAAACAGGTGGTAAACACCAATAAGGCAATACTTTATCTTGAAAAACATGGTACTAAGCTGATGATATTATCTGTTACCGACAATTTAATCAAAGGTGCTTCAGGCCAAGCAATTCAAAATATGAACCTTATGTTTGGAATTGAAGAAACAACTGGGTTGCACTTGAAAGCGGTGGCGTTTTGAAAAAAGGAAAAAGTCATTAGTCATTTGAAAAAATGTTAATGATTAATGACTTTTCCCTTAACCAACATAAAAACTTGAATCTCATTATTCTGAATCACTTTGACTATGAATCTTTTCGACGTATATCCATTACTTGACGTTACACCTGTAAAAGGCGAAGGATGTTATATTTGGGACGAAAACGGCACCAAATATCTTGATTTATATGGCGGTCATGCCGTCATTTCGATAGGTCACTCCCACCCTCACTATATCAACAGGCTTACCAGCCAGTTAAAACAAATCGGATTTTATTCAAATTCGGTGCAGATTCCACAACAGAAAGAATTGGCGACCAAACTTGGACAACTCTCCGGATATCCTGATTACCAATTATTTTTAGTGAATTCAGGTGCTGAAGCCAACGAAAATGCACTGAAACTTGCCTCTTTTGTAACTGGCCGAAAAAAGATAGTGTCCTTCAAAAAAGGGTTTCACGGACGTACATCGGCAGCAGTTGCTGTGACTGATAATCCGAAAATTATTGCTCCGATAAACGAATCATCAAATGCAGTTATTATTCCATTCGATAATCTGCAGGAGCTCGAAATACAATTAAAAACCAATGAAATTGCAGGTGTAATTATTGAAGGAATTCAGGGAATCGGCGGGATTCATGTTCCTGCTGAAGGTTTTTTGGTTCAGGCTGAAAAACTTTGTAAACAATACGGAGCATTATTGATTCTGGACGAAATTCAGTCAGGATATGGCCGAAGCGGAAAATTTTTCGCACATCAATACACGGATGTTAGGCCAGACATTATCACTGTTGCAAAGGGAATGGGCAATGGCTTCCCCGTAGGCTCACTTTTGATTGCTCCTGAAATAAAACCATGGCACGGTATGCTGGGAACCACTTTTGGCGGAAATTACCTGGCATGTGCAGCAAGTCTTGCTGTTTTAGAAATCATGGAAGATGAAAAACTGGTTGAAAATGCCCAAAAAGTAGGCACCTACCTCATTGAAAAACTTAAGGAATTTTCAGGAATTAAAGAAGTCAGAGGTCTTGGATTAATGATAGGCTTGGAATTTGATCATCAAATTAATGACATTCGTCATGTTTTGTTAAAAAAACATCATGTTTTTACGGGAGTTTCAGGAGCAAATACCATTCGGTTACTTTCTCCGTTAACTTTGAATAGTGAACAGGCAGATGTTTTCATTGAATCATTAGCTGCTATCCTTCAGAAATAATTAATACAAACAAAATGATTGATCGGAAAATAACTATCATCGGCGGAGGAAACCTTGGAAGTGCTATCGCTCATGGATTAATCAAATCGAAGATGATTCAGCCTTCGGCAATAACAGTTACACGCCGCAAATTGAACTTGCTTGAAGATCTTAAGGTGCAAGGTGTTACTATTACAAATGATAATATTGAGGCATCACGTAATGCAGATATTATTATCCTGGCAATCAAACCGTACCAGGTTCTGACAATTATTGAAGAAATTAAACCAATTCTAAAATCCAGTCAGATATTAATTTCCCTGGTTGCCGGTATTGGATTGGATAAACTGGAAGAATCTGCCGGTTCTGAAGTACAGATATTCAGGGCTATGCCAAATACTGCTATTGCCATACGGGAATCGATGACCTTGATTTCGACTAATGTGAAATCAGAAGATTTACGCAACCAGGTACTTCACATTTTTGATCAGCTTGGACAAGCGATCATTATTACTGAAGATTTAATGGCTGCCGCTACGGTACTGGCCTCATGCGGAATTGCATTTGCCTTGCGCTATATGCGTGCTGCCATGCAAGGCGGAATTGAAATTGGATTTGGAGCTGAAATGGCTCAATTCATTACTGCGCAAACTGTAAAAGGCGCTACCGGTCTTATTCTTGAATCAGGAAGACATCCGGAACAGGAAATTGATAAAGTAACCACACCTCGCGGAATCACCATTACAGGGTTAAACGAAATGGAGCACAAAGGATTCAGTTCATCACTGATTCAGGGGTTAATCGCCTCTTTCAATAAAATTGAAAAAGGATAATTTAACTGTTTTGGAAACCAATTTACGATATAAAAAGATTACGGTCAAAGTTGGCAGTAACGTTCTCACCAAGCCGGATGGCACCTTAAATGATGCCAATATCTCTCATTTGGTTGACCAGATCGCATTCCTGCATCAGAATGGTGTTGAAATCGTGTTGGTATCGTCAGGTGCAGTCGCAGCAGGGCGTGGTGAAATAGGGAACGGCAAGAAGCTGGATACCGTTTCAGCACGGCAATTGTGGTCGGCAGTTGGTCAGGTAAAAATGATCAATAGTTACGCCGAGGCATTTCGGAAATATGGAATATCATGTGCACAGGTACTTACAACGAAGGAAAATTTCAGCGATCGGGTACATTATCTCAACATGAAAAACTGCATTTCGACCTTGATTGAGAATAAGGTTATACCTATTGTAAATGAGAATGACACTATTTCGGTTACCGAACTGATGTTCACTGACAACGATGAACTTTCAGGGTTGATTGCCTCGATGGAAGAGTCGGAAGCATTGATTATTCTGAGCAACATTGATGGAATTTACGACGGTTCTCCTGAATTGCCGGAATCAAAAGTGATTCGTGAAATTACGAACAAAAGCAAACCGCTGAATGAAGCTATTTCAACCAATAAATCAAGCTTCGGGCGTGGCGGAATGCTGACTAAATACCATATTGCGAAAAAAGTGGCCAAAGGTGGAATTAATGTTCACATTGCCAACGGAATGAAAGAGAATACGCTTCTCCGGATTATGAACCCGGAAGTAGAGATCATTCATACCACTTTTATCTCTGAAAAGAAAAGATCATCGAATGTAAAAAAGTGGATATCTTATTCCGAAAGTTTTGCAAAAGGGGAATTGGTAGTTAACGAAGGAGCCAAAAATGCACTTTTGTCAAGCAAAGCCTCAAGTCTTTTACCTATTGGATTAGTATCTGTCGAAGGAATATTTGAAAAAGGAGATTTGGTGAAAATTAAAGATGAGAGTGGACTGCTCATCGGGATTGGCAAGGTAGATTACAATTCAGAAAAAGTTCAAAAATACAAGGGAAATAAAAACAAAAAGGCGGTAGTTCATTACGATTATTTATACATCATGGAATAATAAAAATATTGACTCGGGATTTGAGTACTTACACCCTTTTGATAGACCCCTTGATAATTGCCTCTTACCTGGCAACAAATTCCAGAGTTATATTCCCCCTTCCCCCCCAATGGAAGGGGGCTTTATATTAAAAAGTTATGAAAGTAAAAGAACAACTTGGACTGGTTCTGAAAGCCAGCAGAAAATTAAACCTTGTTTCAGTTGAAAAGATAAATGCAGTTTTGGAAGATATCGCTTCGGCTGCAATCGAAAATACTGCATTCATCCTTCAGGAAAATGCCAAAGATCTGAGCCGGATGGATCCTGCTGATCCAAAATATGACCGTTTGATGCTCACTGCCGAACGGATCAAAGGAATAGCTTCAGACATCAGCAATGTTGCCTCTCTGCCCTCACCTCTTGCCCGTGTTCTAAGCCAGAATACCCGTCCGAATGGCCTTCAGATAAAGAAAATAACGGTCCCGTTTGGAGTAATCGGCATCATCTATGAAGCCCGGCCAAATGTGACATTTGATGTGTTTTCATTGTGCCTTAAATCAGGAAATGCATGCGTTTTAAAGGGCGGCAGTGATGCGTCCGATTCAAATATTGCCATCGTAAAAATCATTCATGAAACACTCCGAAAACATGATCTGGATGAGAATATACTATCTCTTCTGCCCAATGACCGAGAAGCTACAAATGAATTGCTACATGCACACGGTTTGGTCGACCTGATTATTCCAAGAGGCTCGCAAAGCCTGATTAATTTTGTGCGTGAAAATTCGACTATTCCCGTCATAGAAACAGGTGCAGGAATCTGCCACACCTATTTTGACGAGTTTGGCGATACAGCCAAAGGACAGGCGATTGTAAACAATGCAAAAACCCGTCGTCCGAGTGTTTGCAATGCACTTGACTGTCTGATAATTCATGAGAAAAGGTTAACTGATTTGCCTGAATTGACTAAACTGCTTCCTGTAAGTAATGTTGTGATCTATGCTGATGAAAAAGCCTATCCTGTATTGGAAGGTAAATATCCTTCACAATTGCTTGAACACGCTAACGAAGAATCATTTGGCACTGAATTCCTCTCTTATAAAATGTCAGTGAAGACAGTTTCTGATCTTGATGAAGCGCTGGATCATATTGCCGCATATAGTTCCAAACACTCTGAAGCCATTGTATCCGAAAATAAAGATGCGTTGGAGATATTCCGAAAATCGGTTGATGCAGCAGCTGTGTACTGTAATGCCTCCACCGCATTTACAGATGGCGCACAATTCGGATTGGGAGCTGAAATAGGCATTTCAACCCAGAAACTGCATGCCAGGGGCCCTATGGCTTTAGAGGAACTGACCAGTTACAAATGGATTATTGAGGGAGACGGTCAAATCAGGCAGAAATAAGGACAAATGAGGTCTAAAGAAGTGAAAAGTCATTAACGGATTAAAAAATTGACTTATCTTTAAGCAATAAATCAACACGAATCAATCATCTGAAATACAACAAAATAAATCTATTTCAGCTAAATATTACCCTTTAATGAGACACTTTACATCAGTCCATGATCTTAAAAATCTGGATAGCGCTTTGAAACTTGCTTTAGAAATCAAGCAATCACCCTATAAATACCAGGACTTAGGGAAAAACAAAACTCTTTTATTGGTTTTCTTTAATTCCAGTCTTCGTACCAGGTTAAGTACTCAAAAAGCCGGATTAAACCTTGGAATGAACGTAATCGTTTTCGATATCAATGAAGGTGGCTGGAAACTCGAAACAGAATTGGGAGTGATCATGGACGGCGACAAACCTGAACATATCCGTGAAGCAGTTCCGGTTATCGGTCGTTACTGCGATATTATTGGTGTTCGTTCCTTTGCCAAATTCGAAAATAAGGAGGACGACTATGAAGAGAAAATCATACAGCAATTTGTTGATTACTCCGGCGTTCCCGTGGTAAGTATGGAAGCCGCTACCCGCCATCCGCTGCAATCTTTTGCCGACCATCTGACCATTGAGGAATTCAAAACCAAGGAACGGCCCAAAGTCGTTTTAAGTTGGGCCCCGCACCCCCGCGCATTACCACAGGCTGTTCCGAACTCATTTGTGGAGTGGATGCGTCAAACGGATTACGAATTGGTTGTTACCCATCCTGAAGGATATGAACTGGCACCTGAATTTATGGGTGACCTGAAACCTGAATATGACCAGATGAAGGCATACGAAGGCGCTGATTTCATTTATGCAAAAAACTGGGCCTCATACACCGATTACGGGAAAATCTTATCCAAAGATCGTTCCTGGACCGTATCCGACCGTCAAATGGCAGTTACAGACAATGCCAGATTTATGCACTGCCTGCCTGTGCGCCGAAATATGATTGTAACTGATGAAGTGATCGACGGACCAAATTCAATCGTGATTCAGGAAGCTGAAAACCGTTTGTATTCTGCTCAGGCCGTATTGAAAATGATCCTTGATGAACTGAAATAAAACAAATTGACTATTAGACAATTTACGATTTTTGCACACGATATAAATGGTAAATTGTAAATAAATGAATTGTAAATTAGATTTATGGAAAGATTGACGATTGTTAAAGTTGGCGGAAGAGTCGTCGAAGAAAAAGAATCACTCGACCTTTTACTGAACCAGTTCGCACAGATTCGGGGTAAACGTATCCTGGTCCATGGTGGCGGTCGTTTGGCTACTACTTTGGCTGAAAAATTAGGAATTGAAACCCAGATAATTGACGGCCGACGCATTACTGATGAAGCCACTCTTGAGATTGTCACAATGGTTTATGCTGGCCTTGTCAACAAAAATATTGTTGCAGGATTACAGGCCCGGGGTTGCAATTCCATCGGATTAACCGGAGCCGACTTGAATGTAATCCGTGCGGTTAAAAGGCCGGTAAAAGACATCGATTATGGCTTTGTTGGCGACATCATGGGAGTAAACACTTCTGAATTAAGGTTATTACTGAATGAGGAAGTTGTTCCGGTAATGGCACCTATAACCCACGATTCACATGGCCAACTGCTAAATACAAATGCGGATACAATTGCAGCGGATCTTGCTATCGAATTATCCAATTACTACACAGTAAATCTTTTCTACTGCTTTGAGAAAAAGGGAGTTTTGCTTAATCCTGAGGATGAAAACTCAGTGATTTCTGAATTAAGTTTTGACCGGTTTAAAGAATTGCAATCCTTGGGAATCATCAAAGAAGGAATGATTCCTAAGCTTGATAACGGTTTCAGCGCCATGAAAAACGGGGTAAGTCAGGTTCTGATTACAAATCCAAACCTGATCTCCATGGCCCGTGGTACTCGCTTATGTTTGAAAGACGATTGATATTAATAATAACATACAGAAATCCGGTTCTGTATTGAGTCCGCCTGCCACACAGTCCTATCAGAGTCAGGCGGGCCGGATTTTTTTTACTTCTTTTACCTGCTTCTTCCCTACCATTGAATTTGAGGCAAATTTCATCCCAATAATCGAAATTCCAAATACTAACAATACTTAAAATTCCTAACCTTTTTTAAAAAATACGTTTAAGAAATTGCAGCCAATAAAATAAGAACTTTCAATTTTGGAGTATATAAGGTTATCAATCATTAGAAGTATATATATTTTGTTTTGGTTTAAGATTTATAGAGTTTAGGAAGAACAAATTATTTAGCGCAATTAGGTGGTGATTGGTTTTTTTTAGTGTGAATTGATTGTGTGGATTATTGAAAGAGCCGTTTCGAACTTAGGTCCGAAACGGTTTCTTTTTGATGGAAAGACTCTATCTAAATGCAATCTATGGTACTTATTAATTGCTAATCATTTCATCTTATACTAGTATTTTAATATTCCCTTTCCTGCAAAAGTATATTGATAGAAAAAATTATCCATTCTGCTGAAGGATTATAACGATGTTTAAGTGTCACCGGAAAGACAATACCTCAAAGGCCTGGCGTTACCTGTGCGGATTGATTCAGGGCAACCGCGCGATGGGGGAAACTAAAAAACAGGTTTACGATGCCGAGTATTACCAGTTGCAGCACTTTATTACCGACTCCCCATGGGACAGCCGCCCCGTCATGGACAAGATCGCGCAGGAAGCAGACCGGCTGATTGGAAGTGATTCAATGAACTGTCTGGTCTTGACGCCACGTTCATTTGACAAGAAAGGCTTTGCTTCAGTGGGATTGCGGGTAATGCAAAACCTGTCTGCGAACAGATATAGTAAATTAAGCGTTCCTGAAC
>Ga0118677_10006479_pt1 | contig 19805 bp, 20 predicted proteins | sample AliMusrvi5mmetaG_FD_86154 | JGI IMG/M metagenome (GOLD analysis project Ga0118677, IMG submission 86154)
CTCTACGCGGAGAAGCGGCTGCCGTTCCTCGTGGCCGCCGCTGACGTTGTTCGCTCCAGGATGCCGGACTTCGAACTCGTCGTTGTGGGTTCGGGGGCCGACGAGTGCGGCGTACGCGCGGCGGCCGAGAGTCGGCCTTGGATGCACTATGCTGGGGCACTGCGAGGACGCGACAAGGTGGCGGCCATGGCGTGTGCACGAGCGTATCTCTCCCCCGGAGCCGTTGGGCTGGGCGTTCTTGACGCGTTCGCGCTCGAGTTGCCGCCGGTGACCACAGAGTTGCCGTTCAACGGCCACGAGTCTGCCTATCTGGCGCCAGGCCGGAACAGCCTGATCGTCGGAGATTGGCGTAGCGCGGCGGCCTACGCCGATGCGGTCGTCAGGGTCATGACGGACGACGCTCTCCTCGCGCACCTGAGGGAGGGCTGCCGCGCGGCGGCCGAGACGTACACCGTCGAGTCGATGAGCGAGCGTTTCGCGCAAGGCGTGTGCGACGCACTGCGGGTGGGTCGCCGGCGCGGGGTAGTGCGAACGTGAAAGACCGCATCTCGTCTCCGCCATGGATCGCCGTGCTCCAGACCCTTCAGAAACGGGTCGCGGTGCGCGGCAACGTGAGCCTCGGCCGCGGGGTCCACGTGGGCCTCGGCACGGTGCTCTGGGCACCCCGCGGACTGGTCATCGAGGATCACGTCTACATAGGGCGCTCGTGCACGCTCGAGTGCGACGGCAGGATCGGGGGCGGCACGCTCATCGGCAATCGCGTAGCGTTCCTGGGCCGCCACGATCACGGCTGGCAGGAGATCGGAGTGCCGATCGCCGCATCTCCCTGGATCGGCAACAGCGACTACCGGGGTCCCGGCCGCGATCTCCGCGTCGACGTGGGGGTCGACGTCTGGATCGGGTACGGGACCATCGTCCTGACCGGAGTCCGGGTCGGTCGTGGTGCGATCATCGCCGCCGGGAGCGTAGTCACGTCCGACGTCGCCCCGTACGACATCGTGGCCGGAAACCCCGCCCGCGTCGTGGGCACGCGCTTGACAGGCGAGGCGCGTGAGACGCACGAACGGTCGCTCCGCGAGCGCTGGGGGATACACGGGTGAGCCGCGTTGGCCCGCCTGGGCTCTCGACACGATGACGCATCGGTGCGGCGCTCGGTGAAGCTCGCGTACGCGAGCACGTACGATCCCCGCGACATAGGCGCATGGTCCGGGCTGGGCACCCACATACTTGGCGCGTTGCGCGATGCAGAGTGCGAGGTCGAGGTCGTCATGGGTTCGACCGACCGGCCCTCACTCGTCTCTCTGGTGAAGGAGCGCACCTATCGTCATGCTCTTTCGCGCAACTATCTCGCCGAACGCGAACCCTCGGTCGTGAGGCGCAACGCGCGGCGGGTCGAACGGGCGCTTCTGAGTGGCAGCTACGACGTCCTCTTCAGCCCGGGGACGCTGGCGACGGCCTTCGTGCAGACCGATGTGCCGTCGGTCTTCTGGACGGACGCGACGTTCGCCGGCATCACTGACTTCTATCCCAGGTACAGCCATCTCTGCCGCGAGAGCATCCGGGAGGGAAACCGGATCGAGGCCTCAGCGCTGTCCCGATGTCGCCTTGCGATCTACAGCTCGGAGTGGGCCGCCGGCACCGCGCTCGCACACTACGATGTCGATCCCGCGATCGTGAAGGTGGTGCCGTTCGGCGCGAACCTGGAGTGCCGCCGTGACCTGCACGACGTCGCCGAGATCGTGCGCCGCAGAAGCCAGACGGTGTGCAAGCTGCTCTTTCTCGGCGTGGATTGGTCGCGCAAGGGCGGTGAGATCGCGCTGGCTGCGGCGACGCTCCTCAATCAGCGCGGCGTGAGAGCGGAGCTTCACGTCGTCGGCTGCGCGCCGCCCATCGGCGTGCCGGGATTCGTCAAGATCCATGGATTCGTCTCCAAGGACACAGCACAAGGAAGGCAGCGCCTGGACCGGATGCTGGCGGAGGCCCACTTCCTGATACTTCCCTCGAGGGCGGAGTGCTACGGCGTCGTGTTCGCGGAAGCGAGCTCGTTCGGTCTGCCGTCGCTGGCGACGAGGGTCGGAGGGATCCCCACGGCGATCCGGGACGGTAGCAACGGACAGACATTTGCGCTGGATGACGGTCCGGAAGCGTACTGCGACTACATCGAGGGCCTGTGGACCGACAAGGCAGCGTACGGGAAGTTGTGTCTGTCCTCGTTTGCAGAGTATTCGGAACGGTTGAACTGGGCGGTGGCCGGCCGCACCGTCCGCGCTCTCATGGAGGAGCACTGCGGGTGAGCCTGCCGACCTCAGCTGCGCGCAGCTCACCGCGCTCGGCGAGACCGGGCCGTCAGGCAGAGAGGAAGTAACCGCCTGACCGGCCGGCGGCGCGCAGCTCGGCGATCATCTCGGGCGGGAGGTCGTCGCGGTGGTAGTCGGCAGTCCTGAAGACCGGTCGCTTCGCAGACTTCGCGAGGCGTTCCGCGTCGATATCCGCCGCCTTTCCGATCGGGCGCGCGGGCACTCCGGCTACGACGACCCCCGCGTCGACGTCCTTCGTCACCACCGACCCCGCAGCCACGATGGCATCATCGCCAAGAGTCACTCCAGGCAGGATGAGTGACTCGGCTCCGACAAAGGTCCGCTGTCCGATGGTGACCGGCGCCACCCATGTCAGCCCCAGACGCCGATTGCTTGAAGCGTCATGGCAGAGGATCCGCGTGCCGTCGACGATGGTCGCATCGTCCCCGATCGAGATGAGGTGCGCGTGCCGCCAGTCGAACTTGACGTCCCGGCCGACGTAGACGTTGTGCCCCATCACGATCCGTGGCGGGATGAGAGGTCGTCCCCGCAGTCGCGCGAGAGCATGTGCTATTCTCCGGCGCACGCTGAACCTCCAGGTGTGGGTCGTGACCTCACCTCATCGACATCCGGGCACATGATACGCGAGAACCATGCAACGGACTGCCATAGTCATCCCGACCTACAACGCCATGCCTCAGCTGGCCGCGACCCTGGCAGAGCTTGCATGGGCAGAGAGCCGGGACGATGTCGAGGTCGTGCTTGCCGACTCGGGCTCGCGCGACGCGACGCTGAGCCACGTCAAGGCGCGGGCGCCCTGGGCGACGGTCGTGCGCGGCGACCAGTCGATGTGGTGGGCGGCGGCCACCAACATCGGGTGCCGCCACGCCATCGCGGCCCTCGGTTGCGAGACGCTCTGCCTCCTCAACCATGACTGCGAGATGCCTGAGCACAGCTTCGATGTGCTTCTGGAAGGGCATCGTCAGTCGCGCCGGGACATCGTCTGTTCGCGCGTGCTGGTGAAGCACGGCGACCGCGTGCTCTTCGCGGGAGGCGGGATGGCGTGGACGGGGATGCTGACGATGCCCGGCTTCGACGCCCCCGCGATGTCGCGTTTCGCTTCGCGCGACGTGGTCTGGTGTGGGGGTATGGGCGTGATCTTCTCCGCCGCTCTGTGGCTGCGACTTGGCGGTTTCGACGCGGCGACGTTCCCGCACTATCTGGCCGACTCGGACTTCTGCCTGCGAGCGCGGCACGCGGGCGCTCGCGTCCGATACCTGGATGACGCCGAGATCGTCAATGACCGCGCGAGCACGGGACTGCAGGTCACGCCCGGAGACGCCTCGGTGCGCCGGCTCTTCGGCACGTTCGTCTCACCCCGCAGCCCATACCGCCTCGCCGGAGTGCTGCGCTTCTACCGCCGCCACCTCGGGGCACGCTGGCCGCTGGCGGTGGCGCACCTCTATGCGATCCATGTCGGGGTGTCGCTCAAGCGGATCGCCGCAGCCTGCGTTCAACGACGAGCCTCCCTGGCGCCCTGAGAGTCCTCGTCGTAGCCGATCAGTGGCCGACCGAGGCCGGCGTCGCCTCAGGGACGTGCGCCTGGGTGCCCATGGCGCGAGCCGGGACGACCCTCGTGGCCGAAGCAGTCGTCCTGAGACGGGTCTTTCCGCCGGCGCGGATCCTGACGTCTTTCGGTCGGAGCTCGGATGTCGCGCACGAAGTCTCCGACTGGTGGTCGACGCTGCGGAGTCCGCTTCTGCCGGTCCTTCCTTCCCGACTCGTCCACTACACGTCGCCGCCGCGCTCGCGCTGGGAGCACACCTGGGGATCCTGCGCGATGGCGCTGCGCGGACGGCGCCTCCTTGACATCGCTCGCCGGTTTGGGCCGGACGTCGTCCACGGCCACTGGGCCATTCCCAGCGGCGACGTCGCCGTGCGTATCGCGCGCGCGCTGGGAGTGCCCTGCGTCGTGAGCGTGCACGGCTACGACATCGCGCTCACGCCCGCGATCTCGGGGGCCGCCCGTCTGGCCGTGAAGCGGGTCCTCAGCGGCGCCGACCTCGTGATCGCCAACAGCCGCCAAACCAGGGAAGCCGCCGCCGTGCTCACCGGCGGCAACGCTCGCATTCGGACCTTGTGGCAGGGGGGCGATGCAGTGGCGGCAAGCTGCGACGTCGGGTCGCCGGCGAGGATCGCCACGATCGGCCACCTCTACGACTTCAAGGGCGCGAGCGATGCGGTGACCGCTTTGGGGCGCTGCAGGGCCGCCGGCCTCGACTTTCGCTGGACTCTGGTCGGCTCCGCCTCTCGCCGGGAGATGACCTCCGTCATGCACCAGATACGCGAGGCTGGGCTTGCCGACATCACGCGGTGCGTGCCGCAGATGCCCAACGCGGAGGTACTCGATCTGCTGGCCGCGTCGGACATCCTTCTCCACCTGCCGGCGCGAGAGGCCTACGGGATCGTCGTCGCCGAAGCGCTGGGCGCCGGCGCGGCAGTCGTCGGCAGTGCGGCCGCGGGCGCGATCCAGGACTTCGGCGCCCACGGCGGTCCCGTGATCTCCGTCCCCGCTAACGATCCCGCTGCGGCCGCCGCGGCGATCGCTGCCTTGATCGGGGAGCCGGAACGCCTGCGAGAGGTCAAGAAGGCTTCAGCCGAGTGGGGTCGTGCCAATCTGGGATGGGACCGCTACTCCCGCAGACTCGCGGAAGCGTATGAGGAACTCGTCGCGTCGAATGGCGGCGGCGACCGGCGGTGATCGGGGTCCACCTGCGGGTTTGGTAGCATAGGTGCTCATTCGCCAGCCACCATCGCGAGGTCACATGCGCGCCAGCCAGCTGCTGCTGCCCACCGTCAAAGAGGACCCCGCCGGCGCCGAAGCCGTCAGCCACAAGCTGATGGTGCGCGCCGGCCTCGTGCGCCAGCTCGCGGCCGGGATCTACGTCTACCTGCCGGCCGGCTGGCGCGTGATGCGCAAGATCGCCGAGATCATCCGCGAGGAGATGGACGCCATCGGCTGCCAGGAGATGCTGATGCCGGTCATCAATCCGGCCGAGATCTGGCAGCAGTCGGGGCGCTGGGACGCGATCCACGAGGAGCTCTTCCGCTTCAAGGACCGCAAAGGCGCCGACATGGCGCTGGCGATGACGCACGAAGAGGTCGTCACCTGGCTGGCGGCGCGCGAGGTCCACAGCTACAAGCAGCTGCCGCAGATGTGGTACCACATCCAGACCAAGGAGCGCGACGAGGCGCGGCCCAAGAGCGGCATCCTGCGCACGCGCGAGTTCACGATGAAGGACGCCTACAGCCTCGACGTGAGCGTCGAGGCTCTGCAGGAGAGCTACCGCAAGCAGATCGGCGCCTACGACCGCATCTACGCGCGCTGCGGCCTCGACGTGCTGATGGTCGAGGGCGACTCCGGCATGATGGGCGGCTCCGTGAGCCACGAGTACATGGCCTACGCCGAGGCCGGCGAGGACGAGATCGTCTTCTGCCGCGAGTGCGGCTACGCGGCCAACGTCGAGCTCGCCAAGGCCGGCGCCGACCGCGAGCCTCCGGTCGAGATCAGCTCTTCCGGCGAAGCGCACACGCCGGGCGCGCGCACCATCGACCAGGTCAGCGCGGCTCTCGGGCTGCCTGCGCGCGCCTTCGCGAAGGCACTCGTGGTCATGGTCGAAGCTGCCGCGGAAGGCGCGAAGGGCACACATGCGGGCGGGGGAGAGGGCGGCGCTCGCGGCGACGTCTGGACGCCGGCGATGGTGCTGCTGCGCGGCGACCACGAGCTCAGCGAGCTCAAGCTGCGCAAGACCTTGCGCGCCGACTTCCGGCTGGCGACGGCGGACGAGGTCCTCGAGGCGCAGGGCGTTGCGGCGGGCTTCGTCGGCCCGGTGCCGACGCCGCTGCCGGTCTACGCGGACGAAGTGCTGCGCCGGGGCGTCTACGTCGCCGGCGCCAACAAGCCCGACTACCACCTGGCCGGCGTCACGCTCGACCAGGTGCCGCAGGCGGTCTTCGCCGACCTGCGCGAGGCGCGCCCCGGTGACGCTTGCCCCCAGTGCGCGGGCGAGCTGCAGGGCGCGCGCGTCATCGAGGTCGGCAACATCTTCCAGCTCGGCACCAAGTACTCGGCGCCGATGGGCGCCACGTTCCTCGACGAAGGCGGCAAGGAGCAGGACATCGTCATGGGCAGCTACGGCATCGGCCTGGCGCGCATCGCCGCCGCCGCCGTGGAGCAGCATCACGACGCCAACGGCATCGCCTGGCCGGCGGCGATCGCGCCGTACGAAGTCCACCTCGTGCTCGTGCGCGCCTCGGACGAGACGCAGTCCGCGCTCGCCGAGGAGCTCTACGCCGAGCTCTCCGCGTCCGGCTTCGACGTCCTTTTCGACGACCGCGACATGAGCCCGGGCATCAAGTTCAAGGACGCCGACCTGCTCGGCTGCCCGGCGCAGGTCGTGGTGGGCAAGAGGGCGGCAGAGGACGTCGTCGAGCTCAAGGACCGTGCCGGCGGCGAGCGCAGCGACGTCGCGCACGCGGACCTCGCCGCCGCCCTGCGGGAGCTGCTCGGGCGCTGAGCGCCTCGTCGTCCCGCCGGCGCGCGAGGTCAATGCGTTGCCCGGACTGGCAACGCCGCCGCTGTTGCCCCTCAAGTATCCGATGAGTTCGGGCGATACCTGTTACTGCAATGAGCGCCCTGTACACGACACCGATCGCGAAGAACCGCTTCTCGAGCGAGCGCTTCCCTGAGGCCCTCAAGGGCCTCATGGAGGAGCGCCACCTGAGCTACCGGCAACTCGCTTACAAGACCAAACTCTCGGCCGGCTATCTGAACCACCTCACCAAGGGGACCAGGCCGGTCCCGGCCGATCCGGTGATGGCGGTCATCGCCGAGGCGCTGTGCGTGGAGCCGGACTTCTTCGTCGAGTTCCGGCTGCGCCAGGTGGCGGACGTCCTCGACAACGCTCCCGAGCTCGCCGACAAGCTGTACGGGATCCTTCTCCGCAGCCTGCCGGTGCCCGCGGACATCGGCGACGCGCTGGCTCATCCGCGCAACGGCAACGGCGGCAACGGGCGTTCGCAGACCGCCGCGGTCGGTTTCTAGGACTGTAGCCCCCCGCGCAACTGGGGAGTGACGCGACCGGCCGAAGGGCCGGTCGCGGCGCGTACGGGGCCTAAGGTTCTTCCTCAGTCTTGTCGACACATGACGGTGGCATCGCCATGCGCAGGCAGTGAGATGAGCGTGGGGGGAACATGCTGGTCGCGACATTCGGCCCAACGACGACGTGGGTCGGCAAGACGGTCACCTATGCAGATGGCGCCTTCGTGCTCGAAGGCCATGGTCCGATCGGGGCCCAGGACGTCTTCGAGTATGAGCGGCAGGGTCACCTCGTGTGGTCGATGGACGGGATCCGCGCCTGGGTCGGCGCCCGAGCCCAGGCCGAGGGCGGCCCTGCCGCGACTCCAAGCCGGACCGCCGAGTGGCGTTCGGAGCGGCCTGCGGCGGCGGGGGCCGTCGCGCCGAGTCCGGCAGAGGAGCGCGCCGATGAGGCGAGTCCGGCGGATGCCAAGTCCGTCGAGGAGGTGACGGTCGCCGCCGCCACCTCCGGGGACGTCTTCGGAGGCCTGGGCGCGGCCGACCCGACGCGCGCCATGGCGATCGAAGAGGCCGCGCGAAGGCATGACTGGGAGCGGCTCGCCGCTCTCTACGCGCTCCAGGCATGGTGGCTGGACGAGGAAGGTCGCGATGCGCTCCAGGTCACGCGCCTGGCGCGCAGAGCGGAGTTGCGCGCGCTGGCGGAGCGGAGCGTCGCGCTGGTGCGCGCGACAGCAGCCGATGACGATACGTGCGCCGCATGCCGCCGCGTCGGTGGACGCGTGATGACGGTCGCCGACGCCCTGCGCCTGATGCCGATCCCCAACGCTTCCTGCGCGTACAGGTGGTGCCGGTGCCGCTGGGAGCCCGCGGACGCGCCGCGATAGCAGACGGGCGAAAGGGAAGAGGGAGGAAGAGAATGGTCGGCGTGGCCGGATTTGAACCGGCGACCCCTAGTCCCCCAGACTAGTGCGCTAACCAGGCTGCGCCACACGCCGACAGTACGGCGGGTATTCTAGCACAGGCTCGGAGGTGCCCGTCTGCTAGACTCGCCGCCATGCAGCGCCTCATGCGCCCCGTGCCCAACATCCTCACCGTCGCCCGTTTCCTGGCGCTGCCGTTCATCGTCTGGACGTACTCCTTGTACGCTCCCGCGGCTGCCTGGACGACCGCCTGGATCGTCCTCTTCGCCGCGCTCAGCGACGTCGCCGACGGCCTCATCGCGCGGCGCTTCGACGTGCAGAGCGAGTTCGGGCGCTGGGTCGACCCGATCGTCGACCGGCTCTTCTTCTTCACCCTGGTGGCGATGCTCTGGTACTTCGGCACGCTGCCGTGGTGGGCTGTGCTGCCGCTCCTCGTCCGCGACGGGATCATCCTCGCCCTCGTGGCCCCCACCCGGCGCTACACCGAGCAGGGCCCGCAGATCAGCCGCTGGGGCAAGGCGAGCAACTTCATCCTCATCTGCGCCCTCCAGTGGTTCATCATCGATCTGCGCAGCATCGGCTGGGCCTTCTTCGCGGTGGGCGCGACGCTGTACGTCGCCAGCGGGCTCCTCTACCTGTACCGCGCCGTCGAGTTCGTGCGGCGGGCGCGGCGCGCAGGGACGCCGCTCGCCTGAGCTCGCGTCACGGCCTGCGCGATCTTGCGCCACGCGGGACCGCACCTCGCTGCCGACGCTCGAGCGTTCACGGCGCTCTGGTACGATAGTCGGCGACCGACCCGTCTCGAGCGAAAGCGAAGGTGAGGCCCGTGCGAGCAGTCGTCATGGCAGGCGGCGAAGGCACCCGTCTGCGCCCGCTCACGAGCAACCAGCCCAAGCCGATGGTGTCGCTCTGCGGCAAGCCCTGCATGGAGTACATCGTCGAGCTGATCAAGCGGCACGGCATCGACGAGACGGTCGTCACCCTCATGTTCCTGCCCAAGATGATCCGCGACTACTTCGGCGACGGCTCCGCCCTCGACATGAACATCAGCTACTCGGTGGAGCAGGCGCCGGCCGGCACGGCCGGGAGCGTGAAGCTCGCCGAGGACCACCTGCGCGACGACACCTTCATCGTCATCTCCGGCGACGCGCTCACCGACTTCGACCTCACCGAGGTCGTCGCGTTCCACAAGAAGCGCGGCGCCATGGTCACGATCGCCCTCAAGCGCGTCGAGAACCCGCTCGAGTTCGGCGTCGTCGTCGTGGACGAGGAAGGCCGCATCGAGCGCTTCCTCGAGAAGCCCACCTGGGGCCAGGTGTTCAGCGACACGGTCAACACCGGCATCTACGTGCTGGAGCCCGAGATCTTCGACCACATCCCGGCGGACACCCAGTACGACTTCAGCCAGGACCTGTTCCCGAAGCTGTTCGAGATGGGAGCGCCGCTGTACGGCTACGTCGCCGACGGCTACTGGCAGGACATCGGCAGCCTGCCGCAGTATCTGGCCGCCAACCGCGACCTGCTGGACGGCAAGGTCCAGGCCGGCATCCCCGGCATCGAGCTGCACGACCGCATCTTCCTCGGCGACGGCATCAACCTCGACTCCCTCGAGAACATGACCGGCCCGGCGTTCGTAGGCAACTACGCCAAGATCGACGGCACCGCGTCGATCGGCCGGTACTCCGTCCTCGGCAGCAACGTGGTCGTCAAAGGGCACGCCGAGACGCGCAACAGCGTCATCGGCGCCAACACCTACATCGGCTCGTCGGCCAAGGTCCTGGGCACCATCCTCGGCAAGAACTGCGACGTCAAGGCCGGCGCCACCTTCAGCGAGGGCGTGGCCGTAGGCGACGAGTGCGTGATCGGCGAGCAGGCGTACATCGCCCCCGACGTCAAGATCTACCCCTACAAGACCGTCGACTCCGGCGCCCAGATCCACTCCAGCATCATCTGGGAGTCGCGCGGCACGTCGCAGCTGTTCGGCAAGGACGGCGTCACTGGTCTCATCAACGTCGACATCACGGCCGAGCTCGCGCTCAAGCTCGCGATGGCCTACGGCACCGTGCTCAAGAAGGGCGCCCGCATCACCACGAGCCGCGACGCGCACCCGGCCTCGCGGGTCATCAAGCGGGCGCTGATCTGTGGCCTCAACTCCACCGGCGTGATCGTGCGCGACCTGCGCGTGGCGAGCAGCGCCATCAATCGCTACGAGGCAAAGACCGGGAGCGCCGAAGGCGGCCTGCACGTGCGCATCTCGAGCTGGGACCCGGAGATGATCCAGATCCAGGTCTTTGAGCCGCCCGGGATCAACCTCAGCGAGAAGCGCCAGAAGGACATCGAGAAGTACTACGGGCGCGAGGACTTCCGGCGCGCCTTCTACAGCGAGTTCGGCGAGCTGGAGTTCCCGGACCGCGCCATGGAGACCTACGTGCGCGGCCTGCTCGACTCCTGGGACACCGAGCGCATCCGCAGCCGCGCCTACCGGATGGTGATCGACTACTCGCATTCGCCGGCGTCGCTGACGCTGCCCAGCATTCTCGGCGAGCTCGACGCCGAAGTCCTTTCGGTGCGTGCCTTCAACGATCAGCGCCACGTGAGCCTCGACGCCGAGGAGCTCGGCGCCAACATCGCCGAGGTCCAGCGCCTCGTGCGCACGATGGAGGCCGACGTAGGCGTCGTCATCGGCCCCGGCGCCGAACGCATCTACATCATCGACGACCAGGGCGTCGAGGTGCCCACCGAGAAGGCGCTGCTGCTGTTCGTCAAGCTCGTCGCCCAGCAGGCGTCCAAGGGCGAGAAGATCGTGCTGCCGCTCACGGTCACTCACCTCGCGGAGCGCCTCGCCGGGGAGTTCGGCGTGGCGGTCGAGCGCACCAAGGTCTCGCTGCCCGAGCTCGCCAAGGCCTCGCTCGCCGACGGGGTCGTGTTCGCCGGCGCCCTCGGCGGCGGCTACATCTTCCCGGGCTTCCTGCCGGCCTTCGACGCCGTCATGAGCCTCGGCAAGCTCCTGGAGCTGCTGGCGCCGCAGGCGATCCCGCTGAGCAGGCAGGTCGCGGACATCCCCACGAGCACGCTCCTCCACAAGACGATCGCCTGCCCCTGGTCGCTCAAGGGCACGGTGATGCGCAGCGCCACGGAGCAGCTGCAGCAGCGCTCCAGCAAGACCTCGAAGCTGAGCATGGTCGACGGCATCCAGCTGAGCACCAAAGACACGTGGGTGCAGCTGCTGCCGGACGCCGACGAGCCGATCTTCCACGTGTTCGCCGAGGGCCGGGACCACGCGGACTCCGAGCGCCTCGCGGACGAGTTCCTGGACGTCGTGCGCGGCGTCATCGAGGAGAGCGGTCGCTAGCTCCGCGGGCTCTCGCCGGCCGGCGGAAGGTCGGCGGGCCGGCCTTGCCGTACACTAGATCGGTATGGACGCTCGAGACACCCGGGAAGCGGGCGCCGGCTCCGCGCGCACCGCGGACGGCGCCGCATCGCCGCGGCGGACGAGGCCGCGCCGCGCCGCGCCGCGCCGTCACGGACGAGTCTGGCTGATCGCGGCCGTCGTCGTCCTCGCGGTCCTCCTCGCCGGCTTTGCCGCTCTGCAGCTCGCCGTGCGCGGCAAGATCGGCAGCGGCGTCCGCGCGGCCGGCATCAGCCTGCAGGGCCAGTCGCTCGACCAGGCGACGGCCACCCTGGAGCGCAAGCTCGCCCCGCGCCTCGAGGTGGCCACGCTGCAGACCGGCGCCGGAGCGCCGCTCCGCGTCGCCCTCGCGAAGCTCGGCATGAGCCTCGACGCGCGCGCCACCGCGGAGGCGGCCCTCGCGCGCGGCCGGCACCGCCTGCCCGGCGGGCTCGTGCTGTGGCTCCCCGGCGGTGGGGGAGAGGTGGCGCCGGTGCTCGCCGTGCGCGCCGCCGCGTTCAGCGCCGGGCTCGCCGCCGTCAATGCCGCCGCGGACACCGCTCCGCGCGACGCCCGGCTCACCTTCGCGGGGGGCGCGGTCAAGGTGCTGCCGTCCGCCGACGGGCGCACCGTCGACGCTCTGGCCCTGGAGCGCCTGATCAGCGCCAGCGTGGCTGCGGGCCGGCCGTTCAGCGGCCTCGTGCCGACGATGAGCGCGGCGCCGCGCGTGAGCACGGCGATGGCGCAGTCGCGCGCCGGCGCGGCCGCGACCTACCTGGCGACGCCCGTGACGCTGCGCTACCGCGAGACCTCGGTGAAGCTCACCCCGTCGGCGATGGCCGACATGCTCACCGTCAACACCGGCAGCGACGCGGCCTTCTACCCGCTCACCTTCGACAACGGGCGCGCCCGCGCCAGACTGCGGGCGCTGTTCCCGACCGCCGTGATCAAGCCGGTCGACGCGCGGTTGATCGTCCACGGCAACGGCGGCACGACGATCACTGGCAGCCGCGAGGGCCAGACCATCGACATGCAGGCCCTCGTGCGGGACCTCAACGACGCCGCCTCGGGCGGCGGCCTGCGTTCCGTGTTCGTGGCCGTCAAGCCCGCTCTGCCGGCGCTCTCGAGCGACCAGCTCGCGACCCAGGGGTTCGCGTCGGTCGGGACGCAGTTCGTCACCTACTTCGACCCGCGCAACAAGACGCGCGTCGGTAACATCGCCCTCGCGGCGCGCATCGTCGACGGGGCGGTGGTGCGTCCGGGCGCGGTCTTCTCTCTCAACGCCACCCTGGGACCGCGGACCACCAACCGCGGCTTCGACTACGCCCCCGTGATCGCGGCGGACAACGTCCTGCGGCAGGGCGTCGGCGGCGGCATCTGCCAGTACGCGACGACGCTGTTCAACGCCGTCTTCTTCGCCGGCCTGCCGGTGGTCGAGCGCCACGCGCACTCCCTGTACATCTCCCACTACCCCATAGGGCGCGACGCGACGGTGTCGTGGGGGAGCGCCGACTTCAGGTTCCGCAACGACACCGGCAAGGACATCACGGTGCGCAGCTGGGTGGACAGGGACCACGTCACGGTGGCGCTGCTGCCGAAGACGGGGCGCAGGGTGACCACCACCACCAGTACCTTCTACGATATTCGTAAGCCCGCCCACGGCAAGAAGGACCCGCGCGTGATCTACGACTCCAACCTCGGCCCGGGGATCATCCGCTGGGAACGCGGCGTCGACGGCCTCAGCGTCAAGGTGGACCGCACCGTGCGCTCGGCGGGCGGCGCGCTGCTGCTCCACGACACGTTCACGTCGCACTACGCACCGATGGACTGGATCAAGCGCGTCGGGACCTGACGCGGCGGGGCCGTGACGGCGGGGGAGAGGCGGCCGGTGCGGCTGCGCCGCGGCCGCCTCAGCCGGTCTTGGCGATGACCTGCTTGCAGACGACCTTGAGCGTGTCGAAGACGCCCTCGCCGATCACCGCGCTCGACTCCGTGACCGGCGACCCGGTGTGGTTGAGCAGCTCGTTGAGGTCCTCGACCGAGAACACGTCGCCGAGGTCGCGCTTGTTCATCTGGATGACGAAGCCGAGCTTGCTGAGGTCGTCGCCCTGGCTGAGCAGGTTGTCCCACAGGTTGAGGTAGCTCTCGACGTTCTCGTCGAGCCTCGTTATCTGCGAGTCGGCGACGAAGATGACGCCGTCGACGCCCTGCAGCACGAGCTTGCGGCTGGCGTTGTAGTAGCTCTGCCCGGGCACCGTGTAGAGGTGGAAGCGCGTCTGCATGCCCTTGACGGTGCCGAGCGTGAGGGGCAGGAAGTCGAAGTAGAGCGTGCGCTCTTCCTCGGTCGCGATGCTCACGAGCTTGCCGCGCGCCTCGGGGTTGATCTTGCGGTGGATGTACTGCAGGTTCGTCGTCTTGCCGCACAGTCCGCAGCCGTAGTAGACGATCTTGTAGTTGATCTCGCGCGCGGCGAAGTTGATCAGCGGCATCCAGGCGCCCTCACACGTCTTTGAAGAGGTCGTCGATGGCAGTGCCGGCCGAGCTCTCGAAGTCGGCGTCCATGGTGGGGGTCGTGCCGTCGTCCGGGCCGTCGAAGATCTGGCGCAGCACCTCGATGGCGCGCTGCGTGTACAGCCGTACCTTGCCCACCTGCGTCTCGCGCCCGAACGTGACGATGAGAAGCACCTGCTCGTTGACCTGGGAAACGTGCAGGTTGAGCGCGCTGCCCTCGTGGAAGAGCAGCGTGAACTCGTTCTCGTCGAGGATCCGGGCGAGCTGCTGCGTGGCCGCGAAGGAACTGGCGGCGAGCGAGGCGAGCGAGAGCGTCTCGGGGTGATACGTGTCCGAGGCCGTGGTGATCGGCTGGCCCGAGGTGCTGATGAGGGCGAGGAAGCTGGAGCCCGAGACTTCCTTGAGCTTCTGCAGAAGGTCGTCGCAGCGGTCCAGCTGCCGATCGTTGATGACGAGTCCCTTGCGCCGCGCCACGCTGTTCCCCCCGGAGTGGTTCCGTTGCCTGCGAAGTATACCAGCCCGCCTCCGCCAACTCTCTATCGACGTTCTCGGGCGCGAGCATGAGGCCGCCCGCGCGCATCCCGTGCCGCACGGCTCCCGCAAGCGCCGCCGGGCGCGCCCCTCGGGCAGGACTCCCATCGGCCGCTGCGAACCTTCGTCTGCACGGCAACGACGACCGCGAGCGGACCCAGGAGCACGGCATGACCCTCAAGGGTGACCTCAGCGAGCTCCCGCTCTCGGACCTCATCGAGATGACGGCACTGGGCGGCAAGACCGGCAGGCTTCTGATCAGCTTCCCGGACGGCACGCTCGCCGGCAGGCTCGACTTCCGCAGCGGGAGACTCGTGGACGCCGCCCGTGGAGAGCTCGTCGCGGAGAAGGCCTTCTACGCCCTGCTCGCCGTCGAGGAGGGCTCGTTCGAGTTCGACGGGGACGCGCCGGTCGGCGAGGGAGACGAGTTCCTCCCGGCGCGTGCGCTGCTCATGGAGGGCATGCGCCGCCTCGATATCGTGGACCGTCTCCGCGGCCGCTTTCCGGCGCCGGCGCTGGTGCGCCTTCTCGGCGGAGACGCAGGGGACGACGCCGAGGCGAGCGTGCTCGCCTACCTCGGCCCGGGATCCCGCCGGCTCGGCGACATCGTGGCCGGCGTCCTGGTGCGCGGAGACCACGACGAGTACGACGCGCTCCTGGCCGTGCAGCGTCTCGCAGGCCGGGGCGTGGTGCGCGTCGAAGTCCCCGGTGAACCGGCCTGGTCGGCCGAAGGGCCTCAACCTGAACTTGAACGTTGAGGACGGGTCGGGTAGCATTCGCCTGCCAGCCCTCCACCCACCGACAGGAGTCGCGCCATGGACGACATCGTCGACCTCGTTTCCCGGTCTGACGACGACCTGCGTGCCCTGGTCGCCGAGTTCGAGGCCGAGGAACGTGAGATCTCGCGCCAGCGCCGCATCCTTCAGGGCAAACTGGACATCCTTCGCGCCGAGCTCGTGATGCGGCTGCAGCGGCGCCACAACAAAGGCGAGTCCGTGATCTCGGCCGACGACGTGGCCGGCCTCTCACGCATCCTCGCCGGCAAGATGCCGGAGGCTCCCGTGGAGCCCGCGCCCGACGAGGGCGGCCCCGCCGAAAAGGGCCCCGGGGGAGACTGACGTGTTCTGCCCCGAGTGCGGCATCCGGAACTCGGAGGGCGCGAGTTTCTGCGTGCGCTGCGGCGCCAGCCTCATCGCCGAGCAACCCGAATCGGCGACCACGATGAGCTACGTCCCGGGCGACGACGACGCCGACGCCAACGCTCTCGCCGTCGTGGCCGGCGACGAGGCCTGCCTCGTGTTTCGCAGCGGCGGCGGTCGCGCCGGCGAGACGTTCCCGCTGCGCGCCGACAGGATCACCATCGGGCGGCACCCGGACGCCTCCATCTTCCTCGACGACGTGACCGTCTCGCGCGACCACGCCGTGGTGCTCAGGGAGGGCGAGGGCTGGGTCATCGTCGACGAGGGCAGCCTCAACGGCACCTACGTCAACCGCCGCCGCGGCGAGCGCACGATGCTGAGCGACGGCGACGAGATCCAGATCGGCAAGTACAAGCTGACCTTCCTCGTGCCGTGACCGACACCGCTGAGCTCCTGTTCGACGTCGGCGGCGAGAGGCTGCTCACCATCGGCTCGGTGGTCGAGCGCCTGCACGGCGAGTTCCCGGACATCAGCGTCAGCAAGCTGCGCTACCTCGAGGAGCAGGGCCTCGTCACGCCGCGGCGCACCAAGTCGGGCTACCGGCTGTACTCCCAGGACGACTTCGGGCGGCTGGTGCGCGTGCTCGCCATGCAGCGCGACGAGTACCTGCCGCTCAAGGTCATCAAGCGCGAGCTCGAGCGCAGTCCCGCGAGCCCGCTCTCGTCGGCGCGTCAGAGCCTGAGCAAGACGGTCCTGCTCGGCGTGGGGGAGCAGCGCGAGTACACGGCCGAGGAGCTCCAGCAGATGACCGGCGCCGATTCCACGCTGCTCGGGGAGCTCGAGGAGTACGAGCTCGTCAGCGCCCACCAGGTGAGCGGCGTGCGCCGCTATTCGGAGACGGACGCCGGCATCGTCGGCGCCGCCGCCCAGCTGGCCCTTCTCGGGCTGCGGCCCAAGAACCTGCGCGTCCTGCAGAGCGCAGTCGATCGCGAGGTGGGCCTCATCGAGCAGGTCCTCCTGCCGGCCCTGAAGTCCAACCGTCCGGAGCGCCGCCGCGAAGGGCTCGAACAGCTCGACGACATCATCCAGGCGACGACGCAGCTCCGGCAGCTGCTGCTCACGCGCGGCGTGCGGCGCCTCGCCGGCGGCCGCAGCGGCCGCTGACCAAGGAGACACACCCATGACCGACGGTCGCATCGACCTCGCCAAGCACGTGCGCGACATCCCGGATTTCCCCAAGGAAGGCATCCTCTTCCGCGACATCATGCCGCTCCTGCAAGACCCCGTGGCTCTGCGCGAATCGGTCGACCGCATCATCGAGTACGGCACCGGCAAGCACATCGACATGGTGCTCGGGGCCGAGGCGAGAGGCTTCATCCTCGGCGCCGCGGTGGCCTACGGCCTCGGCGCCGGCTTCGTCTGCGCGCGCAAGCCCGGCAAGCTCCCGTATCGCACGATCTCGGCCGAGTACGACCTCGAGTACGGCACCGACAAGCTCGAGGTCCACGAGGACGCCATCAAGCCGGGCCAGAACGTGCTCGTGCACGACGACCTCCTGGCGACCGGCGGCACCGCCAAAGCCAAGATCGAGCTCGTGGAGAAGCTCGGCGGAATCGTCGTCGGTTGCGCCTTCCTGATCGAGCTCACGGCCCTCGAGGGCCGTGCCAAGCTCGAGGGCTACGACATCTTCAGCCTCATCACCTACTGACGACGCCCGGCCGGCTGCCGGGAGCGGCGCACGCCGCTGGTGCGCCTGCCACGCACGAACTTGCGCAATCCTCTCTGCTCTCGCGAGCCTGGCCACATGCCTCTCAGCTTGCCCGCTCTGCGCCGCGCCGGCGTAGTTCCCGGAGTCCTCTTCGGGGGGAGGGGTGGACGCGTCCTCGACCGACCCGGCGTCACGCGCGCTCGAGAACGCTTGTGACCGGATCGAGCGCTTTCCTCGGGCGCCGACTGCGCCGGGCGCAACTCCGCGCGCCGCATGCCGGCGACTCACCCCGGGTGGCGTCCCGTGGAGTGAGGCCAGGAGCAGGTCGCGTCACGATCCGCCGCATCGGCCGGCCCCGCAGGGAAGAGGGCGGCCGCGGCGAGGTGACGCTGCAGAGCCGGCCGTCGCTCGGCCTCTAGCTTTACATAACGGAGATTATCGTGCGTTACCGTCGAGCTCGGCGCCAGGAGAGTCAACGATACCCAGGCCGGCTGCGAACCCTCGAAGGCGGCGCCGTCGCCCCGCCAGGCGTAGCCTGCCGAGCCTGCCGGCGCCTTCCCGCCTGCTACCAGCGCCGCCCGAGATACTGCGGCGACGACGGCAGCTCCCGCACGCAGGCGCTGAGGAACTCGGTGATCGGCGGCCGCACGTCTGCCGACTGCAGCTGCACTTCATCAAGGAACGCGGCGCTCAGGACCTTCTCGTCGCTCGGCTCCGGCGTAGACTCCTTCGGAGCCGAGACCTCGAACACCAGATGCACCACGTGCTTCACGTAGTCGGGATCCGGTGAGATCGACTCGACGATCGCCAGCAACTTGGAGACGCCGACGCGCATGCCGAGTTCCTCGAGGAACTCGCGCTTGAGGGCGTCCGCTAGAGTCTCTCCGAAGGTGACACCGCCGCCGGGCAGCAGCCAGTAGCGCTCGTCAGCGTGGCCTTGCTCGACCATGAGCATGCGTCTCTCCTCGACGAGCAGACCTGCGACTCTGATAGTAGGCTTGTCGATGCCCGGTTCTACGTCCGGGGCCGGATCGCGCCGTGCGCCTGCCTCTGCGTTCATCGCCTCTCCCCCGTGCCGCTGGAGCCAAAGCCCCGCCCTCCGCGGGCAGTATCCTGCAATTCGTCTGCGCGTGCCAGCGAAGCGCCGGCGAGCGGAAGCAGCAGGAGCTGCGCGATGCGATCGCCGACGCAGACCTCGAAGGGCTCATCGAGGTCCGTGTTGAGCAGGATGACGCGCAGCTCGCCGCGATAGCCCGGGTCGATGAGGCCGGGAGAGTTGACGATGGAGATGCCGTGCCGGGCGGCAAGCCCCGAGCGCGGCAGCGTCAGTGCCGCGAGGCCCGGCGGAAGCCCGAGGGCGATGCCGGTGCCGATCACGGCGCGGCGGCCGGGAGGCAGCGTTGCCGCCTCCGCCGCGTACAGATCGAAGGCGGCGTCGCCGTCGTAGGCGCGCTCCGGCACGCGGGCGTCGGGCGAGAGCAGCTTGACCGGCACCACGAGGGCGGCGGCGCCGCTGCCGCACGAGCCGGGCGCCACGAGCTCAGCGCACATCCGGCGGCCCCTGGCCATCCTCGGCCTCGGCGTCATCGCCCGCGAGGCCCTCGGCCTCTGTCGGGCTGCCTGCGTCATGCGCTCCCTCGTCGACCTCCGCCGTCTGGGCTTGGTCGACCTCCGCCGTCTCGGCCTGGTCCTCCGCCTCCCGCACGTCCACGCGGAAGCGCGCATACCGGCCCGCTTCGCTCACCGGGAGCAGCGCCTCGAAGACCACGCCGTCGGCGGTGTGCTCCTCGCGGACGTCGCTGGCGACCCCGCGCAGGCGATGCATCTCCCCCGCCGCCGAGTACGGGAACAGGAGGCGCATCGGTCGCAGGGCGCGGTCGAAGAACGCCGCCAGGCGCTCCTGGAGCTGGCCGAGGCCCTCGCCGCGCATCGCGGCGACGAACTCGGCTTCGGGGTAAAGCGCCCGCAGGCGGATCAGCCTGCCTTCCTCTACCCTGTCGATCTTGTTGAACACGAGGATGCGCGGCGCCTTGGAGCCCAGCATCTCGAGGACTTCGGCGACCGTCTGCTCGCGCGCCCCGATCTCCGCCGGCTCGAGCGCGGCGTCGGCGACGACGAGCACCACGTCGGCGAGCGTCGTCTCCTCGAGCGTGGACGCGAACGCGTCCACCAGGCTGTGGGGCAGCTTGCGGATGAAGCCGACGGTGTCGGTG
>Ga0118677_10006481_pt1 | contig 19803 bp, 21 predicted proteins | sample AliMusrvi5mmetaG_FD_86154 | JGI IMG/M metagenome (GOLD analysis project Ga0118677, IMG submission 86154)
TCTTCGCCAACATGGGCAAGGCCGGCGGGTGCGCCTCGAGCAACACCGAGGCGCTGGGCCGGCTCATCTCGCTCGCCCTCAAGAAGGGCGCCTCGGCCGAGGAGGTCACCGAGCAGCTCAAGGGCATCCGCTGCCACGCGCCGTACGGCCTCGGGCCCAACGCCACGCTCAGTTGCGCCGACGCCATCGGCAAGGCTCTGGAGCGCCGGTATGTCCGGGGTGCGGCCGCGGCCGCGTCCGGCAAGCCCGAGCCCCAGCTGTCACTCGTCGAGCTGGCGCAGGGCGCCTGTCCCGACTGCGGCAGCGTCATGCGGCACGAGGGCGGCTGCCTCGTGTGCACCGAGCCGGGGTGCAGCTACTCGAAGTGCAGCTGAAGCGGCTGCGCCGGCCGGCCGGGCGGCGCGGCGCCATGCGGTTTGACACGCGCCGTCGTGCGATGGATACAGTAGCCGTACACGACCTACCAGGAGGCAGTCGATGACAGAGCCCGCCAAGGCCGGCGCGCCCGTGACGAGCGGCGTGACCATCTCCGACAACGTGGTGGCCAAGGTGGCGTTCAAGGCCATCTCCGGCATCGAGGGGATCCACTCCCTCGGTGGCGGCAGCGCGCGCGCCCTCGCCGGGCTGCGCGGCGACAAGGGCACGCCGGGCATCACCGTGGACCTGCGCGACGGCAGCGTCGACGTCGACGTCACCATGAGCATCATCTTCGGTGCCAACGTGCCGACCGTGGCAGAGGCCTGCCGCAAGGCCGTGACCGAGCAGGTCGAGGGCACCACCGGTCTCAAGGTGAGGGCCGTCAACGTGCTCGTCACCGACGTGGTGTTCCCGGAGGAGCAGGCTGCCTCAGACGTCTGACAGGCGCCCGCCCCGCGGGGAGGCGCCCTCGCGGTCGACGCGGGTCGCCACCTTCGTCCTGCTGCTCGCCGGCGGCCTCTTCGTGCTGCTCTACGCCATGCGGCTCACGGCCGTGGCCTTCCACTGCGAGTTCTCGCCGTTCCGCTACCTGGGGCTGCCGGCGGATCCCGCCGTGCGCGCCTGGTCGCTGCTCGCGGTCATCGTGGTCCTCGGCCTGCTGATCCTGCTCGTCCTGCGCCACGGCGAGGAGACGGTGTGGCTCCCGGGGGACGGCGGCGGCGTGCTGGCGCCGGCGGCCGCGATCGCGGCCGCCCTCGAGCAGACCGCCGCCGGCCACGCCGACGTGGTGCGTTCGCAGGCCTCGGTCGAGACCCGGCGCGGCGAGCCGGCGGCGACCTTGATCACGTACCTGCGGCCTTACGCAGACGGCTCCCGGGTCGCCGCGGACCTCGAGCCGCGGCTGCGCGGCCGCCTCGCGGCGCTCACGGGGGTCGCGCCCGGCGCCGTGAGGGTGCGGCCGCGCGTGCTCGGCGTGCGCCAGCTCAAGAGGCATCTGCCGTGACCTTCACGTCGCGCTCGCTGGCGCTGGTCGTCGGCTTCGTCGGGCTCATCGTCGCCGTCGCCGCCTTCATCCGCGAGCTCTCGCTCGCCCTGGACTCCAACCTGAGCTGGCCGGTGGCATCCTGGTGGCACCGGCTCATCGCCGCGGAGCCGCGGCTCGGCGCGAGCATCGCCGCCGGCGTCACCGGCGTCGCCGCCGCCGTCCTGCTCGTGCTCGCCTTCCGGCAATTGGGGGCGGGCCGGCGCGGGCCGGAGCAGGTCGAGCTCGGCGCCGGCGAGGGCAGCGCCCGCCTCGAGGTCCAGGCGCTGGAGCTCGCTCTGCGGCAAGACATCGAGCGGACGTGCCCGGGCGTGCGCCCGCAGTCGCTCACGCTCACGAGGCGCGGCGACGGCTGGCGGGTGCGGCTCGAGGCGCTGATGCCCGCCGCCGATCTGGCCGGCGTGCGCCTGCGCATGGCCGGCCTGGTGGCCGAGGACCTGCGCCGCGCCGGCGGCATGCGCCTCGACGGGCTCGACGTCGTGGTCACGGGCCTCGGGCCCGCGCGCGGCGCCGGCGCCTGAACGTAGTGAAGGCCTGGGATTGCCAGGCCTTCATGAGAAGCCGCCTCGTGGGTGCTGAGGTCGGTGCTTCTCCAGCTTTCGGAGACTACACCCTGAGGGTACCCGGCACGGCGCGATCCGCCACCGTTGCCGCGCTCGTGCAGACGGCCGCCGCGAGCGCCTGGGCGAGAGGCGCGCGGTGAACGCCGGCGCGCAGACCGCATGGCGCGGGCTCGCGCTAGCTCGCCCCGACCTCGTGGCCTCGGACCTCGACGGGACGCTGCTCACGCCCGGGCTCGAGCTGTCGCCGGCGCTGCCCGGCGCGCTGCGCGCGCTGGCCGCCGCCGGCGTCGTCTTCGCCATCTGCACCGGGCGCATGTTCCGCAGCGCCCGCGCCGTCGCTGCGCAGATGGGCGTGAGGGAGGGTCTGGTGGTCTGCTATCAGGGCGCCATGGTCGCCGACCTCGCCGATGGCTCGACGCTGTACCACACGCGCATGCGGCCAGAGGACGCGGCCGCCGTGGTGCGCCGCCTGAGGGTGCTCGGACGGCACGTCAACGCCTACATCGATGACGAGATGTACGTGGACGAGGTCGACAAATGGGCGCTCCACTACACGAGGCACACCGGCGTCGAACTGCACCAGGTCGACGATCTCGAGGCGGAGGTGCTGCGCCGGCCGCCGACCAAACTGGTGGCGATCACCGACGCCGAGGACGTGACGCGCATCCTCCCGGACCTTCAGCGGCGCTGGCGCAAGCGCCTCTTCGTAGAGCGCTCGCAGCCGGAGTACATCGAGTTCGCCGCCGGCGGCGTGAGCAAGAGCGGCGCCTTGCAGTGGCTCTGCGAGCGCCGCGGCCTGCGGCGGGAGCGCGCCGTCGCCTGCGGCGACGGCGACAACGACCGGGACATGCTGCGCTGGGCGGGCCTGGGAGTGGCGATGGCCGAGGCGGCGCCGGAGGTGCGCGCCGCTGCCGACGTCGTGGTGCCGCGGGCCGAACTGCCGGACTTTTTCGTGCGCCTGGCTGCCGCGCCGAGCGGGGCGTCGCCGTCCGAGATGCCGCCAGGGGCGCCGCCGGCCCAAACACCGCCAGGGGCGCCGCCGGCCGGGGCGCTGCCGTCCGGGGCGCCGCCGGCCGGGGCCTGACAGGCCGAAGGCGGCGCCTGGAGGGTGGGCGCCGCCTTCGTGGAGCCTTGGCGCCCGGTGGACTGGGCGCCTACCTTCTCCCCCTGACGGGAAGCGCATCCAGAGATTAGACTGTGAATGCGCACTAAAAGAATACGGCGGGTCTTGTACGGCGTCAAGTACCGGTTTCGCGGCCGGCGCCGCTCAGGCCGAGGCGCTTCTTGACCTCGGCGTAGCGGTGCGTGAGGGCGCGTTCGTGGGCCTCCTCCTCGCGCAGCAATTGGTCGAACATCGCGCAGGCTTCCCGGTCGGCGCAGTGGTCGCGGCCCTTGCGGTACTTCGCCTGGGCGGCGCGTTCGTCGGCGATCGCCGCCTCGAGGATCGCCAGCAGCCCCTCGTCGCCGATCTTGCCGCCGTCCGCCGGCTCGGCGAAGAGCGGGTCCGCGAAGCTGTCATCGGCCATCGTCACGTCTCCTTGGTCATCTTGAGCGAGAAGCTGAGCGGGAAGTCGTCGTGGTGCCCCTTGACGCGCAGGAGGCCGTCCTCGCACTTCTCGAGGAAGGGGAACGAGAGCCCGTGCGTGAACGGGAACTCGTGCAGGAAGTCGAGGCGCAGTCCTCGGCGCAGGAGTGGGTCGATGGTCTCGGCGAAGCCGTGGACCCACTCGTAGGTGACGTTGTTGCGCGTCCTGGCGCCGGGGTCGGCGTAGGTGCCGGGTTCGTCGAAGCGCAGCGGCTCGCCGTGCTGGAAGTACGGGTAGCCCACGCGCAGGCGGTCGGGCGTGGAGTCCTCGGCGAGCGTGAGTACGTTGGGGTGGAACTCGGCGAGGTAGAACGTGCCGCCGGGCTTGAGGAAGTGCGCCACGACGTCCGCCCACGGCTCCAGGTCCTGGAGCCAGATGAGGACGCCCCACGACGTGAAGACGACGTCGAACCGGCCCTCGAGGACGTCCGCGAGCGACGTCACGTCGCTCTGCACGAAGGTGGCGCGCGCCGAGAGGCCGACCTCGGCGGCCAGGGCGCGCGCCTGCGCGATGGCCGCGCCCGAGAAGTCGGCGCCGGTGACGACGGCGCCCGCCCGCGCCCAGGTGAGCGTGTCGAGGCCGAAGTGGCACTGCAGGTGCAGCAGGGACGTGCCCTCGTGCACGAACGGCCCGAGCTCGTCCTGCTCGACCCTCGTGAGCGAGCTGCGCCCGCTCCTGAAACCGTCGACGTCGTAGAGGTCCGATCCCACGTGCACGCCGACGCGCTCGTCCCAGTTCGCCAGGTTCGCCTTGAGGTAGTCGTCCAGCATCGGTCCTCCGCCGCTCAGGTCGCCGGCCCGTTCAAGGCGCCAGCCTCTCCAAGGTCCAGTCGCCGCCGGCGTCGAGGCGCAGGGCGAATCTGCCCGGGCACATCGGGCACTTGCCGGTGGCGCCGTCTGCGGGATCCGGGCCGAAGTCGACCTGCCACCCGCAGAGCGGGCAGAAGAGTACCACGGGGGTGGCCGAGTCCTCGACGGTGGCGATCGTCCGCCGCAGCCCGCGCCAGTGGCCGGTCTCTCCCACGGAGAGCTCCTTGAACAGCGCCTGCAACTGCGGATCGCCGGCCTCCTCGGCCATCCTGCCGTAGCGTTTGACGGCGGCGATCTCGAACTCGAGGTCGGCGCGCAAGGCCGCGAGGTCGCGGGCGTAGCCTCGCGCGCTCATCGCTTCTCGCCGAGCCGCTGCAGCTCGGCTTCCAGCAGGCCGCGATGCCCGGCCTCGTTGCGGCGCAGCGATTCCCAGTACGTCTGCAGCCGCGGGTCGGAGGTCGCGCCCGAATGCTGCACGTAGCGCTCGACCGCGGCCGACTCGAGGGCGAGGGCCTCGCGAAGCAGGGCGACGTCGCCTGCCCGGTCGCCGCCGGGACCGCCGGTCATCGCGGTCCCGTCAGGCCTCGGCGACACGGTACGCGACGCTGCGGATGAGGCCGATCGTCTCGCCGTTCTCTCCGGCGGTCGTCGCGTCGCTGACCGAGAACACCTTGTCGGCCTTCTCGTCGTTCAGGAACGCGGCGACCTGCGCGTCCAGATCCTGCAGTTCGCGCGAAGTCGCGAAGATCTTGATGGGGGTCATGAACGTCCTTATCTTGATCATGGGGCTCCTCCCGTGGGCCGGCGCCGCCGACCTCGTTGGTCCTGCCGTGTGCCTGCTCCATTCCCGCGGCCGCCCGCATCCATAACTCGCGCCTCGCGCGCACGCCCGGCTTCCGCGCTTCCGGGACGAAGTGGCCACATCCGGCGAGGCAATGTGTGCCTCGTGAGCCACAGTTGCCTTTTTCTTAACGATCCTTTGCGATAGAGTGCGTGACGTGGAGACCACGTACGAAAAAGATGGCAAGTACCTCGGGAGGCTCGCCGACGTGTTCGGCGACCCGACGCGGCGCGGCGTCTACCGGCATCTTCGCGAGGCGGCCGATCCCGTCACCGCCACCGAGGTCGCGGAGGTCTTCGGCCTGCACCGCACCGTCGCCCGCGCTCACCTGGAGCGACTCTGCGAGCTCGGACTCGTCGAGTCCGGGACCCGCCGCCGGGCCGGCGGCGGCCGCCCGGCCAAGACCTACGTGCTCACCGGGGAGCGCCTCGAGGTCATGCTCCCGCCGCGGCGTTACGAGATGCTGTCGCGCACGCTGCTGCACCTCATCGAGGACTCGATGGAGGCGGACGCCGCGGCGGCCGCAGCATTCTCCCTCGGCCGCACCTTCGGCGAGGAGACCGCGGCCGAGATCGCCGGCGACAACGTGCAGCGGCCCGTCGCCCTGGCGCCCAAGGCCGTCCTCGCCTGGATGGACGGGGCCGGCTACGGCGTCTCGCTGGGCAACAGCGCGCCGGGCAAGGTCGTGCTCGAGGTCCACAACTGCGTGTACCGCGAGCTCAGCGAGGAGTTCCCGGACATCGTCTGCCGCCTGGACCTCGGCATCGTCTGCGGCATGCTCGGCGTGGACGAGGCGGTGCACACCCAGACGCACCAGCTCAGCCGCGGCGACGGCATGTGCCGCCACGAGTTCCGCCTCTAGCTTCCAGCCCCGCCCGCCACCGTCACTTGATCCCCGGCACGTAGCGCATCAGCTTGACCGCCGTGCTCATGACGGCGGCGTACTGCCGGTTGCCCAGGAACGGCGGCGTGTCGATCGCCAGCAGCCGCTCCACGGCGATCGTCTGCGCCTCGGTGTACTTCTCGATGCCCTGGCGCCCGTGGCGGCGGCCGAGGCCCGACTCCTTGAAGCCGCCCATGGGGCTCGCCGAGGCCCACGTGGCCGAGTACGCCTCGTTGATGTTGACGGTGCCGCTCTGCAGGCGCGCCGCCAGCTCGCGGCCGGCGCGCGCGTCGCGCGTCCACACGCTGGCGTTGAGGCCGTAGCGGGAGTCGTTGGCGAGCCCCACCATCTCCTCGGCCGACGAGCAGCGGTAGACGGAGGCGACCGGGCCGAAGGTCTCGGCGCGGCAGAGCTCCATCTCGCCGGTCACCCCGGCGAGCAGCGTAGGCTCGTAGAAGTACGGGCCGAGGTCGGGGCGGGCCTTGCCGCCCGCCAGCACCTCGGCTCCTTTGGCGACGGCGTCGCCGACGTGCGCCTCGACCTTGGCGAGCTGCTCGGCGCTCACCAGCGAGCCCATGTCCTCGGCGAACGTCAGGCTGGCGCCGAGGCGCAGGCCGCGGAGCGCCTCGGCGAGCCGGCCGGTGAACTCGTCGTAGACGGCGTCGTGCACGTAGATGCGCTCGATGCTGATGCACAGCTGGCCGCTGTTGGAGGTGACGCCGCGCACGGCGCCGGGCACGGCGCGGCGCAGGCTGGCGTCCTCGAGCACCAGCAGCGGGTTCTTGCCGCCGAGCTCCATCGAGCAGTCGATGAGCGCGCCGGCGGCCTGCGCCGCGACCTTGGCGCCGGTGGCCGTGGAGCCGGTGAACATCAGGTAGTCCACGGCCTCGATGAGCGGCGCGCCGAGCTCCGCGCCGCGGCCGCTGACGATGCCGAGGAGGCCGCGCGGCAGGCCGGCTTCCTCCAGCAGACCGGCGGCCCAGAGCGCCGCGAACGGGGTCTGTGCGTCCGGCTTGATGACGACGCCGTTGCCGGCCATGAGCGCCGGGATGGCGTCCCCGACCGCCAGCGTGAGCGCGTAGTTCCACGGCGCGATGATGCCGACCACGCCGCGCGGGTGGTGGTGCTCCCAGGCCTTGGTGAGGATGGGGAGCGCCCCCTGGCGGCGGCGCGGCCGCAGGAACTCTGCCGCCGTGTGCGCGTAGTAGCGCGCCTGGATGGCCGTGTCGAGGACCTCTTCGAAGGCGTGCTTGCGCGCCTTGCCGGCCTCGAGCTGGATGATGTCGAGGATCTCGGCGGCGTTGTCGATCAGCAGGTCGTGGAAGCGCAGCAGGACGGCGGCGCGCGCGCCGAACGAGCGTTGCGCCCACTCCGCCTGCGCCGCGCGCGCCGCAGCGCAGGCGGCGGCGACGTCCGCCGGCGTGCCCTTGGGCACGCTGCCGAGTGTCTCTCCGCTGAACGGCGCTTCTACGAGCAGCTCGCTCGCCGGTGCGGCGACCGCCGCGCGCGCCGCCAGGCGCGCGAGCAGCGGCGCGCTCACCCGCGCCGACCAGCGGCGCTCTGCCGCGGCCTCGCCTTGCTCTTCCCGCACGCTCGTCGCCATGATCTCTCCTTCCGCCTGCGCGGCAGTCTACACCCCGGCCCGAGGCGGGGTTGCCGCTGCACAGAGGGGTATTGCGGGGGCCGCGGCGAAACCTAGCCAAGGACCTCGATGAGGTCAGGCCTGAGTTGCCGAACGCCTCGTCGGCGGCCGCCCTGTGAAGACGGAAGGACGCGCATGCGGAGAGGAGTGGCAGGAGCGCTTCTGGCGACGACGAGTCTGTTGCTGCTGCTCGCAGGGTGCGGTGTGCGGCTGAGCGCCTCGCCGGTGCGCCCGTCGGCCTCGGCGTCGGCCCTCGCGCCGGCCGCTGCCGCCGCGCCGGGTGCCACGGCTGCGCCTGCCCAGTCGCCCACGCCTGCTTCGCCGGCTTCGTCGGCGACGCCGGTCCCGAACTCCGCACCGAGCCCCACCGGCGCGCCGGGACTCGCCGCCCCGTCGAGTCGGGACTGGCCGCTGCCCTCGGACCCCGTGCCGGCCCCCTTGCCGCGCGCCGCCGCGCCGAGGCCGCCGGCCGTGGCCGCGGCGGCGCGACGGGCCGCGGCGGCCCTTGAGGTCAGGGCCGTCCTGCCCGAGTTCGACGCGGCCGCGCAGGCGATGGTCGCGCGCAGCGGCGTCCCGGGCGCGGCCGTGGCCGTCGTCGCCGGCGACGCGGCCGCGTACGTGCGCTGCTTCGGCGTGCGGCGGGCCGGCGGGAACGAGCCGGTCGACCTCGGCACCGTGTTCCAGCTCGGCGGCGTCTCCGAGGGCTTCACGAGCGCGATGCTGGCGTCGCTCGTCGGCGAGGGCAAGCTCGCCTGGGATGCTCCGCTGCACAAGTACTGGTCCGGCTTCGATCTCTGGGAGCCTTGGGTGAGCGAACACGTGACGCTGCGCGACCTCCTGGCGGCGCGCAGCGGACTGCCGGCGCACGCCGGGGACGAGTTGCTGGCGTTCGGGTACGGCCGCGCGGAGGTGCTCCGCCGGCTCAGGTACCTGGCGCCGGCCGCCGGCTTCCGCGCGGCGTTCGCCGAGCAGGAGACGCTGCCCACGGCGGCGGCCGTGGCGGCAGAGCACGCCACGGGCTCACCGTGGGCCCGGCTCGTGCGCACGCGCCTGCTCGAGCCGCTGGGGATGACGTCGACGACGCTCACCGCGGCCGCCTACGCCGCCGCTCCCGACACGGCGTCGCCGCACGTCTCCGTGGGCGGCGTCATGCAGGCGCAGACGCCGCGCCGCGAGGACGCCCTCGCGCCGGCGCTCGGCGTGAGCTCGTCGATCGGCGACCTCGTGCCCTACGTGAGGATGCAGCTCAACGGCGGCGCCGTGAGCGGCGTGCGCGTGGCCGCCGCGGACGCCCTGACGGCGACGCACGCCGCAACGACGGCGGCCGGCGCCGACGCGCAGGGGCCGGTGTCGGCGGCGCTTGGCTGGGACGTCTCGAGCTTTGACGGCGTCGCCGTCGCCGCCAAGGCCGGCGACGTCGCCGGCGGCTCCAGCGCGCTCGTCAGCATGGCCCCAGCCGACGGCGTCGGCATCGTGGTGCTCGCGAACTCGTACCCCGAGGGCCACGCCCTGGCCGCGGCGCTCGCCGCCACGCTGTACGACCTCTACATCCTCGGTGCGCCGCGGGAGGACTGGCTCGCCGCCGGCGGGCCCGCGCCGCCCGTGGCCGGGGCGCCTGCTCCGCCCGCGGCCGGTACGCCTGCTCCGCCCGCGGCCGGTGCGCCCGCTCCGGCCAGCGCGCCCGCTCCGCCCGCCTCGCCGCCGCTGCGCGTGCTCCCCCAAGCGCCGCCCGCAGACGCGGCCGCACCGCGGCAGCGCTCGGTGTACGCGGGCGCCTACGCGCAGCAGTACTACGCGCGCGTCACGGTGAGCCGCGGAGTGGGCGACACGCTGCGCGTGCGCCTCGGCCGCGGCGTGACGATCGTCTACCGGCCGTGGGACGGCGACACCTGGCGCGACCCGGTCACGGGTACCGCGGCCGCGTTCACGGTGACGCGGGGGCGCGCCGTCAAGGTGCGCATCGGGCTGCTCGAGTTCGGCGGCCGGGCGGCCACCTTCGTGCGCTGACGCCGCGGGCGCCCGCCGCCGGCTACTTCTTTTTCTTCTTGCGGTCTTCGAGGTACAGGCGCAGCCAGGTGCCGAAGGCGATACCGCAGATGCCCACGAGGACGAGCAGGACGATCTTGCTCGCCTGGACGGCGACGAGCGCGGCGATGGTGGCGGCGAGGAGGGTCACGGCGCTCACCAGCCCGGCAGCGCCTGCGCGCCCTCGAGCGCGCGCATGCCGGTGACGTCGTGGTTCACCTCGAGGATGCCTTTGTAGGCGCCGGCGTCGTCGCGCACGGCGGTGTAGCGCGTGTAGGTGAAGCGCTTGCCGTCCAGCTCCCAGCCCTCGGCCACGTCCTTCGTGCCGGCCTTGAACTGCGCGAGGATGTCCTCGAGCACGTCGAGCGAGCTCTCGGGGTGGCAGTCGCGCACGTCGCGGCCGATGTAGCGCGCGTCGCAGGTCTTGTACGTGGGCCCGTTCCAGTAGACCAGGACGTCGTTCTCATCGGCGAAGCTGATGTCGAGAGGCAGGTTGCGGATGACCAACTGCACCTGCTCGGGGATGAGCGTGCCGCGCTGCCAGTACATCGTGGGACCGCCTCTCGTTCGCCGTGGGATCTGGCGCCAATCGTACCGTATCGCCGCCGGGGCAGCCTCCCGGGCGGCCGCCTGCACCGCGCTCAAGCAGCGCTGCGCGCCGCAACGGCGCTCGCTTCGCGGCCCGCCCTGAGGGAACAACATCCGTACGCGCCCGGGCTTCTTGCGGGCGCGGGGTCCGCCGCCGGCGGACCACCCCGACAGATACCGGCCGCTGACAGGAGGCCGCCATGAAGGACCACGAAGGCTACAACCCGGCGCAGATGCCGGGGCGCGAGACCCAGCACGCGGCCGCGCGCAGCGGCCCCACAGTCGCGACGAGCGTGATCGACGTGTCGCTCGGCATTGCGCCCGCGCCGCGCGCGACCCGCGGCCAGCGCGTGACGGTGTGGGTCGACATCATCAAGGCCGACAAGCGGGAGGAGTGGGAGCGCCTCATCCACGAGATCCTGGCCCCGGCGGCCGCCCGGGCCGATGAGGGGCTCATGACGCACATGCGCTTCCTGGAGCCGCGCGAGCCGAACGACGACGGCACCTGGACCTACGTCATGGCAGCGGACCCGCGCCTCGAGGGCGCGGGCTACGACGTGCGGCCGTACATCGTGGCGGCGTTCGGCGAGGACGAAGCCGACGCCTTCGACGAGGCCTGGAACGACTGCCACGCGCGCGGCCAGCGCGGCTACGACGTGATCGAGTCGGCGTGGTGAGCGCCTGGTGAAGCGGAAGGGCCGGCCGGCGCCGATGTGCCGAAGGCGCCGGCCGGCCCTTCCGTCCGTACGTGCTCTACCAGTCGAGCAGCCGCCGCTGGCCCTCGAGGGCGCGGATGCCGGTGACGTCCTGCACGGTCTCGACGACGCCGCGATAGGCGCCGGCGGCGTCGCGCACGGCGAAGTAGCGGATGTGCAGGAACCTGCCGCCCATCTCGATCCAGAACTCGGCGGTGCTCTGCTCGCCGGCGCGGAACGCGTCGATGATCTGCTGCACCTTGTGCACGCTCTGCGGCGGGTGGCAGTTCTGCACCTTGCGGCCGATCACGGCCGGGCTGCGCGGGAAGATGCGGTGGCCCTCGCTGTAGAAGCGCACCTTGTCGTGCTCGTCGACGTACTGGAAGTCGAGGGGGAGGGCGCCGAGCACGAGGTTGAGCTGTTCCAGGGAGAGGCCGCCGGTCTGGAGGTCGAGGAGGCCGGCGGGGCCGCTCCCGGCGGCCTGCCCGGCCGGAGCGCCTGCGGCGCCGGCCGGCGCCGCGTCCGGGCCGACGCCCGACGCCTGCGCCGGCCAGGGCGCCACGCCGGTCACGAAGGCGTAGCCGATCTCCCCTTCTTCGGCGCGGATCTCGGCCCACTCGGCGTCGCTCAGCGTCTCGAGCGCCATGGGGAAGAGGACCTTCTCCTCCTTGGTCACCATGTCCTCTGCGGTCTGCGCGAGTTGCTCGGCGCCGCGCGCCGTCTGCTCGGCGTCGTCGCGCGCCAGGGCCGCGTTGGTCTCCTTCAGGAGAGCGCGCACGTCGTCGTGCAGCGCCCACATCACTTTGCTCGGGCCCTCGATGCCGTGCCTCTCGAGGAGCGGGAACAGCTGGTGCTCCTTGCGCAGGTAGTGGCGCTCCGCCTCGCCGAAGCGCGCGAGCGTGTGCATCATCGTGGGTCCGAGGCGCGTCCAGGTCTCGTCCTGGTCATCGGCCTCGCGGATCGCCCCGGCGACTTTGCGCAGCGAGGTCGTCACCTGCAGCAGCGCGCGGTTCTCGCGCTGGAAGGTGTCGATCGGGTGACCCTCGGGCGCGCTCACCGCGTCGTGCGCGTCGAGCGCCCCGGCGAACACCTGCACGTGCACGTCGCAGAGCCGCTTGACCTCGCTCTCGGGCATGCCCTCCTCGATGAGGCGCTGCTCCATGGCCGCGATCTCGCCGGCCTCGATGTCCTCGATGAGCTCGCCGAAGCGCGCCGTGAGCTCGTCCATGGGATGGCCGGCGTGCAGGTCGCGGATGATCTGCTTGAGCGCCTCGAGGCGGGCCGGGTCGATGCCGCCCGCCGCGGCGGTGTCGGCGACCGGCGGCCGCGCGCCGGTCTGCGCCTCGATCTCGCCGGCGACGTCGCTCATCAGCTGGTTGAGCGGCACGCTGGCCATCTGCGCCGCCTTCTCGAGGGTCGCCATGCGGCCCATGGTGCGGCGCAGCACCGGGTTGGTCAGCTTGCCGAACTCGGGGTGGTAGCCGGCGAGGAACTGCAGCAGGAAGGGGTACTCCTTGAGGAGCGTCCCCACCGTCGTCTTTGGGGTGATGCTCGGCGTGGTCGATGTGGGCGGCGTGGCGTTCATACCCGACTCCAGAGGTTGGGATTAGCTTCTGACGAGATGGTACCACCGCCCGAACGCCGCCAGTCTTGACGTTGCTCAAGCGGGGCCGGGGGGTATGAGTCGCCTCGTGACGTCGAGCCGGAGGAGGGGCCCCAGATGAGTCCGACCGCCAAGGCGACAGCTGCGAAGACCGGCGCCGCGAGGAGGTCCGCCGCGAGGAGGACTCCCGCGTCGGTGCGGGAGTCCGAGCTCGTCCCGCCGGAGGCGTGGACCGCAAGGGGCAAAGCCGCGCGGCTGGACACGCCCCGGTCCAGTCACGCGGCCTGGCGCCCGGCCGCCGGCCGGCCGGACCCCGTCACCCTGCTCGAGGAACAGGCGCGCAGCCGCGTGCCGGAGCTCGTGCCGATCCGGCACGGTAGGATGCTCGCCTCGCCGGCCACCTTCTACCGCGGCGCCGCGTTCATCATGGCCTCGGACCTGGCCGGGAGCCCGGCCAGCGGCTTCGACGTGCAACTCTGCGGCGACGCGCACCTGCTCAACTTCGGCCTCTTCGCCTCTCCCGAGCGCCAGATGCTCTTCGACATCAACGACTTCGACGAGACGCTGCCGGGCCCGTGGGAGTGGGACGTCAAGCGCCTCGCGGCGAGCTTCGAGATCGCCGGCCGGGACCTGGGCTTCTCGCCGGCCGACCGGCGCGACATCGTCGCAGCCGGCGTGCGCGAGTACCGCGACGCGATGCGCCGGGCGTCGCGGATGACCGCGCTCGACGCCTGGTACGCGCAGCTCACGGCCGACGACGTACTCGCCTGGATCGGCCGTGAGGTCGAGACGAAGCGCCTCGGCAAAGGCGAGGCCGAGGACGCGGAGCAGCTCATGGCCAAAGCCCGTTCGCGTGTCCACGCGCGTTCGCTCACGCGGCTGGCGCACGAGGTCGACGGCGAGCTGCGCATCGCCGCCGACCCGCCGCTGATCGTGCCGCTCGACGATCTCGTGGCCCCCGGCACCGCGCGCGAGGAGACCGAGGAGTGGATGCTCTCGCTGATCCAGGCCTACCGCCATTCCCTTGCCGTGCGGCATCATCCGATGGAGCAGTACCGCTATCTCGACACGGCGCGCAAGGTCGTCGGCGTGGGCAGCGTCGGCACGCGCGCCTGGATCTTCCTCTTCGAGGGCCGGCAGCGGCAAGCGCCGCTGTTCCTGCAGGCCAAGGAGGCGCAGCCATCAGTCCTCGAGCGCTTCGTCGGCAAGAGCGAGTACGCCAACCACGGCCAGCGCGTCGTGGAGGGTCAGCGCCTGATGCAGGCGGCGAGCGACATCTTCCTCGGCTGGCTGCGCTTCAAGGGCCTCGAAGGCCATACGCGCTGCTACTACGTGCGCCAGCTCCACGACTGGAAGGGCAGCGTCGATGTAGGCAGCTTCCGGGTGCCCGGCGCGACGCTGTACGCCCGGCTGTGCGGCGCGACGCTGGCGCGGGCGCACGCGCGCCTCGGCGACCGGGTGGCGATCGCCGCGTACCTCGGCAAGGGCGACGCCTTCGACCGCGCGAGCGTCGAGTTCTCGGTGGCCTACGCCGACCAGAACGAGCGCGACTACGAGGCCTTTGCCAAAGCCGTGCGCTCCGGGCGGCTGGAGGCGGAGACGGGGGTCTGAGGCGGCGGCCGGCTACGCCCGCGCGCCGGCGAGCGGCAGCCGCACGGTGAACGTCGCCCCGGCGCCGGGCGGCGAGGCCGCCGCGACGGTGCCGCCGTGCGCCTCGACGATCGCCGCGACGATAGCGAGGCCGAGGCCGGCGCCGCCGGTGTCGCGCGTGCGCGACGGATCGGCGCGGTAGAAGGGCTCGAAGACCTTCTCGGTCTCGCCGCCGGGCAGGCCGGGGCCCTCATCCGCCACGGCGAGGACGGCGCTGCCATCCGCTGCGGTGAGGCTCACGTGCACCGGCGTCCCCGCCGGTGTGTGCTCGCGCGCGTTGGCGAGCAAGTTGGCGACGACCTGGCGGAGCTGGTTGTCGTCGCCCATGACGATCACGGTGGGCGTTGCGGTGGCGGGCGCATCGGCCGTGTCGGCGTCGCCGGCATCGCTCGCTTCAGTCTGCGCCGCGCCCGCCAGCTCCAGGCTGATCTCCCGGCCGGGCGCGGCGGCGCGCGCGTCGGCGACGGCGTCGCTCACGACGCGCGCGAGGTCGACGGGCGCGCTCTCCGGCTGCCGGCCTTCGCCGAGCCGCGCAAGCACGAGCAGTTCCTCGACCATCACGCCCATGCGCTTGCTCTCCTCTTCGATGCGGCGCATGGCCGTGGCGAGGTCGTCGGGGTTCTCCTTGGCGCCGCGCTCGAACACCTCGGCGTAGCCGCGGATGCTGGTGAGCGGCGTGCGCAGCTCGTGCGAGGCGTCGGCGAGGAAGCGCCGCAGCTTGTCCTCGGTGGCGGCGCGCTCCGCGAAGGCCTCCTCGATCTGCACGAGCATCGCGTTGAGGCTGAGACCGAGCCGCCCCACTTCGGTGCGCGGCTCGGCCGGCTCCACGCGCTGCGAGAGGTCGCCGGCGGCGATCGCGTCGGCGGTCTCGGCCATGGTCTCGAGCGGCCGCAGGTCGCGCTTGATGAGCCACCAGGAGGCGGCGGCCAGTGCCGCGAGCACGAGGACCGAGACGAGGACCTCGATGCCGAGCAGGCGACCGAGCGTCTGGTTCGTCTCGGTGAGCGGTACGGCGACCACGAGGATGCGCCCGACCTGGGGGAACCTCTGCACGAGCACGCGGTAGCCGGTGGCGGGCGCGCCGCTCGAGCCGGCGTTGAACATCGTCGCTCCGCTGTCGTCGGCCGGCGCGCCGGGGAGCGGGGAGGGCAGCTTCGGCACGGCCGTCGTGGTCTGGCCGTAGGAGATGGTCTTCTGGCTGATGACGGTCCCCGAGGAGTCGAGGATGGCGCCGTAGGTGCCGGGTGGCAGGTTGGTCTGTTGGTCCGCCGGCCCCGGGCCGAGCCCGGGGAACTGGCTGTTGCTGGAGAGCACCATCACCACCGGCGCGCGCGCCTCCTGCAACTGCTGGTCGAGGCGCGTGAGCAGAAACGAGCGCAGCGACGTGAACGTCGCCACCCCGGCCACGAGCAGGCCGAGGGCGACGAGCCCGAGCAGGGCGAGCAGCAGTCGCGTGCGCAGCGTCATCGGCGGGCCTCGGGCGTCCTTCAGTCCCTGGGCAGGCGCACGCTGTAGCCGACGCCGCGGACGGTGTGGATAAGCGGCGTCCCGTCGGCGTCGATCTTGCGCCGCAGGTAGCTGATGTAGGTCTCGACGATGTTGGCGTTGCCGCCGAAGTCGTAGTTCCAGACGTGGTCGAGGATCTGGTCTTTGCTGAGCACGCGGCGCGCGTTGAGCAGGAGGTAGCGCAAGAGCTTGAACTCGGTGGCCGTGAGCTCGATCTCCTGGCCGGCGCGCCACACCTGGTGGGTGTCCTCGTCCATCTCGAGGTCGGAGAAGCTCAGCCGGCCGGTCGCATCGGCGGCCGGCTTCACGCGGCGCAGGATCGCGCGGATGCGCGCCACGAGCTCCTCTACGCTGAACGGCTTGGTCATGTAGTCGTCGCCGCCGAGCGTGAGCCCGCGCACCTTGTCCTCGGTCGCGTCGCGCGCCGTGAGGAAGAGGATCGGGATCGGCGAGGTGTCGTTGCGCAGGCGCCGGGCGACCTCGAAGCCGTCGATGCCCGGCATCATCACGTCGAGCACGACGAGGTCCGGTGCGAAGGCGGGCACGGCGTCGAGCGCCTCGCGGCCGCTGTGCGCGGCGAGGACGTCGAACTTCTCGTAGCGCAGCGCCATGCTAAGCAGGTCGGTGATGCTGGCCTCGTCGTCCACGACGAGGATGCGCGCTGCCTCCTCACTCTGCTCGATCATCGCTCGCTCCTTGGGTCCATTGCCCCGACGCTTCGCTCGGGCTGTCCGCCGCGGCTGTCGTGCGGCCGCGCCGCCGCCGGACGCTGTTCCTCTTCCGCGAGTCGATTGTAGGCCGATTCACTGTGAGTTTCCTGAGAGTGTTCTGGGCGCCGCACTCTCAGTCTTTGCACAGCGCCCGTTCAGGGACCTCCAAGAGGCGCGCTGTACAAAGTGCCCAGGGACACAGCGCGGCGGCCCTCGCCGCACGTCGGCGGCCGCAGGGCCGCGAGGAGGCACGATGTACTTCACCTACATCTACCGGGAGCTGCGCCGGCGGCACCGCCAGGCGCTGCTGACCGCGCTCGGCCTGGCGGTCGGCGTCGGCCTCGTGGTCGCCGTGACGGCCTACGCCGGCGGCGTCGGCAAGGCCCAGGACGCGGTCCTGCACTCGCTGTACGGCGTCGGCACCGACGTCACGGTGACGCAGACGGCCAAGCTCTCGCAAGGCGGGCCGCCGAGCTTCCAGATGAACCCGGGCAGCCAGAGCCAGCAGGGCAAGGCGTTCTCGCGCGCCGCCATCCGCAGCGCTCCCGGTCGGCAGTCGCTGGCCGCCACGAAGGTGACGCAGATCGCCTCGCTGAGCGGCGTCAAGCAGGCGGTCGGCGGGCTGACGCTCACGTCGATGAACGTCTCCGGCAAGTTCGCCCAGGCGGCGAGCAGCGGCGCCGCTCCGGGTTCGCAGGGCAGCGGGAGCAGCAGCAGTGGCGGCTCCTCATCGAGTCCGACGCAGTCGGCGCCGACCGCTTCGCAGGCGCCCATCAACGTGTCGTCGTTCTCGCTCTCCGGCGTCGATGTGACGCAGACGGGTCTCGGCCCGCTCAGCTCCACCCAGCTCGCCACGGGCCGCATCTTCACGAGCACGGAGGCGACGACCAGGGTCGCCGTACTCAGCCAGTCCTACGCCAAGCAGAACAAGTACGCGGTGGGCTCCGGCATCAAGATCTCCAGCAAGAAGTACCTCGTCATCGGCCTCGTCACCTCGTCGGCCGGGAGCACCTCGACTTCGGACGTGTACATCCCTCTGCAGCTCGCGCAGACGATCAGCGGCAACAGCGGCAAGGTCAACGAGATCTACGTCAAGGCCAGCACTGCGAGCGACATCGCCAAGGTCAAGAGTGAGATCAAGAGCGCTCTGCCGAAGGCCACAGTGACCACCGCCTCCGACCTCGCCAGCCAGGTGAGCGGCTCGCTCAAGAGCGCCTCGCAGCTCGCGTCCACGCTCGGCAAGTGGCTCGCCGTCGCCGCCCTCGTGGCCGCGTTCGCCGTCGCCTGCCTGCTCACCGTCGCTGCCGTCTCGCGCCGGGTGCGGGAGTTCGGCACGCTCAAGGCGCTCGGCTGGAGGAGCCGCCGGGTCGTCGGCCAGGTGATGGGCGAGTCCGTCGTCCAGGGCGTTGTCGGCGGCATCCTCGGCGTGCTCATCGGTGTCGCCGGGGCAACGGCCATCGCCCACTTCTCGCCGGTGCTCAAGGCGACCGTGAGCCAGACCGGCGCCGCAGGTGGGCCCGGCGGACAGGCGCCGCCCGGCATGGCCGCCGCCATGGGCCAGGCGGCGCAGACCGTCGCCGTGCACCTCACCGCGCCGGTGAGCCTGCAACTCGTGGCCCTTGCCGTCGGCCTCGCCCTCGCGGGCGGCGTGCTCGCCGGCGCCTTCGGCGGCTGGCGCGCCTCGCGCCTGCGCCCGGCGGACGCTCTGCGGCGAGTTGACTGAGGGCGGTCGCGCTCACGCCGCACCCGGCAATGGTCGAGATGACTTCTCACAACGGGAGGATCCCCATGCTGTACGAACTCACGGGCGTCACCAAGAGCTACTCGCGCGGCCGCAAGACCGTGGACGCGCTGGCCGGCATCGACCTGAAGATCGGCGAGGGCGAGTTCGTCGCCATCCAGGGCTCCACCGGGTCCGGCAAGACGACGCTCCTGCAGATGCTCGGCGCCATGGATCGCCCGTCGACCGGCGAAGCATCGTACGACGGGCGCGATCTGGCCAAGATGGGGGAGGGTGACCTCTCGGAGCTGAGGAGCCACTCCTACGGCTTCATCTTCCAGGCGTTCAACCTCATCCCGACCTTGACCGCCCAGGAGAACGTAGAGACGGCCCTGGTGCCCTGGCACCTCGGCGGCGACGAGCGCCGCCGACGTGCACAGGAGGCGCTCGACGGCGTGGGCCTCGCCGAGCGCGCGCGCCACATCCCTTCGGAGATGAGCGGCGGCGAGCAGCAGCGCGTCGCCATCGCCCGCGCACTGGTGCGCGAGCCGCGCGTGATCCTCGCCGACGAGCCCACCGGCAACCTCGACGAGCGCACGCGCGACGACATCATCGGCCTGCTCGAGGAGTTGTGGCGCGAGCGCGGCCAGACGCTGATCGTGGTGACGCACGACACCTGGGTCGCGAGCCGTGCATCGCGCCGGATCTGGCTCGCCGCCGGCAAGCTGGCGCCGGAGGGCTCCGGCCGCCCGGGCGCGGCGGCCACGCCGGGCGGCCGCACGACAGAAGCGGACGAGTCGGCGACGGAAGCGGACGAGCCGGCGACGGAGCACGTCGCGGAGCAGCCCGTCCTCGTCTGAGGGCGAGGCCGCGCCCCGTCGCACGTCGGCGCGGCGGCGCTCTGTCGCTCGTCGGCGCGGCGCGGCCCGCCCCACGTCGGCAGGGGTACGGCCTCGCGCTTCGCGTCCGCCCGTCCCTCGGCAGGTCAGTCCCGCCGGGCGCGGAAGAAGACCTCCAGACGACGACTCCGCCGGCGACGAGCCGGCGGCAAGGGAGGTCCGATGGCCAACGTAGAGGGGCGCCGCGCCCACAGCCGCGCAGCCCAGCGCCGCGCCCGCTACCGGGAGATCGCCGCCGTGCTCTGGGACGAGCGCGTGCTCAACTTGATGAAGGGCGGCGGGCTCGAGGAGCACGCGCCCGCCGCGGCCGGGTCGCCCGGGAGTGCGCCGGCCGGGAACGAGCCGGTCGGCCGGGAACGCGACCAGCCGCGGGCCGTGAGGATCCGCCGGGCGCTCGAGCGCCTGGGCCCGGCGTTCACCAAGCTCGGGCAGATCCTCGCCACGCGCCGCGACCTCATCACTCCCGACCTCGCCGACGAGCTCGCGAAGCTGCAGGACGACGTCCCCACGCTGCCGTGGGACGTGATGAAGAAGCGCATCGAGGAGGAGCTGGAGACCTCGGTGGAGGCGGCCTTCGCCAGCTTCGACCAGGAGCCGGTCGCGGCCGCCAGCATCGGCCAGGTC
>Ga0118677_10006482_pt1 | contig 19802 bp, 11 predicted proteins | sample AliMusrvi5mmetaG_FD_86154 | JGI IMG/M metagenome (GOLD analysis project Ga0118677, IMG submission 86154)
ATTCAGGAAAAAAGTTTTATCTTTGACTATTATTTTCGCGGGTAATTTAAGTCAACCGTGTGACTTTTAACAATTTAATATACCAGGTCATGAAAACGTATACCAGGAACCCGATTTTTTATGCGCTGTTACCGGCTCTTTTGCTGCTCCTGATGACGGCCGGCTGTAAAAAAGCTTCCGATACAACCAGCACTCAGCAACAAGGCGGTGACTTCTGGCTCAAAGGCAGTGTGATCGATGCAACAACGCATACCGGGATCGCAGGTGCCATTGTCTATTTTGGCAGCCAGTCGATGTTTGCAACGGATGCACACGGAAACTATACCGTCAACTGCAAAACAATGGGTTGCGGGGCTTTTGACGTTCGCGTTACCGCCGATGGCTATGGCTTTGGTTTTGCCTCCGCCACCATTGCAGGCAACGGGGCCCTGGTGAACACCATCCTGCTGAAACCATTGTCGGGAGGAGTTTCAATCGGTTCTACCGGTGGAATACTGACCCTCACCGACCCTGAAAGCATTTTGCAGGGAGGAACCACTACCCTGGCCATCCCTTCCGGCGCTCTTTCCGCCAATGTCATGGTTACCTTCACCCGTTTCACGGGAATTGACGTTCCCGGGTATGCACCGGCCAGCACGCTGAACCTGTGTGCTGTGAACATCGGCCCGGCCGGCACCACTGCCGGTAAATCCATGGAACTGCGTTTTGCATTGCCCTTTACAGATGCGGCTGTTGACAACCTGCCCCTGCTGAAATATGATTTTTCGACCAACACCTGGGTGAATACCGGTACCCTTGCACAGGTTAACCACGCCACCAACCTTGCCACGGTGCAGGTTGCTGCCTTTGGCACCTATTCGCTGGCCATCGCCGGGAGTTTTGCGGAATCTGCCGGTAACAGCGGCGCTGCAACCACCCAGCAGCTCGACCCGACCCAGTCGTCAGCCGATTTTTCTTACCAGGCCGGCAACAGCTACCCAAGCGGAACACCCGCTTCCATCTCTCTCTCTTTCCTGAAAAACATCGCCTCGCAGAATACAAAGATCAACGGGACGAGGGTCAGTTTTGTCAATGAAACCACGGTTACCCTGAATTACATCGGGGCAAAACCCGATTCTGTCCTCAAGTCTTCGGGCTTCTACCGCTGGGTACCCCAGGTTATTTACGCCCCTCAGCAACTGCAGATGACCACTGACATTCATGGCGTGATCACCCCGGGCATCATTCAGAAACAGGTTTATACATCCGGTTGCGGGTACATTTTTGTTCACGATCAGGGAGGCGGGGGAAAGTAACTTTGACGGGTTTCCCATGAAAGTCTGCATTCCCCATCTCCTGCTCATTGCCTCATTTTTCTTTTCGTTTTCCCTTGCCGGCCTTACGCAGTCAGACTCAGGGATTCCGGGTTATGTAAGGATTCCCGTGGCAACTTTCAATGAGGATGGATCGCTGCTTTTCGGCACCAGTTTTCTCCCCCGCGAACACCTCTCCTATTCCAACTACGCCTCCGATGCGCTGGCTGTGTATGCCAACCTCACCTTTTTATCCTGCCTGGAGGTTGACCTGCGGGTGACCCGGAAGCTCAACATTCCATCCGGTTCCCAGCATGTGGTCGACCGGGTTCCCACCATCCGGTTCAGGATCCTGAAGGAAAAAAAGTGGGTGCCGGCTGTGGCAGTCGGGTTGCATGATGTAATTACTTCGCTTGAAAGCGGCGCCGCGCGCCATTTCGGGGCATCCTACGTGGTGGTGACCAAGAATTTCCACCTGGCAAAGCTGCACCTTGATGTTGGTACAACCGCCGGCTGGGGGGCCAGCCACTTTATCTGGGACAACAATGAATTCATCGGCCCCTTCGGAGGCTTTTCGCTCAACATCGACAAACTTAAATGGATGAAGCTTCTTTGCGACTACGATGGCGTAACCTGCAATGCAGGGATGCGTTTCGTTTGTTTCAAACACCTCTTCCTCACGGCAGGGACCATCAGCTTCAACTCCTTCACCGGAACCATCAGTTACTGTTTTAACCTGCTCTGATGAAAGCTGCAAACCGCACCCGGATCATCTTTGCTTTTTACGACATCTTCCTGGTGGCAACCTGTACGTTGCTCACCGCACTGCTTCACGACGGCACGGCCCTTAAACATCGCAGCGGCTCGTATCTTTTCGCATTCGTCATTTTCCCGTTGCTCTGGCTCTCATTGTCGCTGATGACCCGGAAATTCCGTATCGGGGAGCGCAGCAACCAGCGGGAGGTGTTCCTCTCCGTTCTTTTTTCCAACTTCGTGATCCTCGCGGTCACCACCATCATCATGGTGATGTTCCAGTTCACCTACTTCTCCCGTTTCATCCTCTTCGGAACGGTCTCCGTCATCACTTTGCTCGAATTGTTTACCGGCTATATGTATGTATCCGTTCAGAAATCTGCCTTTATCAGGGACTGGATCGGGATTGACATTCACCCGGAACAAATCCGTACCATCCCGCCGCCGCCTCATCCGGAAACACTTGCCGTCCCCAGGAACTTCGATATCCTCCGCGAATCGATCACCGAGGAGATCGGGAAGGATGCTTTCGCCTGGATCAGCGGCCAAATGGATATCACCGATCCCAAAAATCTTATCCTCTCTACCGATACCCGGTTCAATGTAATCAACCATCCTGACGAGTACTACCATAGTGTGGTCAACATGCACCGGATCAACAGCCTGCAGCGGATAAACAAATTTTTCGAGATCGTCAATACAAAACTTCCCATAGAGGGGATCTTCATCGGGTGCAGTGAAACCTACACCCTGCGCAAGCAGCGGATCCTGGCGAAATTCCCTCCGGTGATCAACTACGGGGCCTATTCCGTCGACTTTTTTCTCAACAGGGTGGCCCCCAAACTCTCTGTAACCAACAAACTCTATTTTCTCATCACCGGCGGAAAAAACAGGGTGATCTCACGTACCGAAACACTTGGCCGCCTTTACTCCTGCGGGTTTGAGGTAATGGAGGAGAAGACCATCGGCGACCTGCTTTTCTGGAAAGCGCGGAAAATCAAGACCCCCAATTACGATACCGACCCCACCTACGGCCTCTTCATCCACCTGCGCAGGATCGGGAGAAACGGGAAGGAATTCAAGGTGTACAAGCTGCGCACCATGCATGCTTACGCGGAATACCTCCAGGGTTATGTGTTTGACAACCACCAACTGGACGAAGGAGGCAAATTCAAAGACGATTTCAGGGTGACCACCCTGGGCCGGATCATGCGTAAATTATGGATTGACGAATTCCCCATGTTCCTGAATGTGTTCAAAGGCGAAATGAAGATCGTGGGCGTCCGCCCGCTGAGCCATCATTACTTCAGTCTTTATTCTGAGGAATTGCAGAAAAAACGCACCAGGGTTAAGCCCGGCCTCATCCCCCCTTTCTATGCACAGTTTCCCACCCCTGTAACGATCGGGGATATTCAGAAAAACGAGATGGAATACCTGGAAGCGCATGAGAAACACCCGCTTGCGACCGATGTGAAATACTTTTTCAAAGCCCTCTACAATATCTTCTGGAAACGGTCGAGAAGCAAATAGCGCATGGTTGCCGGGTCCGGTTAAACCGACCTGTAGAGATCATCGAACTGCCTGCCGACACTGTTGAGACCGAACCGGGATTCGACAAGGCTCCTGAGACCATTTGGATCAAATGTGTGGCAATGATCGAGCATAAAGCTGAGACTCTCCAGCAACCCTGGTTCATCCCCCGGGGATACCAGCCTGCCTGCCTCGCTGTCAAAGTACTCCGGGATCCCCCCGGCAGAGGTTGCAACTACGGGGATACCGCAGGCAAGGGCTTCGGGAATGACCACGGAAAATGATTCGAAGTTGCTGAACATGAGCAGGAACGAAGCTTCACCGTAAGCCGCGGCAATCTCAGGTGCAGGCAACCTCTCCTTAAAAACAACCACCGGGCTTTCCAGTCCCAGGCCGGATGCATATTTCTTTGCATTTTCAAGAAACGGCTCCTTCCCCCCCACAAACAACACCTCAAAATCCTGCCGCTGTTTGCGCAGGATCGAAATTACCCGGAGAATTCCGAAAATGTTTTTTGCCCGTTCATGAAAGTTTGATACGTGGATGATCCTCTTCAGGTTCCTGTTTCCATCGTTTCCCGGAATCGTGAAGAGCCCGGTGTCGACTACGTTCGGTATGATGAGGAACTTTTTATGATCCAGCCCGCAATCGTGCATGGCGCTTCTTAAGAAGTTGCTGACGGTTGTTGCGGCAGCGGCGCGGCGGAGGATCATCCTGGTGAAGGTCTTCCTTATGATGCCTGTAAATCCATGGTTTTCGGGAATGTACCTTGTCCAGTGTTCGGTGATGATGTAAGGGGTGCCTTTCACAAGGTTCAGGAAGTAAGCAAGTACTGCTGCCCGGGTGAGAATGTGGACATGAACCAGGTCGAACGAACCGCCCTGCTTTGCGAGATAACGATACCCTGCAACCGACCTGGAGAAGAACCTCAGGAGGTTAACCAGGCCGGCAACACAGGTGATCCTGCATAGGGATGGCCGGTAGAAGTACCGGACGACGGTGTACTCCCGGTGAACCGCCGGATGGTCGATAACCGGGTTCGTTCCTGAACTGCTTTCACCCGGTAAAACTGCAAGTACGGTAAGTTTGTGGTTGAGTGCAACCGCCTGCGCGTGCCGTTCTACAAAGATTCCCCCGTAAGGCGGATACCATCGGGTAAGAAAAAGGATCTTCATATTAAACCAAATTTCGGAAGTGGCTGTAAAAATTCTCCTGCCCTCATGACTCGCTGAGCATACCGGTAATGACAGGACTGAGCATGCCTGCCAGGAATGCATGCCCTGCTTCCGAAAAATGTCTGCCGTCGCCGCAAAGTATGGCATTCCCCCGGCCATCCTTTTTTGTAAAGATATCGATATAGACAAGGTTTTCACGTGTCGCCTTGCGCACCAGGAACCTGTTCAGAGAACAGCACACAAGGTTTCCGGCCGGTGATCCCGCCGCAGGAGGAATTCCCAGCAGGATGAGCCGTGTATCCGTTCTGCCGCAAAGGGAAACAACTTTATCCAGTTCCCGTAACACATAACCGACCGACCAGCGGTGCAAACCCATCATCACTCCCGTCAGCAGGTTGATCTCCTGCAACAGGTTCACCGGTCTTCTCTCCCCTGAACCCGGAACTCCCTCAGAAATATATTTCGAATAGAACCCGGGCCACCGGTATTCGCCGGATGAAAAAATCGCCGGGTGGATCCCGCGCACTTTGCGGTTCCCCGGGGTATCATATTTTATAACCGGTTTGTTTAGGACCATGTAGGGAAAAGGCCGGATAAAGAGGATGAGGATATCTGCTTTTTTCTTCCCCAGCTGTTCCTCAATCGCCGGGGTTAGCTGGTTGTAAGCATGATAGGTCAGAAGGTCGATATTCACTTCCGCCTGTAAAATTCCCGTCAGGAACTCCTTCAGCAGGGAATGATACAACAAATCCGTTTTCATCCCGGGCTGGTTATTAAGACAACCTGCCATGAATACAAGAGAGAACGTTTTACGGTTCATTCAACCTTTTTTTCGGAATCATTCATCTGCTGAATCTTATTATTGACAATTTCATTATTGTCGCTTAGTAACACTTCAAAGTTAATGATTCATCAATCACAATTAACTTTTGGGCGGGCAATGTGAACCATAAATATTAACCTTAATATTTATAGTTAACCGCAGATATTCTTATATTTGCTTTACAAGAATCCCTCCCCGACCGGATCCATGCTCCCGCAAATGGCGGGATTTCGCTTATAAAAAAGTCGTTACAATGTGAGACTGGCCAATCCGGCAAAGAAAGGAACATCAATGAAACATACAAATAAAAAATCAGAAGCATCCATCCTCCGCCAGAAGGCAGAAGGGTTGCTGCAGAATAACCCGATGACCAAAAAATCGCAACTTTCTGAAGCTGAAATACTCAAACTCAGGCATGAACTTGAGGTCCACCAGATTGAACTGGAAATGCAAAATCACGAACTCTCTCATGCAAAACATCAGGCAGAGCTTACTGCGGATAAATATTGTGAACTATACGATTTTGCTCCATGCGGCTATTTTTCTATTTCCCACGAGGGTGAAATTATTGAGGTAAACCTCACTGGGGCGCAAATGCTTGGTAATGACCGAACATCTTTGAAAAACAAACGGTTTGACTTTTATATTCCGGCTGATACCAGACCGGTTTTTCGTCTGTTTCTTGAAACTGTATTCAAAACCAAAGCAAGAGAGTCCTGCGAAGTAGTCGTTGAACCAAAAGGCAACTTGCCGGCCTATCTCCACCTGGCTGGTATTGTAAGCGACAAAGAAGAATATTGCTTTCTTACAGCGACTGATATTACCAGCAGAAGGAAGCAGGAGGAGGAAATCAAGAAAATAAATTTCGAATTAAATGAAAGATTGAAAGAACTGAATTGTCATAACCGCATTTCGGAGGTGATGTTCAATTCAGACCTTTCGGTTGACGAAGTCTGCGAGAAAATTGTTCATTTGATCCCACCAGGCTGTCAGTTTCCCGAAATCACCGAAGTTAAAATTAACATTCGTGATAAGGTTTTTCAAACAGGAAATTTTGAATCAAGCCGGAACTTTCTTCATCAGGAGATCAGGAGCAGTGGCAAGACAATCGGGTTCATTGAAGTGGGCTTACCCGACGACAAATTGCCAATTTCCTTACAGAAGTCTTTGCCCGAAGAATCCGATTTGTTGTTTTCCATAGCTGAACGGATTGGGAATTTCATTGAAAAAAAAGAATATGACACTGCTTTCCTTGAAAGCAGGGAAAAATACCGGAACTTTTTCGAGAGTTTACAGGATGTCTATTATGAGGCAACTGTTGACGGAACGCTGCTCGAAATAAGTCCTTCCATAAAAATTATCTCGAAAGGACAGTACAGCCGGACTGACCTGGTCGGAAAATCACTTTCCGAACTCTATGCTGATCCGCATGCCCGGAATGCCTTCTTTTCAGAATTATTAAAGTTGGGAACTGTAACCGATTATGAATTGTTGTTGTACAACAAAGACAGATCAATTGTTCCTGTTTCCATTAGCTCCCGTCTTTTATTTGATTCTGATGGCAAACCTGTAAAAATAGCAGGAACCATGCGCGACATCACCGACCGAAAAGCGGCAGAAGGAAGTCTTATAAAATTATCCCAGGCAGTCGAACAAAGTCCTGTCAGTATTGTCATTACCGATCTCAGCGGCACCATCGAATACGCAAATGCGAAAGCATGTGAAAGTACCGGCTATACACACAGCGAACTTGTCGGGAACAACCCCCGTGTTTTGCAATCAGGAGAAATACCTGCTGCAGGTTATGAGCAGATGTGGCAAACCATCACCTCAGGCAAAGAGTGGAAGGGTGTTTTTCATAATAAAAAGAAAGGTTCTTTATCACTTTGAGTGGGTAGCATAATGAGGATTGATTTTAGAAAAGTCGAGTTTTCCGGTGAGCAGATATATAATTGCTTTGATGGTGTCATATCTTCGATAACGGAGGAAGACCTAAAAGCAAGTGAAGCCGCCCTTAATTATGCACAGGAAATTGCACGGATGGGAAGCTGGGAATTTAACCTGATTACCAACAAGTATACCTGGTCAACCAACAATTACCATTTAGCCGGGCTTCGCCAGACTGATACGGAAATTTCTATCGGGTTTTTTATGAAATTGGTTCATCCTGATGACCTGCCCGTTTTGAATGAAAAGATCCGGGAGGCTGTAGGTACAAAAAAGGGCGTAAGTGTGGATATAAGGATGCTCCTGCCTGATGGCCGTCTGCTGTGGATGGAAAACAATATTGTTCCTGTTTTCGATGGAGAAACTTTGGTAACCCTTAAAGGAGTCAACATCGATATTACAGAAAAGAAAGAGGCCGAAACCGAAATCCGAAACCTGAATAAAAACCTTGAACTTAAAATAGAAGAGAGGACCCGGCAACTCTCCGAAACAAATGAAAAGCTTGAAAAGGATATTGCGGTCCGTAAGAGAACAGAGGATGAATTACGATGGAATCAATCATTGCTTCAAATGATGGCAAGCTCATCCCCTTTGGGATTCCTGGTGGTTGACAACCGCACCGACGAAATCCTCTATTTTAATCACCGCTTCTGCCAAATCTGGGGAATCGGGCACATTGAGGATCAAATGCAACGGGGTGAACTCAGGAACAACGACATCATTCCGTATTGTTTGCCTGTTCTGGCCGACATACCGGCTTTTGCCGAATCGTGCAAACCGCTTCAATACGAAGAAAACCGCATGGTACTCGAGGATGAGATTGCTTTTCTTGAAGAAAGGACCATCAGGCGGTTTACAACACAAATACGTGGTATCAGGGATGAATACTACGGCCGTTTTTATATTTTTGAAGATATCAGTGAACGGAAGCGGTCGGAAAAAGCAGTTCAGCAAAGTGAACTCAAACACAGCACCATGATATCCAGTATTTCTGACGTTATTGGCATCATGGGAATTGATGGCGTGATGAAATACAAGAGTCCGAATATTGAAAAATATTTCGGCTGGCAACCGGAAGATCTGGTTGGAACAGACGGATGGCTGACCGTTCATCCCGACGACCTCGAACGCCTTCAAACAGCTTTTCTGGATCTTCTTCAAAAGGATGATTCTTCAACAACAGTTGAATACCAATACAAGTGCAAAGACGGAAGTTATAAACAGATAGAACTGACAGCCACCAATCTTGTAAATAATTCCGTGATCAAAGGCGTTTTGCTTAATTATCATGACATAACTGAACGTCAACACGCAAAAGATGAAATCATCAAATCACGGGATGCAGCCAACCGGGCAAATCTTGCCAAGAGCGAATTCCTCTCGCGCATGAGCCATGAACTGCGCACTCCCATGAATTCGATTCTTGGCTTTGCCCAGCTGATGGATATGGGTGAACTCAATCCAAACCAAAAAAAGGGCGTCGGTCATATTTTAAACAGCGGAAAACATCTGCTCGGCCTGATTGACGAAGTACTCGATATCTCGCGCATTGAGTCGGGAAGGATCTCATTTCTGCCCGAACCTATTCTTGTTGGCACCATTATTTCAGAAATAATGGACACAGTCCAGCCACTCGCCGATGCCCGGCAACTAAACCTGGAATTGGAAAATTCGCCTGAAAACCGGCTTTATGTAATGTTCGACAGGAAACTGTTAAAACAGGTATTGATTAACCTGCTGAACAATGCCGTTAAGTATAACCGGCAAGGTGGTTCCATTTTCATCAAAACTGAAACCCGGCAACAAGATGACAAAGGGGTTGCTTTTATCAGGATTGCGGTAACAGATACGGGTATTGGAATTCATCCTGACGACATCCCGAAACTTTTTATTCCCTTCGAACGGATCGGCGCCGAAAAAACCCTTACAGAAGGTACCGGCCTTGGGCTGGCTGTTGTAAAAAAAATTATGGAAGGAATGGAAGGAAAGGTTGGTGTTAATAGTGTTTTCGGCCAGGGAAGCACATTCTGGATTGACCTGCCGGCAACTGAAAACCAAATAAGCTGGAAAAATCAACAGGAAAACAATGTCAAACTGACAGCAGACCTGGTTGTTGCAAATAACGAGATTGCCTTTCAAAATGAGGAAAAAGCGCAACGGGCAGCGGAACTCGTCGTTCTGAAAAAAGAGTATTCCCTGGAAACAGGAACAACCGGAACCACAAATACCGGAACCATTTTGTACATTGAAGACAATATCGAGAACACCGAACTGGTGGAAGAAATTATTCAAAATTGCCGGCCCGGAATTCGGCTGATAACCTCCATCTATGGAAATACCGCCGTAAGATTAGCAACAGATAACCTGCCTGATTTAATATTGCTCGATCTTGACCTGCCCGACATGACCGGCAGTGAGGTTTTGGCGAACCTCCTGGCTGATGATTCAACAAAATCGATCCCGGTTGTCATCTTATCCGCTGATGCCATGCATTATCAGATTGAGAAGTTAATAACGGCCGGTGCACGGGAGTATTTAACCAAACCACTGGAAGTCAACATTTTTTTGAAGGTTGTGGATGAATGGATTGAAAAGGGAAATAAGCAGGGGACTGTTTAAAAAATCACTAAACAACTTCAGTCAATGATCGATTCAACACTAAAAAATGCAAACATCCTGGTAGTGGATGATAAACAGGTCAACATCGATATTCTTACCGATTTGCTTGAGATGCAGAACTACACCAACCTGCGTGCAACCACCGATCCGCGGCTGGTCGTTAACCTGTTCGAATCGTTCATCCCCGACTTGATCCTGCTTGATTTAATGATGCCCTACCTCGACGGTTTTGAAGTGATGGAGCAATTAAAGGCACTGATTCCTGTGAATGACTATTTGCCAATACTCGTTCTTACCGCAGATATTTCCCCTGAAACAAAACAACATGCGCTTTCGGCAGGAGCAAAAGATTTTCTTTCCAAACCATTTGATATGACAGAGGTGAGCCTGCGGATCAAAAACCTGCTCGAAACACGCCGTCTGCATCAACTGCTCGAAAACCAGAACCATGCGTTGGAAGAAAAAGTCAGGGAGAGAACATCCGTATTAGAAAAAACCTGCCAGGAGCTTGATTCAGCAAACGAAGAATTGGAAGCGCTTGACCAGGCAAAGGTTGATTTCCTGTGGCTTATCAGTCACGAGATCAGGACGCCGCTCAACGGAATTAAAGGTTTTACGGAGATTCTCAAATCTGAGATTCATGCCCCGGAATTACTCGGCTACCTCGAATTTCTTGAATCGTCGGCCGTAAGGCTCGAGAAATTCTCCTACCAGGCCCTGATGATCACCGAATTGCGTACCCGGAAGAGCCTGATCGAAAACGAAGAGGTTTCGCTTCATGAACTTTTAGACGGGACGAAGATCACACTCCGGGATAAGATCCAATCAAAGAAAATTAACCTCCTGCTTCAAAGTGACCAATCGGTTGATGCAATACCCGGCCTCAGGAAATACCTCCAGGTCTGTTTTGATTGCCTGGTTGATAATTCCGTTAAATATTCACCCGCTGACGGGACCGTAATTGTAAAAGTTTATCGGGCCGACGGGTTCATTATTTGCGAATTCATTGATAACGGGCCGGGCTTTTCTTCCGCGGCGCTTAACAATCTTTTCAAACTGTTCTGGGTCGGTGATGGACACATCGACCAGAATACCGGGTTAAACCTTGCCCTGATCAGGCTGATCATGAATGCCCACCAGGGCCGGATTGAGGTTTTAAATCACCAGCCGGAAGGAACAATTGTGCGATTGACTTTCAGCAACGAAAACAGACCGGTCCAATCCGATGCCGGGATGCCGAACAGCTTATGAAATAGCGGCATGACGCATGGCAAATAAATCTTTCCGGATTAACATTTTACTTGACTTTAGGTAATATTGTTGTAATTTTATTCATTCTCACAGAGAACCGAAAATATCATGTTATTACCCAACAAAAAACTGATACCAACGATTATACAGCCATAGATCAATGCTGAACAATACAGAGGACCTGATCAGGCAGGTATTTGATGAAATGGTCAAAGCCAAACCCAACCTGGCACATGATATCCGCTACAACGACGACGGTACCATTAATTTCCCGAAACTGGGCAATGAAATGGTCGAAAATTTTCCCTGGCCTGTCGGGATTGAACTCCGCAGGCTGTTTACCAAGACATCCCTTGGCCGTGATTTGCTGACGCATATCTTCCGGACCTTTGAAAGAACGTTGCAGTTCATCAGTTTTATCATGGTCAGCCAGCTCCTGGAAGCAAAAGTCAACAACCGGATCTCAATTCCTGAAAATTTTAAAAAAGAGTTCAAACACCGTTTCCCGGTGTTAAGCCTTGGGGATTATACCTGGCTGATAACCTCCATCGGGAACTTTTTAAAACAACAGGATTTCGAATGGTTCATGCCCGAAATTTCAGAGAATTTCAACAAGGGATTTTATGAAAATCTGAATTCGCTGGTCCTTCCAAGAAACATCCACATGCATTTTCAATCCAATCCGACTGACCAGGATATCGAACGGGATTGCATTGTTTTCGAGGAGAAATTAACAAAGGTATTGTCAAGAGTCGCATTCCTGGTAAACTACAAACTGGTGTTTGTTAAGGATATCAAGGTCGTCAAGTCAAAAAATCATGAAGCATTTTTTCATCACAACATGGATCTGCTTCATAACACCCATTCTGATTTCAGCACCACCAAGATCGAAGGAATAAAGTTTACTGAAAGCAATTCAGTCCTGTTAATGAAGCAGACGAAGTCGATCGGCGAATACCTCAACCTCTCCCCTTTGGTTATCGATACAAAGTCGGAGGTGATTGACGATCAAAAAAGGTTTAACATTATCGGCGATGTCTATTTGTATTCAAAATACAATGACGGCCATTTAATGTATGTTGGCACAGAGGCACCCGAAACCTGTGACCTCCGTTCCCTGCATAATTACAGCACCCTGGTCGATGAGTTCAATGAAATTTTGTCAGCCCTGTCATCCTGAATAACACATGGGAAATCAACAAAAAAGTCCTTTTAAATTCCTTGACAGTTATGCCAGGGAGGACAATGCCACGTTTTTCGGAAGGGATGCGGAAATTGAAGAGATATACTACCGGGTATACAGGAGCAGGATATTCGTTCTGTTCGGCGTATCGGGAATTGGAAAGTCATCGTTGATCAATTGCGGCCTGGCAAATAAAATCCAGGAAAGCGACTGGTTCCCGATCCAGGTGAGGAGAAGGTCTGATATCAATAAGAGCCTTAGGGCTGCCCTGCAAAAGTGTTTGATCAAACCGCCTTCAAATTCGCAGGATGAACCCATTACAGAGCTTGTTCAGGAGATATTTTTAGATCATTTCCGCCCCATCTGGTTGATTTTCGACCAGTTTGAAGAGATTTTCATCTTCGGCAATGAGAAGGAAAGGGATGAACTCATCGCAACTGTAAAAAGCATAGCCAGGTCGAATCTTCAATGTAAATTTATTTTTTCCATCCGCGAGGAATACCTTGCCAGCCTGACTGAATTTGAGAAGGAGATCCCCGACTTCCTTTCGAACAGGCTGAGAATAAATTCCATTACGCGTCAAAATGCCCTTGAAGTAATCAGGGGTTTATGTAAAGTTCATGGAATCCGCGTGGAAACAGGGTGTTCAGAGGAGATTGTAAAAGAGCTGAGTCCTGAAAACGCGGAAATTGACCTCACCTACCTCCAGATATTTTTAGACCGTTTATACTGGCTGGCCCTTGCCGGCGCAACCGGACCGGATGAGATCGTTTTCTCGAAAGAACTTGTAAAACAGGTTGGAAGTGTCAAAGATATTTTGGGAACTTTTCTTGAATTTGAAATATCCCAGCTAAATGATGAGGATCAAACTTTAGCCTTAAAGATTTTAAAATCCTTTGTTTCCAACAAGGGAACCAAACGCCAGATTACCGACGAAGAGATTGCCTCCAACATCCGGACGCCCGGCGGGGATGTGGATATCAACAGGATCAGGGCACTCATTTATAAATTTATAACACTCCGGATAATACGCGATCACGATGAAAGTGGAAAGTACGAACTGAGGCACGACAGCCTTGCTTCAAAAATATTCGAGAAGATCACCATTGCCGAAAAGGAGGTTAATGAAATCAAAGAGATCATTGCCAACTCTTATGACCAGTACCTTAACAGGGGAATCTTGTTAAGCGAAAGTGATTTAAACTACGTTAAACCTTATCTTGATCTTCTTTTTCTGAACCAGGAGAAAAAGGAGTTTATTGCCAGAAGCCGGAAGGAACTCCAGTCAAAAAGAAAGAGAATAAGGGTCATGATTACCTCCGCTCTCCTGGCGGCGTTGATCATCATGGCCGGGTTTACGGTGTGGGCGCTGATCGAGCGGAACAAGGCCAACAAAATTGCCAGGATTGCCACTTCAAATGAGCTGGCGTCGTACAGCCTCCTGACGATAGATAAAAATCCAACCCTGAGTTTCAGGCTGGCTGAAAAAGCCTTTCAGACCTACGGTGGAAACCTGGCCATGGAAGCGCTTTCGCTGAGTTATGAAACAGCTGACTTTTACCCGTTTCACAACAACCTGTCCGGCCATACGAATGTTGTTTACAGCCTGGACTATACCCCCCATGGAAGAAAAATTGTCAGCGCTTCATTCGACAATACCGCGCGGATCTGGAACATGAACGGCAAAGAACTGGCTGTTCTTAAAGGGCATCACAAAAAGGTGATGTTTGCGAAATTCTCACCCGACGGCCGCTTTATCGTAACGAGTTCGCTCGACAGTACCGTCAGGGTATGGGATACAACCGGCCGGTTGCTTCATACGATTACCGACAAGGATCAGTGCAATTACATTGCTGATTTTTCGCCCGACGGAAAGTACATCGTTACTGCGTCAATTACCGGACTGGCCACGATCTGGGATTTCAACAGCGCCGACTTTCAATGTAACAGGCATTGTTGCCTGGCCGGGCATGAATCGACCATTAACTCCGTTCACTTTTCGACGGACAACAAATACATTGCAACAACCTCCTATGATAAAACTGCCAGAATCTGGAATTTCAACGGGGCATGTGTTGCTGTTCTTAAGGGTCATACAGGGTTTTTGCGCGATATCGGTTTTTCCCCGGATAACCTGAGTGTTGTTACCTCATCGGATGACGCGACCGCCAGGGTCTGGGATTTGTCGGGAAAACTGCTCCAGGTGCTGGCCGGCCATACAGGCGGTGTAACCCGGAGTGATTTTACAACCGACGGGCGTTTCATTATAACCGTTTCCGACGATGGGTCTGCCATCATCTGGGGGAATGCTCCTCCCCCGGAGAAAATCCCCGCCGTTCATTCCGGGGATGCAAGACCCGCCTTTAACCCGGGTAAAAAAGCAACAGTCATCAAAGAAATCCGGGCGGGCATCGGCTGCATCGGCCATTTTGCCATTTCAGCAGACAGCAGATATTTTGCGGTCGGGTCGGATGACGGAATCTCGCAGGTAAGAAGTACCGGCGGAGAACTCCAGTTTGAATTGAGAAGGCATGGCGCGGCCATCAGGGATATACGGTTTGCCGGGGGCAATGATACGATTATTACTGCATCTGACGATGGGATGGTGAAAATCTGGGTGTTGAGAAACAATGAATGTGAAATGACCGATAAAAAGGCATCGCAAACCCTTGATTCCCGCATTTCGGAAAAGATGAAAATATTGGTCGTCCTTAATCAGCAAAACAGCCTTTCATATTTCAATCTTGAAAAAAACCGGCTGGTTGATTTCGGTTACCAGGGCCCCGGAATGAATGTAACTATTTCTCCCGGCAATGACTTTATTTCGACCTCCTCATTTGATAAAACAGCCAGGATATGGGATACTGCCGGTAAGGAAATTGTAAGATTGGTCCATCCTTTTGAGGTGAGGAGCTCTGAATTTTCACCCGATGGCAAAACCGTTTTAACGGCATGCAGCGACGGTGCCGCCAGGATCTGGGATTTCAGGGGTACAAAACTTAAGGAATTCAAGGCAGACAACGATCCGTTGCGCTGTGCCTCCTTCTCCCCCGACGGGAAAAGAATCATTACCGGTTCTTCAAACAAGGTTGCAATCATCCGGAACCTTGACGGGACAATTGTTCAGCAGCTGAAAATGCACAAGGCGGATATTGTGAAGGCCAGGTATTCACCCGATGGAACATCGATATTGACTGCCTCATCCGACGGGCAGGCAATCCTCTGGAGTGCAGAGGGTGCACTCACTAAAATCCTTGACAATTCACACAGAACGGCCATTGAAGAGGTAGGGTTTTCGGCAAACAGCGATTACTTTTTCACGCTTTCAGGGAAGCCCTATATGATCATGATCTGGTCGCGAAAGGGGGAATTGCTGAATATTATCAATTTAGGGGATACAAAAGGCCACGCTCACTTTGCACAATTTTCGGAGGATGGCCATTCATTGCTGGTCATCACCAATACCCAGGAAAAAACATTGATTAAAAAATGGCCCTTGCGCGCAGAAGAGATCCTGACAAATGTAAACCAAAGGCATTTGCTGGGGATCATTCCGGATCTCAAGGAGGAAATGGAAGAATTTACCCTGCCGGGAAAATAGGTTCCTGTTTATTTTATCCTCGCTTTCTTAACAGCAGAAAATAAGCCGATACGGTAAGCAACACCGTGCCGGCTATGGTTGAACCTATATGCGGATAATAATGGTCATTGACTGAAAACACCTTCATGATGAATTCAGAGGCGTGAAAGATTACACTTACCACTCCCAGCAACGCGAGAAGGAATATCAGCCTGTTCAGGTTCTTGTCACTTTTTTCATTGATGATCCTGTTTATTTTGATGATCTTCTTTTCAAGTTCTTCCACCTCCTCGTCGATTTCCAGCGATTTCTTTATTGTATGATAGATTTTATTTGGCAAGACGTTGTACGATATGGCAAAAAGGTTGTTGCTGTTGATGAATTTGGTAAAGTTTGCACGAAGTTTCTCCGAATATTTTTCATAAAAACTGATATTCGACAACTCAGAATTTACATGAAACAGGTAAAATTTCATTTTGAGGCAATGAATATAGATCAACAGGTAGGTCGTTCCCCAGGTCGTGTCGATGTTATTCAACTCATTGCCGATCACAGTAAACGAATCAAAGATTGCCAGCGCTTTCCAGTTCGCGTATACAGAGATGCTGTTTGATCTCATCAGCTCCTGGTATAATTCGTCGGAACCCTTTGTTGAATGCTCATGGCTTTTTGCCGCAACATGCTGGGCTGTTCCAATGTCAAACAGCCTGTTATTGATCTCATCGATGTCACCGGCGGCATTGATTACCGTAAACACCTTTAGTTTATTCCCCATGATATCAGACACCAGGTCCAATGAATTTCCGCCGGAAAGGATCTTTTGCTGAATAAAATCAATTGTTGTAAAATCAGTTTCCCCCGACCGTATGCGGTTATTGCTTTCGAATAAACGGATCCGGTGAATAAATGATGAGATGGTTTCAAAACCGGCATTCTCATCTGTAAGGTTAACATGAAATGCATACATCCCGAGCTTTTCCCTGGATGAATCGGAAATTGTTTCGGGGAAAAGAAAAACATCGACCCTGGCAATGGAAAATTTCAGGCTTTCCTCCTTCTCATTCAGTAAAACCAGGTTTTTAAACCCGCTGACATCTGCCAGCCGGAGATGCTGAAACAAGCTGGTACAGGGATGCGCGTGCTTATGACAGTTTTTCGATACAATCAGATTGGTAAAATTCGGGTAAAAAATCTGCCTGAGTATTTTTATCCCCGGATCTTTTTCGAACAGCTCTTCAAAGTCCTCATAGATGGTTCCGGGAAAAAGAATATCCTTCTCACGTTCCCTGTAAGAGAACAAACCGCAGAAAACAACCAGGGTGTTCAATTTATTTTCCATCTGAACAAAATTTTAAGATTCATAACAATATTGCCTGCCTGATGTCAATCTCTTGCAAGAAGATCCACGAAGAAACCTCGAAGAACCACGAAGTTTTAAACTTTTAAAGTTCAACGGTCGGTTCCTTTCTTTATGTCATACATAATGAAAACTTCAAAAGTTGATTTCAGTAACCCTATTCCTGGCAACCTCTGAAGCTCAATGGCACAGACAATGACTTTTTCGACAGGAAATCAATTATTGACGAAAATCCAGGTTCTTCGTGTTTCTTCGAGGTTTCTTCGTGGAACTTCGTGTAAAAAACTAAAAGGGTGATTATTGTTTGACAATTTTCCTCAACCCGGCCTCACCATTCATGCTGACACGAAGCAGGTATATCCCGGGGGCGTAACCGGCCAGGGACAATTCATGCTTTTTTCCGGAATGAAATTCGTTCTCCATAACCAGCGATCCCATGTTGTTATAACAGCTGACAGCGACGGTTGATTCACGCTGTTCTCCTGGTAATTCAAGCGTAAATGAACCTGGCGTCGGGTTGGGATAGATGATCATCTTCAGCCCGGACTGGAAACTATCATTGTACCCGCCTGCAATGGTTATGTCGCCCGGAGAGAGGTTTGATCCAAACACCTGGCTGCAGAACTGGCCGGTCGTCGTAATGAATCCCCGTGCCGATCCCCCGCTCTCTACTTTGAACCCCGGCTTGAACGTTATTTTTTGTCCCGCAATAAAGGTTGCTGTGCCTCCATTGTGAACAACCACGCTCTGAGATCCTGAAACGGTCAGATTATGCAATGCATCATAGCATTTTGTTACACCACTGGATAGAAATTCATCCTGGACGCTGCACGAAGGCGAAACCACATACGCCGGGTAAACCCGGATGATGTTTGAATCGACCATGATTGAATCGGCTACAACATTGACAGTCAGATTAATGGTATCAAGAGGATTATATACTTTTACAATATTTGCACCATTGGCGGTATACATGGGGATTCCAGGATAATCACTGGTTATGCTGTAATCTCCCTCTTCAAAATGCCCAAGGCGGAATGACCCGTCTGTTCCGGATACTGAATAGCCCGAAAGTGATGCAACGCTGGGATGCTTTATAATAATCCCGACATTGTCGATCGGATCGTTGGCCTTCGCGTGGCTGACTTTATATACATTCCCTTTTATAATCGATGGAGCACTTCCTTGTATCGGCGAAGGCTTCGCGATCATATGGATTGTATCGAGAATCATACTGGCTGAGGCAACAATAGCAGTTGCATCGCTCCACGAAGGCGTATCGCCCAGGTAGGTCGAAATCATGGTCTGGGGAACGGTGGTAGGTGTGACTAAAATCGGAGAACCATCGGCTCCACAGGTATTGTAAAACGTAAAATGGCCGGAATTAACCGGTGTTGTGGCCACTGTGTCAAGTACGCCGTATTTGGTATTATACATATATGCAGTCCCGCTGCTCAGAAGAGTTCCGTTCAAAGCCTTCACGGTTCCCGAGATATTAATGTCACCGGAATTCTCCATCACATGCACCGATCCGCTGTGGGAACCACCCGGCGGAGGCGAGAAGGTGACCGTAAGATAGAAGTAGTCGGTAGCGTAACCCTCCCCATTGCAGTAACCATAACCATTCGTTGTCTGACCGTCTCCTGTCACAGGATACCCTGTTGGAAAAAGAACCGGGTTTTTTACATGTGTTGTCCAGGAGCCGCTGGTATTATGCCAGGTAAAGGTTGCGCCAGGATTGCTGCAAGCATCAGGGTAATTACATATGAGCTGAATAGGTTCGGGACGACATACCGGGTTCCTGACGGCAACCTGCGCAAGTACCCTCACCGGCAAGGCAAACATTAAGGGGATAATGATAAATGACCATCTCATTTTTCTTATCCATGCTTTAAAATAAATTGTTTTCATAATAACCTGAATTGTTAGTTATTAAAAATAGACCTGTCAGAACGGCCTGCGTGCAAATCTGCAATTCCCTTCCTGACCTTGCAGATACTCAGGGAGATCGCAATGTGAAAAACAGGAATATAAAAAGGAAGTTGGTGATTGTTTCATAAGAAAGTCAATATGGAATGGGTTCCTCTGCCAATTACTGACTAATGCAATGTAAATATATGATTTAATTTTCAATTACCTGATTTTTTCAATCTAATTGCGTGTCAATAATTAACAAGTACGTGAAATTTTCAATAAAACACCTCCCCGAAAAATCGTCCGATGGCAAATATCAACGAGCATATTTTTCCTGTTTTTATGAATAATTCTGTTTAGTAACATATATTTTTTTAT
>Ga0118677_10006483_pt1 | contig 19800 bp, 16 predicted proteins | sample AliMusrvi5mmetaG_FD_86154 | JGI IMG/M metagenome (GOLD analysis project Ga0118677, IMG submission 86154)
CCGGACAAAACGGCTGATCAATGGCCTTAGCCAATCCACTCTCACCATAAGCGGAAACATAAGGACCGTTGACTCGGTTATAGGTTGCACCGACTTGCGGGAACAATGGACGATTTGCCGTACGCACGTAACCACTGCGAAAGGCGCCGGCCAGGATTCCCCGGCCGCCAGCAACGAATTTCACCAGGTTGCGCCGGGCATTAACATTGGCAAAAAAGTACGCGTTCCAGCCACCGGGCAAGAATACGACATCCAAATTGGCGAGCTTGGCTTCGCTCGCCAAGTCCTGATTCTCCAGAATCACGGTTTTCCAACCCGTTTCCTGGAGCGTCTTCAGCATCCCATCGGTAATATATGATCGTTCATCTTTCCACAAACCAACCGTCTTGCCAAAACCGCCCTCTGCCGCGAGCGCCAACAACAACACAAACACAAGTTTCTTCATCGCTAATAATTCCTGTCTTATTGAATCAATATTGACCTTTCTTTTGTCAAAATTTCATTTTTTCTGGTTTTTTCGAATCCAAAATTGTGGAATCGGATAAAGGCCCAGCTTTGATGATGAGGTGATTAGGATCTACTTCCGTTTTTGAAGTGATTTTATCCGCATGTTTATCAATAACTTGCATTTTCTTGATCCAAGATGAAACGATTAAATAGTGTAATCGCCTCAAAAGATGAGGTGATTACATGCGATGGATCTGGCAAAAAGCTGATTGTGCAAAATACCGGCAAAGGTCGGAGCGTAAGCTACGATCTGAATTGGGATGTTTGTCGGAGCCAGCCTTGCCAAAAAGGGGCGGAGTAAGTCTTTTTTTTTATGCGGGAGTGACCTTGCTGGCTGCACAAAGAGTCCTTTCCTAGACTTTTGCCACCACGCTCCTAGACAAAATCCTCATTTTGATTTACCAAAATAACTAAATCCTATTTATTGAAATTTGGAATCACAACAAATAAGTACTCCTATGCCTACAAAAAAGAAAACTACGAAAAAGTCTACACGTTCTAAGGAAAAAAAGGCGGCAAAGCCCTCTACTCCTAAGAATCTATGGATTGGGTCCGGTCATCTGTACCTACCCGAAGATGAAAACATAAGAAAAGACTTTTAAGGCACACTCATCATGACAACTAAATTTACCCCCTATATAAAAAGCAATGTAAAGACACCGGAATTCACTGTAAGAGCTGTAATTCTTGGGGTTGTCCTGGGCCTTATTTTTGGTGTAGGCAATGCCTATTTAGGGCTAAAAGTGGGAACTACCGTATCAGCGTCCATTCCTGCAGCCGTCATGTCAATGGCTATCCTTCGAACTTTTTTTCATAGGGCCTCTATTTTAGAAAATAACCTCGTGCAAACGATCGCCTCAGTAGGTGAGGGGCTTGCTGGAGGAGTTATTTTTACTGTGCCAGCGCTTTTTATTTTAGGGCAGCCCCCCTCAATTTTTCGTATTTTCTTACTCTCTTTACTGGGCGGAATTTTGGGTGTTTTATTCATGATTCCGATGCGTAGATACATCATCGTACATGAACATGGCAATCTCCCCTTCCCTGAAGGGACAGCTTGTGCTGAGATCTTAAAATCGTCAGAGTCAGGACACTCAAGTGCGATCATGGCAATGATGGGGCTGGCTATAGGCTCATTTTACAAGATCTGCTCAAGTGCTTTGTTTCTCTGGGATGAAGTGACTACCTGGCCTCTTAAATTCTTAGAAAAAACAGAATTCAGCCTCGATGGCACCCCATCCCTTTTAGGTGTGGGGTATATCATAGGACCAAGAACGGCTTCTCTTCTTTTAGGTGGTGGCGGTATGGCCTGGTGGGTCATCATCCCTCTGATTAGATTTTTTGGAGAAGGCAACCCGACGATCATTCAACCGGCAACTATTCCCATATCACAGATGGATGCGGATCAAATCTGGTCGAGCTATGTTCGCTATATCGGTGCCGGAGCCGTGGCCGTCGGTGGATTCTTAAGCCTTTTTCAGATCGGCCCAATGATTGGTAAAACCATAAAAGCAGGGATAAAAGAACTTTTCGAAGGGGCAAAACCTAATCATAAGATAGAAAGAACAGAAAAAGATATCTCACTGCGCTGGCTCATCCTTGGAAGTATTGCTATCATCCTTACCCTCTGGCTTTTCCCGGGGCTTCCTATGAACCTACTGACGATTCTGCTTCTTGTTGTTTTGGGATTTTTCTTTGTTGCAGTGACCTCCCTTACGGTTGGGATCATAGGAAGCACGTCTAATCCAGTATCGGGCATGACGATCACAACACTCCTTATTACCTGCTTTATTTTTCTACTTCTTGGCTGGACTGAAAAAATCTATTTAATTTCAGCTATTACCATGAGTGTTGTAGCCAATGTCGCCATTGCCCTTGCCGGAACAACTTCGCAAGATTTAAAAACGGGATTCTTACTTGGAGCAACACCTAGAAGCCAGCAGATAGCCGAACTTATAGGACTTGTCGTGCCAGCGGCTGCCATCGGCGGAACGCTATACCTTCTAAGCAATGTGTACGGCTTTGGCTCAGCCCAGCTTCCAGCTCCTCAAGGGACTATGATGGCCCTTGTAGCAAAAGGAGTAATCCAGGGCAATATCCCCACAACACTTATGATTATTGGAGCCTTGCTCGGGTTATTCATGCAGCTCTTTAGACTACCCATACTCCCCTTTGCAATCGGCCTGTATCTACCTCTGTCGCTGAGTACCCCTATCATGTTCGGGGGAATCGTCTCCTACCTAGTGGGGAAAAAATCTTCAAATCCTGACATGAAAAAACGGGGCATTTTAGCAGCCTCAGGCCTTGTAGCAGGCGATGCCTGCACTGGGGTTTTTATTGCCCTACTTTCCATACTGGGCATTGTCCCAGCAAGCAAAGCTGGTTTTCTTCCTGGGTATATTGGAATTGCGATCTTTGGAGCTTTGGGCCTTGCCTTAGGCTGGTTCTCGTTAAAACCTGCTTCTTTCTTTAAGAAAAAGGGATAATACCTCATCCTCTGAGGGTATGAGGAAGACTACACGTAAAAAACATAAATTTTCTTTGACTCTCATAGAAGTCATGATCGCCCTTGTCCTTACAGGCATACTCATGTCCTTTCTTTGGCAGGCCTATTTTGGACTGCAAAAGCAGCTCTACAAAATAGAAGAAAAAAAAGCAAAAAGCCTTGAGGCCATAGTTTTTCAACAAAGAGTCTCCAAACTCATCAGCTCGGTAACTAAAGAAGATCCCCTCCTCTATACTCTCGAGAATAGACACCAGCCGAAGATCCTGATTTTTAAAGCAGAGATGCCAGTTGATCCCGATCCTGATTTTTCTGGATCTTTACTTTGTGGGCTCTATCTCTCAGAAAATAATGAGCTTTCTCTAACTTACTGGGCAAGTGAAGATAAAGTCAGATCTGAGGTCCTCATGGAAAAAGTAACCGCCTTTGATACCTATTTTTACGATGAAAAAAACAAGACCTGGGAGCCCATCTGGCCAGAACATAGCAAATCGATGCCTGTAATGATCAAATGCAAAATTACTAAAGGCTCGACTCCCGAAGAATATTACTTCTTCCCGTCTCAACACCTAGGCCCCATCATTTACCCCAAACCTAAAGTCTGATGAACATTTTATTTTTTGTTTCTTCCTTTTTAATCATTCTATCTTTTCTATGTGCAAGCACATTTCAACGGGTTGCCTCTTTTGAATCGGAAAAAACAAGTTTTCTAGGGAATATGGTAGGTCTTAGACAAACAAGAACTAAGTGGCAAAGAAAGCTCTTTGTCGATGCAACAAAAGCCCCAACTCCACAAGCGGCAGCAAGTAATAAAATACCCCAAATAATTAATGACTATACTTCCCATAGGACGAAAAGGATCCCCCCCCACTACAGCAAACTGAATATTGCCGATTTACTAAATAATGAGCTCTCTTCAAACCAATTGCAAAAAACCGTTTCAACTCTACTAAAAAATCTCTACGGTAATACCCCCTTCATTAAAGAAAGTGGGGTAGAGCACTTTGAAGAAGCTCTTGTTAAGGAGATGATTAAATCTGGTAAAAAGAGTAAAGCCCTAACAAATCTTCAAGACTTAAGCCCTGATATAGAGCCCTTAAAAACTCTATATTATAAAATACTTAAGGGATCGGGTGATTACGATCTAGCAAAGCGCCAGGGATATCCCCCTTTATCAGATTTTCTTTTTCTAGATGAAAAAGAAAGAAAACCGATCTATTTTCATTTTGCATCCTATCCCCTACTGATAGCGTTACTTGGAGAGGATATCGCAGGCGAGATCCTAGAAAAAGAAGAAGCAAAATCTAAAACAGCTGGGGGAAGAAGAACTCTTACTGAAGATGAATTTAAAGCTCTCCTTATGAGCCACAGAGGATTTAAAACGAATTCCTCTGACATAGAAGATCTCTTGAACTTCGGTAAGAAAAAAATTCTTCTAGAAAGCTTATCTTATAAAGATGAAAAAACCGGAGTATTCTATATTTTGCCGCTCTAAACTCAAGGATTTAGCGACAAAGGAATCATAATAGTAAATGTCGATCCAACACCCAGCTGTGACTCCACACAAATCGTCCCCTGGTGCTTATCGATGATAGTTTTAACAAGAGACAGGCCCAGACCCGCTCCACCGAGCTTTCGGGAGTGAGCTTTATTTACTGTATAAAAGCGCTCAAAGATATGATCGACATCGTGAGCGGGTATTCCTATGCCCTGGTCTTTAATAGTAATCTTTGCATCTTCCCCTTCTACTTCTATAAAGATCTGAATTTTTGCAGGGGGCAGAGAATACTTAGCAGCATTCGTTATGAGATTAATGATCGCAAGCTCGAGGATGTTGGCATCAGCCGCTGCAAATATATGGTCCTGATCCTTTGTAAAAGTGATCACTGCATCTGCATAAATCGCATGTACTATTTCTATACAATTATCAAGCAATGTCACTAGATCGCAGCTTTGGTAGGGGGAAACTGAGATGTTTTCCATATCTGCTAAAGTAAGTAAGTTTTTCACTAGATTTTCCATTCTCTCACAATTGCGAACAATTTTTTCAACGATAGATACAAGCATTTCATGAGGCAGATCTTCCATGTCTTGGAGAGTTTCCGCAAATCCCTTGATGATAGTAATGGGAGTTCGTAGCTCATGGGATGCATTGGCTACAAAATCCTTACCCATCTCCAGGACTCGATGCTGACTTGACTTATCTTGCAAAACGATAATTGCCCCGAGATCTTGAGATTTGGGTGTAGCTACAAGATCGAGATAAATCTTTTTCCCCTGATCCACTTGGAGCGAATCTGTAACTACTGTCTGATGCTTTTGTGCTGCAAGTAAAAGATCCCTACACTTTTGAAAAAGCTCCGTATTCTTTCCCTCAATTTCTGTAAATACCTTGCTTATAAGATGCCTTTTTGGAATACCAAGCATCTTGGAACCCACAAAATTGACATATTCAATTTGCATATCTCGATCGACGGCAACCACCCCTTCTACCAGAGATTCAAGGATAGCTTCTTTTTCATTTCTTTGATTAGTAAGAGCCAAAAGCTGGAGCTGTACCTGATTATATAAGGAAAGGAGGGTGTCAGCAAGCCTTCCGAAGTCTTCATCAGTATAACAATCAGAAAGGGATAAGATTTTTGGAAGCTGCTCTTTTTCTCCTGATTGGTACGCTTTAATTGCATGAATTATTTGATCAATCGGCTTATGAAGCTTACCGAAAATAAGCCACGTAAACACAGCAAAAATTAGTAGTGCTATAATACAAAGAAAGGCAAACCAAAGATTGAACTGATCGCTAAATTCCTTTATGGGATTAAAAGGAAATACTCCCTGAACGACATACATGTTCCCCTGAAAAAAGAAGGGCGTTGCTAAAAAAAGGTATTCTCGATGATTAATTGTAGAATTTCTAAGAATGACTGTTTTATGAGTTAAAAAGGCCTCCTTTACATCTTCTACTGGATCTTTTACAAATTCTCGATTTGCTTTTAAAGAAATACTGTCTGCCCTACCGATCAGCACGCTTTCCTTATTATATAGGGAGAGTAAATAGAATATATCTCCCCTCGGATTTTCAATCTGGGAGATCATCTCCTCCTCAGAAGAGAGGGATTGCAAATCAAGAATGATTTTTTCGGCGCTAGAACTAAGCGAGGAAATTAAAACTTTTTCAACCCCTTTTTCTATAAAAGGAAGGGAACACGCTATAAAAAAGCAAAAGAGAAGGATCTGGCTAAAGAGAATTTTTTTACGAAATTTCATTTTTTGCAGCATTACTTTAGCCTCTTTACCATAAATACTCTTTTGGACTCATCAAATCCCTTTAAAGGAAGCATTCCCATATCAGAAACTTCGACTCTTTCTGCTACAAAAGGAGCTGAAAGAGTATCTTGAGAAATCAAAATCTCCCCTTGTTTAGCTGTCGCGCAAAGACGAGATGCAAGATTTACATTACTTCCAATAACGGTATAGTTGAGCCTATTTTCAGCCCCCATATTCCCAGCACATACTTTACCGGTATGGATACCTATACCCATCCTAACGGAGGCAAGTCCGGCCTGCTCTCTCTCTATATTCCAGCTGCTCAGGACTTTCATAATCTCTAAGGCGCAGACGACCGACTGGTATGCACTGTCCTCTTTGTGAAGAGGCGCTCCAAAAAGCACCATCACCTCATCCCCGATATACTTATCAATAACACCATGATGGGCATCTATGACATAAGAGAGTTTTGTCATGCATGTATTGATCAATGCAATCACCTCTTTAGGATCCATTTTCTGCGTAAGACTTGTAAAGCTCCGAATATCTGCAAAAAATATCGTTACCTCTCTTTCTTCCCCACCGAGGTGAATTTCTCCCTTCAAGATCTCTTTAGCAATATCTTGAGATACCACTTTATTCAAAATTCCTTTTACTTTTTCATTTTCTTTGAGCCCCTCGACCATATCACTAAAAGCTTCATTTAATTGCTGCACTTCATTTTTCTTTCCAAGCTTTAAGTCTGGCAGATGGATTTCACTTAAATTGCCTCGTTTTACGGACCTTGCAGCTTTGGCCATCACAATAATCGGACGGGTAATCTTTTTAGAAAGATTAAGCAATGCAAGTAAAAGTATGATCAGGCCGAAAGCTATCACATAGCGCCTATCTTCATTTATTTTTAAAATAATCTTATGAAACCGGCTATTGAGTTTCTTCATTAAAGAAAACTCAATTTCTGCTTCATTAAATAAGAAAAAATGGAGATCGAGTCCTGGATAGGGCTGTAGATGTACGAAATAATAGGAAGTCCCTTGCCAAGAAAACACCCCCATAGGAGCCTCAAGTAATTGATGCAATGAAGCGGCGCTCACATTAGGAGGCGATATTTTTTGTCCTGACGGCAAAAGGCCTGCTATGATCTTGTCATTTGCGACGATCCAGGCGCTTTGTTTAAAACTTAACGAAAGATCTTGAAGTACATTTTCTAAATCAAAGCCGAGTGTCAAATACCCAATCTTTTTTTCCTCTCCTTCAATGGAAACAAGCTCTGCTGTATTTCCCATGTAGAGTGTTTCCTTGTCAGGATCAGAGATGATAGCAATCCCCTGAGTTATATCAGGCGTAGCGCTATCTTTGGAATGGGCTAGAAAATACTGCTTCGCATCAAATTTTTCAGTTTCAAACAGTACGTCTTTGACAAATACCCCTTGCCCCTTCCCTGTTTCATCAGGGAAAAAAGAGATCGCAAAAGGGGCAAAGGGGGAAGAAATCCCCTTTCCCATAATTCTTTGTTCAAGAAGGCAGCCGAGCTCCCAAATCATAAAGAGCTGATTTACATATTCCACACGTTTATTGAAGTAACAAGCAAGATCCTTATTGCAGGAATCTTCTGCAGTAACTTTTCCTATGAAGGGGTTTTCATCCTCTCCAAAGGAAAGACTATCTTCCTTTGCTCCTGCAAGAAATTTTTTAGCTTTAGAGATCCTTTCTAAATACCCCTCTATATCAATCGAATATCCTTCAAGAAAAGGGACAGACAAGGAAAATGTATTTTTGCTTAGGGAAAAGCTTTTTTTAAGCTCGTCTACTGGAATTTTTTCCAAGGCATCTTGGGTATACAATACAAATACCTTAAGGACGATTCCGGGTACGGTTTCTGAACTGTTTTGTAGATCATTTGAAGAGACAATCTGTAGTGAGATGCCGAGATAAGGGGGATCTTTTTCTGTTTTAACACTTGAGGTATATATCCAGGACATATCATCATCAATCGGCTCTTGAAACATATCCTGCATCCCCTGATGCTTAGGGATAATCAAAGAGCTAACCTGTCCTTCATAAGTATTCTGGACAAAATCGATGCTTTCCCGATCTTGAATAAGGCTGGCGGAGCTTCTCCATGTCCCATGTGCAATATTGGTGGACGTTGGAGCAAAATATCCTTTTATGTGAATAAATTTAGAAACCACCTCAAGGGCTGCATTGACCTCCCCCATTTTTTGCGAGAGGATAGCTACAAGAATGCTATCTATGTATTCCCTTTTTTCCTCTTCCAAATCTTTATAAAAGGTAAGTAGATCCCGACGAACCTCTTTTATCCCAATAGTTGCTATTCGATTTTCGATAACAAACGAACCTATGAAGATGGCGCAGAAGAGAACTCCGATGATCAGAAATAATTTATAGCGTATGCTCATTTGCCATCCGTCAAAATTTGGCAGCCATTTTTTGTAATCAGCGCCATATCTTCCCATCTGACTCCGCCTTTACCTGGAAGGTAAAGGCCAGGCTCGATTGTAATAATCATGCCAGGCTCGAGAAGTAGATCCTTATCTATACTATCAAAACGAACTTTGGGGGCCTCATGCGTCTCTAGCCCTATGCCATGCCCTAAGCTGTGAGTGAAGTATTGCTCCATATTGTCTTTTCGCATCACCTCACGTACAGCATCATCAAGCTGCCCAACTCTCACACCAGGCTTACAAAGAAGGCGGGCTGCAGTATGAGCTTTTTTCAGCACTGAAGTTAAATACAAAAGTATTGGGTCCGGCACACCCTGAAAAAAGACCCTTGTCATATCACTATGGTAATGGTTTACCACAACCCCTAGATCCATCAGAACAATCTGGTTCTCTTTTAGCTTTGTTTTGCCAGCTCTATGGTGAGGCATAGCGCTATTTTTTCCAAAAGCGATAATCGGGTCAAAAGCGGCACTTTCAGCACCGGCAAGCCGCAGAAACATCTCAAATTCCCGAGCTAGCTCAAGCTCGGTCATCCCCACTCTAATTTTACTTCTTAAGAACCAAAATGCGGATTTAAGGATTTTAGCGCTTGCTTTGAGCTCCTTGATTTCAAACATCCCCTTTATCATTCTGATAGGAGAGGTCAGTCTTTCTTTAGCAATAAGACAAGAGCTACTACCACATCTTTCTAAGAACTTACTGAGCTGCTCAAAGCGAGAATAGGAAAGAGTTGTCCCATCAAAAGCGATCTTTGCAGGACCTAAGGACTGAACAAACGCCTTTTCACTATCTTCATTGAAAAGTACTACCGGCTGAACAAAAGAATCCTTGCTTGCCACTTCGATGTATCTTGAATCGACAAAAAGTGCGACCTTCTTTTTATGGATCCAGAGTCTGCCATATGAAAGGTTAAGACCGGTAAAATAAAATAAATCATCCGGCTGCTCTAAAACACAGGCCTCGAGATGCTCTTTAGAAAGTAATGACTGCAGGCGCTTAATACGTCCCTGCATTTCCTCTTTCTTTAACTGAAAAATAGGCACCGACATTTTTTGTACTCAAGTAGATAATTGTTTTATTTCCCACAGGACAGTAACAAGGTGAAGAGGTCTTTAGCAGCGCCTCGGCAATCGAAATCGCTTCACTCAAAGAAAAGGATCCCTTTTTGAGCTTAACAAAGCGGCAAGCCACCTCTGCAAGCTTCCTCATTTTTTTCTTTTCTAGACTCTCTATGTCTTCCTTGTCAAGAGATATACAGCTAAGAGCCATTTCCTCGAGAATTTTTTGGACATCAGATTCTTCCGTAAAGGAGGGAATAGCATCAACAAGAAATGAGCGTGGGCCCGACTGGGTGATACTATATCCCATAAAACTAAGGCACGGAAGAGCTCTAACAAGTTCGCTTGATTCAAAGCTTGCCATTTCAAAACTTATAGGAAAGAGCAGTCCCTGTTTATGCAAGGGCTCTGTATGAGCATTAAGAAGTTGCTCAAATAAGATCCTTGATCTAGCAGCCGCTAGATCTATAAGGCAAAGTCCTTCCTCTTCAATCGAAAGAGAGATCCTTCCCTTAACACTTACAGAATCAATTAGTAAATAGTGAGACCAAAGCCCAACCACCTCGAGCTTCTCCGTGACAAAAGGCAAAGGAGCCTGTTTAAACTCAAGAGGAACAGATTCTCTATATACAAAAGGCGCTGGGGCGCTAGGCCTCTCTTTTTTTGCAAAAAAAGAAAAGTCAGGCTCTTCAAAAGAAAAGTCAGCAAACACAGGTGCACTCTCAGAAGCTACTTGCTCAGGCGGTTTCTCCAAAGATCTTTGTATGGCCTTTTGCAAGACTTGTTTTATCCACCCTTCTTGAGAAAGGCGAACCTCTTTTTTTTGGGGGTGCACATTGACATCGAGAAGATGATAGGGCATATCTACATGTAAAACGTAGATAGGATGCCTATCTGCACCGATTCTTGTTCCATAGGCATCCCGAATCGCAAAGGAAATAGGAGGAGAGACAACGGGTCTGCGATTAATAAATAGGTATTGCCCCGAGCGGTTATGCCTGGTATTTTCCGGCATGCCGATGATTCCTTTTATAGTGAAGGGGCCATCAGCGATATCCACAAGCACAATATTTCCTCCAAAAGGAGCGCCCAAAATACTAGATATTCTCTCCTGCAGTTGATCTAAAACTTTCGTTTTTTCCGTAGCTAGAGTACTAAATACTAAATTTTCTTGGTGGTACAGCTCAAAAGAAACACCTGGATATCCAAGGCTAAGTGTTGTGATTACACGGGTGATTTCAGAGGATAGAGCCACGGGACTTTTTTGGAATTTCTTCCTTGCTGGCACGTTGAAAAAAAGATGCCTCACTTCAATTGTTGTTCCCCTATTTCTAGGATAAGGAGTAACGCTTTGTATCTTTCCCCCATCAACCTCTAACTGAACTCCAATTTCTTCTGTAGATGTCGTAAGCGTCATCTTAGAAATGGATGAGATCGAGGCTAGAGCCTCTCCCCGAAAACCCATCGTTTGGATCTCAAAGAGATCTTTTGCATCATGGATTTTAGAAGTGGCATGCCTCTCAAGGCATAAAAGAGCGTCATCTCCATTCATTCCTATCCCATCATCGCTGATACGGATAGAGTGGAGCCCCCCCCCTTGCACTTCAACAACTATTTTTTTAGCTCCCGCATCCAAAGAATTTTCTACCAGCTCCTTGACAACAGATGCCGGGCTTTCAATAACTTCCCCTGCTGCAATTTGGTTGATCGTAATATCTGAGAGCACGCGGATAATAGATGACATAAGACCTCTTTCTTCTCATGGTAGCGCATGAGACCCTAATCCCTCACCAAAAAACAAGCCTAGGCCGACTGAAAATTAGATTTTCCTCATCTGATTCAGAATAAGATACTCCAGCTATAAGAAAGGGCTCCTAAAAAGGAGCCCTTTCTTATAGCTCTTATCTGTAGCTAACATAAATAGGGACTGTAGAATCCCCTACATTACCTAGAGCATCAACTGCTCTTACACTATAGTAATATCCCTGCCTCCAGTTGATACCTAGGTCTGTATAACTCAATGAGGTAGAATCTCCTATATATATAGGAGATTCATTTCCTACGGCTCTATACACATTATAAGAAACCGCTCCAGAAGATGGAGACCAAGATAAAAAATTATACGCTTGAAGCTGAAACCCACCAGGCGAGCTAGTCTCTTTGGGCCCACCAGCTCCGCTGATATTTGCCGGTGGCTGTGGACCTGGCCCCGGCGGAGGTGGAGGTGGAGGTGGTAATGGGGGGAGCACCTGGGGAGCTATTCCAAGGCCTAAAGGATTAGAACCCACACCCACTGATGTCGTTACGGTATTGCTTGTGGTTTGGATTACGGAAACGGTGTTGTCAGTGTAATTTCCCACATAGACATAGGCCCCAGTTAGAGTGACCGCGACACTTATAGGACCAGGCCCCACACTCACTGTTGCGGTTACGGTATTACTTATCGTATTGATCACGGAAACGGTGTTGTCAGAGTAATTTCCCACATATGCATAAGGTTCACTTGGGCTAATCGCAATGCCGTTAGGAAACTGCCCTACCCCCACGGTTGCGACTACCGTAAGGCTCCTCGTATCGATTACGGAGACATTGTTGCCGACACTATTTGTCACATACGCATAGTCCCCACTTGGGGTAACCGCGATACCCACAGGCTGAGCTCCCACATCCACTGTTGCCGTTACCGTATTACTCGATGTATAAATCACGGAGACATCGCTGCTGTAGCGATTTACCACATAGGCGTAGGGGGTGCTCGAGAGGACGGCAACGCCATAGGGGGTGTTTCCCACTCCGACTGTTGCGATTACGGTATTGCTCGTTGTTTCTATCACAGAGATGCTGCTGCTCTGCGAATTTGCTACATACGCATATTCGCCTCTAGGGGCGATCCCGATAGCTAAAGGTTGCCCGCCGACAGTGACTGTCGCTGTTACAGTGTTGCTCGTGGCATTGATAACGGAAACATTCCCACCGCCGTAATTTGTCACATACACATAGGCGCCACCGGGCAGGAGCCCAATAGCCGCGGGACTTGATCCCACGGTCACAGTTGCGGTTACAGTATTATACCTGGTATCGATAACCGAGACGTTGCTGCTGCTGCTATTTCCCACATAAATATATTCAGCGAAAGCTTGCCCATAAGAAAGCAAAGACCCGGCTAATAAAGAGTAGGCTACTTTTTTAAAGATGTTTCCGGCAGTTCTTTGCATATTTTCCTAATTGTAGTTTTAGCTTAACTGGGCCTCTTCCCTTTTAATTGAAAGTCTAAATTAGCTTACCTGATCTTCGTTATCAATAAAAAAATATTCATCTATCGTTGGATACCCGATAAAGAAAAGAGCAGCTCTTGCTGAATAATAATCCCTACATTACGTATAGTAAAGATAATCGGATGTATACAATGCCTACAACACCTATAGCTGCCTCTATCGTTAAAAAGCTCTCTTCAGCCGGACATATAGCTTACTTTGCCGGAGGATGGGTGCGCGATTTTTTAATGGAGCGCCCCTCAGATGATATAGATATTGCCACAAGTGCAACTCCTGAAGAGGTACAAGCTCTATTTCCTAAAACAATCCCTGTCGGGATTGCTTTTGGGATCGTAATTGTCGTAGAAGATGGGCACCAATTTGAAGTAGCTACATTCCGTCAGGATCAAGGGTATGTCGATGGAAGACGGCCTCAGGGAATATCGTCTGCAACTCCCGAGGAAGATGCCCAAAGAAGAGATTTTACAATCAATGGGATGTTCTATGATCCGATAGAAAAAAAACTCTACGATTATGTCGACGGTCAAAAAGACATTAAAAAAGGAATCATTAAAGCCATCGGCAATCCCCATGAGCGCTTTCTTGAAGATAGACTCCGGATGATGCGTGCTGTGCGCTATTCTACGAGGTTTAACTTCCCTATAGAATCAGATACACTTCAAGCCATACTTGCTCATGCAGATAGCCTCCTTCCAGCGGTCGCTCTTGAAAGGATATGGCAAGAATTCAAGAAAATGTCCCAGTTTGCTCACTTCGATACGGGCCTTGTTATTCTGCATAAGTTAAAACTACTGCCTACTATTTTTCCTTCGTTAAAAGACGTAACAGTGGAAGAAATCCAAAAACGAACTGCTTGCATAGAGCACTACCCTGAAAAAGCCCCTCCTATTGCAGAGCTATTAGAGCTCTTTCCTGATGAGTCTCTTGAGGCTCTTTTACTGCTCTGCGAGTATTTAAAATTGTCGAGACAAGAAAGGGAATTTGTTCAGTATCTTTACTATGTAAAACATCTTCTGGAGCTTCCTGAGGATCGCCTAACAGTTATAGAGCCTATAGAGTGGGCTCAGCTCTACGCAAATAACCACAGTGAAATCGTCCTAAAAATCATCGCTTCAAGATATGCAGTCGAAAAAAGAGAAGAGTTTCTCGATTTCCACTTTAAGAAAAGGCAGCTCCTAGAGCAGGCGATACTTCGTATACACTCAAAAAGTCCTATTGTCCGCTCCGAAGACCTCCTAAAAATGGGGATAAAGCCGAGCACAAAAATGGGAATCTTACTTAAAGAAGCCGAAAGGATATCTGTTAATGAAGGACTAGAAAATAGAGAGGAGCTTTTGCAAAAACTGCAAAAATCTCCTCTCTGGCTAGAATAGATTTAACCCCGTGCAGCGGCACTTTCTGCAGTCACAGCTTCGATGATAGCTTTCGCGAAGAGATCCTCTGTGTTTTCAAGCTGACCTAGATTGTTTATATCAAGGACCAACTGACGCATTAGCGCCCCCTGATACAGAACTCCCGAAAGGGTTCCAATTTGCCTATAGACCTGTAGTATTGCGGCTATGCGGTCCGGAGGTACCCCCTCTATATTTTCTGAAGAATTAAGCAACTTTCGAATTAATAGAGTTTTTTCCGACACAGAAAGAGCCATCAGGTTTCTTTTGGCTTCAGTAAGCGCTTCATGCCTTCCGTTGTACTGGAAAAGAGGTCCTCCTTCAGGGAATCTTTGAGGACATGTAATATCCCCTTCGAGTTCGCGAAGCACCGCGTAATTAGCTAGCGGGGTAATAATTTGCACATCGAATGCTCCCATTGCATCTCGCCCCTCTTGCACAGGGTCTTGAGCAGCCGCATCTTCACAGAATAGTCGCACGAGATCCGGATTGCGATAAACCTCGGTAGTAACTTCTTTAACTAGTCTTTCTAGCTTTTGTTGGTAAGCTCTTTCAGTTCCGTTAAAGTTATTACCAAGAGAAATTATTCCTGGAGCATTTTGCGGATCTGCAGGACCAGGGGCTCCTAGTCGGGCAGCTGCAGCGGCAGTTGCTCCGTCTAATCCAAGATATTGCAGATACTCTCTAAGTACATCTTGAAACTGGGGAATGGTTAGGAAATCTCTAAATAGATGTTGGAACTCGTTATTATTTATTTCTTGCCCTGTTATAACAGGATTCCCTGCTCGGCGATTAAATAACCTCTCGACAGTCTCTCTATGCTGTGGGAAGCGAGCTAAGAAATCGTTATTAGCTCCTCCTGCTCTATCTCCCCCCATCAATCTATCGTTACGTGCTGCTCTCAGAAGATCTTCAAATGCTATAGCAAATGTATCGTTTTGAAGATTTCCTGTATAAGCCTGAGAAAGTTCTCTGCCGGCGATAGTATTAAAAATATTGCAGAAAATGAAATGCGTCGCAGCCGTTGAAATAAACGACTGGGAATTCAGAAGCACTGCATCGGCTAAATGATACTTTGTGGCAAGGCCACGCGTTAAAAAGAAAAGTTGAGTAAGGAGTACTGAGCTGCAGTTAAAACTATAAGACCAACATTTAAGAGTATATTTCTGAAGAAATTCACTCTGAGCTCCCGTACTTAGGTGAGCAATCGTGGCAATACTTGCAATAACACCCGTGGCAAGGCCTTCCACTAAAGCGACAATACAGTTCAGAGTCATGCCTGCGTAAGAAGTTGCATATGCAAGAGCTTTTAGAGGGATAGCTAGTGCGGGCCTTTCATTCGCGGTATAAAAAAGCTCGTTAGCGCTATAATTGATAAGATGAAATACTCTGGCACTAAGAGGCCGAAAGTGCATATTATCACGAGATAGATACTCTGATGTTACTCTTAAAGTTGCAGCTTGAGGAGCACCGGCCCCTACTGGTACGGTTGCAGACATAATCACCTTTCCTTAATTAATAAAAGCTGAATTTTAATCTAAATAATAATAAATAAGAACGTAAAATAATAAGTACACATTAACAATGAAAAATTGACAGCTAACCACTTTAAATAAGGGCTTTACCAAGATCCCTCCAAGTGATATCTTTGGCTTAGATCTTTAATTTAAAGCCGAAAATCTTATGAAGCCCTTTGTACAAGTAGAAAGCGTTTATAAAAATTTTTATAAAAAATCTGAAGCTTTTGCAGCCCTTAGCAATATCTCCTTTAGTGTGGAAAAAGGGGAGATTTTTGGAATCATGGGACAAAGCGGCGCGGGAAAATCAACCCTACTTAAATGTCTTTCTTCCCTTGAAAAACCCTCATCGGGACAAATTCGGATTGCAGGAGAGGAACTTACCACCTTGCAAGGATTACCGCTGCGCCTTTTTAGAAAACGAAGCGGCATGATTTTTCAACATTTCAACTTACTATCATCTAGAACTGTTGCAGAAAATATCGCATTCCCCCTTCAGCTAGCCGGGATAAATCCTGAAGAAATCCAAAAAAAAGTAGATGACCTATTATTTCTTGTCGGACTCAGTCATAAAAAAGACGCCTACCCCTCCCTGTTGAGCGGTGGAGAAAAGCAGCGGGTCGGAATTGCAAGAGCTCTAGCGCTTGCGCCAGAAGTTCTTTTTTGCGACGAAGCAACCTCTGCACTCGATCCTAAAATGACAAAAGAAATTTTGCATTTACTTAAAGACCTCAATCAAACACTTGGTCTAACCATTATCCTCATCACCCACCAGATGGAAGTGATAAAGCAAATCTGTAATAAAGTGGCTGTTATCGACAAGGGAGAGATCGTAGAAATGGGCACTGTATCAGATATTTTTAGTGAGCCAAAACACCCAACAACCAAGCATTTTCTGCAAAACTCAGTCCATGAACTTCCTTCTACTCTTTTCAAAAATGCTGGTCCTAATAAACAGTTCCTTAGATTATATTTTAAGGGAGAGTCTGCTAAAGAGCCAATTATTACAAAACTTATTCGGACCTATGACGTTTCAGTAAACATCCTTCTTGGATGGTTAGACTCTCTGCAAGATACTACCATTGGGAGTCTAACAGTGGAGATTATAGGTGATGAAGCAAATCGAAAAAAGGCTCTTTCTTATCTGCAAGAAAGTGGCGTACGCTACGAGGTTTTAACACATGAGTTCCGATAATATCTTACTCGCTTTAGATCTTCTTCCTTCAGCCCTATTCGATACCCTGTATATGGTGATTGCCTCTTCTTTTTTTGCTTTGCTTCTCGGCCTGCCGATGGGTGTTATTCTCTATGTAACAGGAAAGGGACAAATCAAAGAAAATAGGATGGTCTATAAAACACTTGGGATAATTGTCAACATCGGTAGATCATTCCCCTTTGCCATACTCATGATTGCCCTTATCCCTGTGACTCGGGCAATTGTCGGAACAAGCCTTGGAACAACAGCTGCCATCGTCCCTCTATCGATTGCAGCAACTCCCTTCTTTGCTCGCATCGTGGAAGAGGCTCTAAAACAAGTAGATAAAAATGTACTAGAAGCTACCCAAATGATGGGAGCTACTACTCCACAAATTATCACTGAAGTATTACTAAAAGAGCCGCTACCTTCCCTAATATCTGGATTTTCTAATATGGTGATCAATCTCGTGGGCTATAGCACTATGGCAGGTATTGTAGGGGGTGGCGGCCTTGGTAAAGTTGCGATCCAATACGGCTACAACCAATTTAATGTATTTATTATGATTACAACTGTCATAATTTTAATTCTTGTCGTAGAATCGATCCAATGGATTTCTAATCTATGCGTCATTAAACTGCAGAAAAAACGGGGTCTTCTTTTTCATGAATAAACTACTTTATATTTTACTTGCTGCAATTACTTTTTCTTGCCACTCCACAAAAAATCAGCCGAATCTCATTAAAGTAGCAGCAACCCCTGTGCCACAAGCTGAAATGCTCGCGTTCATAAAACCTGATCTCAAAGAGCAAGGGTATGATTTGGAAGTAGTCGTCATGGATGATTACAACCTTCCCAATAGAGCACTTGGTGATAAAGAAGTCGATGCTAACTTCTTCCAGCACATCCCCTTCCTAGAGCAGCAAATCGATCAATTTCATTATCCCCTATGCATCTTAGCTAAAATTCATATTGAACCTATGGGGCTCTATTCAAAAAAAATCACCTCTGTTGCAGCGATCCCAGATAGGGCAATTATTGGCATACCAAGCGATCCTAGCAATGAAAGCCGCGCTTTGCTTCTTTTGCAAAAAGAAGGACTGATCACTGTGCAAACAGGTAAAAGCATTCTTACTACTAGAGACATCCTCACCAACCCTAAAAACTTAAAGTTTCAAGAGATCGATGCTGCGATGCTTTCTAGGACGCTTCCTGATGTCACCTTAGCTGTGATTCCCACAAACTTTGCACTGCAAGCCTCTCTTTCTCCAGAAAAAGATGCTCTTGCTTTAGAAGACAAGTCATCTCCCTATGTAAATGTGATCGCTGTACGCTGTGACGATATGAATGAGCCGAAGCTCCTAGCTCTAAAATCTGCGATGACCTCAAAGAAGATGAATGATTTTATCCTCTCTAAGTACCAAGGGGCTGTAGTTCCTGCATTTACTAGTGCAGGCCCTTAAGCCGTTTTATACGCACTCTACCAAGATACGTATTCGGAGGATTTTAAAATCTTCTTAGGATATTTCCTCATGCATTGACGTATAATAGGTGTAGTAAGTTAAAATCTCTGCTATAGCAGAAACACTTACTCGATAAAAATCCTGTCTAGAAAATTTGGGTTAAATGCCGCATTAATTTTCTGAGACATAAAAGCTTTCATCCTTCCTGAATTCAACCTTAAATTCTTCCCTACAAAAACCGCCTTGGGATTTTTGGTAAGGAAGAATTATTTTGGAATCAACTTTATAACCTTAGTCTATATCAGTAAGTAAAAAGGCCTTATTTGAAGCAAGTTCTTGTTCCAAAGTCTTCTTAAAAAACCGCTCTAAAACTTCGCGAAAAGTGGGATCCTCTACTATTTCATTAACAAACGGAAGACACAAATCATGCACTTTACGATCATGCAGCGATTCAAAGGATTCAACATCCTTTTTATTTAATTCTTCCAAATCTTCATCAAAAGTAAAGCTATTCGTTAATAAAGCTCTAAAATAAAGATCTATATATAAAAGACCGATTTCTCCTAATTCCGCCTGAATGACCATTTCTATAGCCTGAGATAAAACATGATCAAAAGCTCCTATGATAGTTTTAACAGATTGAAGAGCATATGTATAGTGTGCCGTGGCTATATGACTTCTAAACCCGATTGCTTGATAATGGGCCCACAACTTCTGTGAAACAGCGCCATTTAATGTTTTTATAATATCCATCTGTGAAGGACTCGCAGCTAATAATTCCTTAAAGGTTAGATGGGGTAACGGAGCTTTTTTTCGGTAAATTTTATTGTCTCTCTCTGAGCTATCAGTTGCTACATCAAACCGGACACATCCTAAAGACGAGGCTGGAATTGAAGGATGATCAGTCCTCTCAAAACAGATCTTTGCCTTCATTGTCGGAACTAAGGCTCCAAGCACTTGAGTGACTCGTATTTGGAAATCTCTTAACCGCTCAGATCCTGTATGCCGAAGCGATCTAAATGCTGCTATACAACCTGAGGAGCATGTTGATGCCGATTCCGAAGGCTCTAACCTAGCCGATCCACCTGGCATTCTTAATACAATATGTAATTCTTGACTGCCAATTTTCATTATTAAACCTCCATTTTATTTACTACTCAAATAA
>Ga0118677_10006485_pt1 | contig 19791 bp, 17 predicted proteins | sample AliMusrvi5mmetaG_FD_86154 | JGI IMG/M metagenome (GOLD analysis project Ga0118677, IMG submission 86154)
ATTTAAAATAATCAACAAAAGAGTATAATGCCCTCCAAAAGGTATAAAGTACGCAAGCGGGAAGATTATATTTTTCTTTTTTTGAGTAAGTAAAGAGCCCATTATTAAATTAACACTTTATTTGTATGAGTCGCATTAATGGTATATCAAACTCAATAATAATTATTTATTCATACATAAACTAAGAATAGAATCAGAAAACATAGAACCTGTATGTGAAGATGATAGTTGTATTGCATTATTTGAATATTCTGAATATAAGGCTTTATCATTCATAAGCAATAAGATTGAAGTCATGACATTAAAGGAATCATGTGGATTGCAACATAGGCCAATTTTATATTTATTAACCAACCAACCAATTAACCCATAGTAGGTAGCTATTACAGGTAATGCAACTGAACCTGCTTGATAAAGCACTCCACTTGAATCTGAAAAACCATCAACATACCCAACCCAAACCAAATCTGACGCACAAAAGACACGGCACTCCTCTACATCATCATGATAACCGAAATTTAGAATTAACTTATTATTTTGAATTAAATCTTGTGAAATCTTTTCATTAATAAAATTTGTTATTGATTGATTTGGAGTCCCTGCTAATAATATACAAATGTTATTTTGTTTCGATTGAATTAAAGCATTAATTAATTGCCTAATACCTTTCCGGTCGACAAGAGTCCCATATACTAAAACAACAAAGCTCTCACCTGTTATTCCAAGAGATTTCCGGGCCTGTTTTTTTGATACATTTCCGTGTAAATAACCCGCATCAGGAACGAATTTGATTTTATCAAGCTCGATATATTTATCGTAGTATGAGGAATATATAAAAGACTCATCGATAATAGCAACTTTATATAAAGATTTCAACTTTAATAAACGCCTAAAAGACCATTCCAATAGACTATCACTACGACCTTTGTAGCTAATACCCATCTGGAAACGATGAAACTTAATACTCATCATCATACCAGAAAATGGGCATCGTCCGAACGGAGATCCTACTAATGAAATTATTTTATCACATTCATCTAAATTAACCACATAAATAATATCAGGTCTCTCATTATAAGATATTAGTCTAAAGCCATTGTAAATAGCCAAAAAGTAAAGAAACTGATTATATAAAAGGGCCATCGAATTAGTCTTAGTTAATCGATTAATTTCCGGCATCAAACATACTTGAATCTGACCATCTACTTCATCATGAACTAATTTGAAGGAAGGATCATTTATAGTAGATTTTGTTGTCAAAAGCTGAAGTTTCCATCCCCTTTTTTTTACTCCCCTAGCAATAAGTCGCGTATACAGAGACATATGGTGTCCTGTAGCATCAGGTTCTACAATTAATATTTTCAAGATTTAGCACAGATTATTTCTTTTATGCCTCAGTCGCTAAGTTATAAACATTAAAATACTTTTGGGCGACTACATGATAGCTAAAGCGCTTTACAGATTTTTCTCTAGCAATAAATCAAACCCTTTTAGTGGATCACTTGCAACTCGCATGACATCCAAACGTCAAAGAGGGATATCAGATGCACCTCATCGACATCAGAGCTATAGATTTTCTCTGGCCAATCTGAAGGCAATAATTAGTTGGAATGAATAATAGAGTTGCCGTAAAAACACAAGATCAAGATCTCTACCTTGCTAATCACGCCTAAAGAAGATTGCGTCCATCTGTAATGACTGCCCAGTGCGCGGATCTGTAAACCCCTTTTGCAATGCCCAAAGCGCAAAGCCTTCCGCATCGAGTCGATCAATTACATCCTTCCACAAGCGCTGGCCTTCATACAGCGGGACCAATGAAAGTTCACAAAGAACGCCATTCGCACGCTTGAGTGTTTCATGCGCGCCATTGAGCACCTGCCATTCGTAGCCCTGAGTATCTATCTTGATAAACAGATTTGAATTAGGTTCAAGATACTTATCCGCGACACTGTCCAAGCGCGAGATTGGCACACGCTCCGAAGCAATGTAAGCCGAGCCAACCGCTGCGCTGGAGTGGGACTGAAGCATAGGCAGCACGGAAGACGAAACAGAGTTACCAGCAATGTTAATTTCAATCTGTCCATTTTGATCCCCAATGGCGCATTGGTCATGAATAATCCAATTCTTATCCCGCTTAGCCAATTCGAGGAGTTTAACCCTTGCCGAAGACAAAGGCTCAAAGCTGACGGTTTTGCCGCGATAACCAGAATCCCGAATTTCTTTGGCGAACTGCCCCTCGTTTGCTCCGATGTCAAAGATTATGTCCACACCAGAAATTTGGAGAGCTTTAAATAATTGAGCCGCTGAACAAGAAGACGGATGAAAACGACTGATATCAAAACCAAACATCTGGAAAGATTTACGTAAACTTTTCTTTAAAAACTGCTGCATTTGTAATTACCTCAATTAATGTTCTGTGAAAATAAAGTGAATTGAGCAACCGACTCCCTTAATTTGTTAGAGAATGTTTACTAAGAGATAAAATATCGATCAAAAACCGTTGCTCAACGACGAAAGCAATAATCATTCTTTTCAATTCTTGGTGTGAGTGACGGTATTTTTTTTGGAACTGGATACATGATAAAAGAAGATAATAGCACATGGCTATCCATATCCACGTCAAGCGAAGTGCTTAATTCGATACATATTTCGTAATAATAATCGCAGAGGTTCGCAAAAGTATTCTAAAAAAATCAAATACTACCACATTAAGCAAGATAATTTTATCAAACATGCGCATCGCTGACCGAATTATTATTATGAACAAAACATAACTTATGTTTATTTGATTGGACAACTTTTCGAACGAGCTCATACCCTTTGCTTCCATGTGGTACAACGATTTTTTGTGACGTCTATATATCTTCAATGGCTTTGGAATACTAACAATAAGGCCCTGAAGAGATACTTGTGCAAGCAGAGGTATTTCTGACCCAGCGGCATTCTTGACCATGTTTTTATAGTTTAATTCAGTTGCTTTTGCCACATCGGTTCGATACAAGCCATAAATAGAAAAAAAAATATTTGTCGTTGGATTCCGAAAAAACAATTTCCTATTCGCTTTACAATTTCTTTTTGCATCTTTAACACGTATTGCATCGATGAACTCTCTATACATTTTACCCCCATATTCATCAATATTTTCAACATCAGCGGTTGCTAAGACAATTTTCTCATCTTCAAGCAATATTGAGACCAATTGCTCTATTAATTCTTTATCTTGACTATCATCCGCCGCCGCCCACATAAAATACTCACCAACCGCCTCATCCAACACAAACTGAAAATTAGCACTTGCACCAAAATTTTTGACCTGCCGCACATAGTGAATCCGAGAATCCTTTGCGGCATAGCCACGGCATATAGCTTCCGTTTCATCGATGGATGCATTATCAGAAATAATCAGCTCGAAATCAGTAAAGGTTTGGGACAATAATGAGTCAAGGGCTTCGTGAATAAACTTTGCACCGTTATAGACTGGCATGCCGATACTGACTCGTGGTGCTTTCGCGATTTCTGAGGGTTTTGCTACGTTACAGGCATTCATACCGTCTTCGATATCCATGATATTTTAAATAATATTCTGAGCTGGCCCAGTAAGCCTTGGCGCACATAAGTTGCCGAAAAAGCAGTAGCAAGCAAGGTGAGGGTGCTGGCTGTCAACAGCCAAGCAAGCTTGTAATAATAGGTCAATTCAGCGGGCATAGCCCATGCCAAAAGCTTAGCCAGCAACGCTGCAACTATTATTGGTTGCAGCACATCCTGCCGATACCAACGCCACTTTTCCCCGGTCAAAATTTTGCGAAACATAAAGTGCATACTGATCATTACATAACCAGCGTTCAAACTCACCCACACCCATGCTGCACCTTCTGCCCCATAGAGCGGGGTGGCCCAAAGAATGGCGGGTACGATGATGGCGACAGATATAATATTGGTGCGCGCCGCCAAGCTTGTCCAGCCGTGAGCAAGCTGTGTTTGGTAGGGGATCCACATCAGACCGTTGAGCAAGTTACCCAGTGCCAGCAAACTGAGCAAGGTAGCACTACGGTTGGCTAAATCGGCATTATGTGTCCAAAGCTGTAACACAGTTTTAGCAAAGACAAGCAGGACGATGGCAGCACTCCCCATAAAAACGGAAACTAATTGTGCACCTTGATGATATTTTTCGATCAACTCGTCCTGCCGGTTGTTGGCATGAAGTTCGCTCAGGCGTGGAAACCAAGCCTGTGTAATGGGACCAGTGAGCATATACAAAGAACTTGAGACAACAGTAGCCAGTGTGTAGTAGCCATACTCGCTGAGGGTGAGCAGTTTTGAGAGCAAGATTTTGTCAACCTGAGTCAGCAGCAATGATAACAATGTAATTCCAACCATGCCGCATGCAAAACGACCAATGCCGCGCAGCGCAGGCATGGAGAACTGGCCGCAACGTTCAGCTTTAGGCAGGGCTTGATAGGTTGCGCTAGCGAGCACACCTAAGGTAATGAGCGAAATAATGCCTTGCCAGATAAAGAAGGCTTTAATCGTTGGGGATAACCACATCAAAATACCAACTGCACCGAACCCCCGCAGAGTAGCAAGCGCACTGTTGATGGCGTTAAACAAAACCTGGCGTTGCTGGCCGACAATAGCGCTGCGATAGATACCTTCAACAAAGCGCAGGGCTGTGACTGCCCCCATAATAGAAAAAGCTTGCGCAACTGTGCTGATGGGTATTTTTTCAGCACGAAGCCAGTCGCTTGCCAGCCAACCGGAAGCAGCCCAAATACCTAACCCCACCAGCATGGCGATTCCGATGGCAATAAACTCAATACTCCGTAGTAAATCGCGGATGGATTTGGCGCTGTGGATGCCACCGGTAAAGCGCGCCATCTCACGGTTAAGCGTGGGTGTCATACCCATATCAAGCAAGCTAAGCCACGCTTGCAACACCCCAAAAAGGCCAATCAAACCATAGGATTCTATCCCCAGATATTTAATGTACAGCGGAATAAAGGCCAAGCCCATCAGGGCGGCCCAGCCTTGGCCGAGGTAGTTGGCTATGAGGTTTCTTTTAAGCATCCTGAATTAATTAGGCAATCCGCCTTAAATATCCATCAGGAGCAACAGTTATAAGCAGTTTGTGCTGAATGCTTTTGTCGATCTCAAATTCATGGTGGGTTTTCAAATACTCCCAGACAGCAGTTTTTGGGTTGTTGCCGAGCCCCCATGGGCGGTCGGGAAACATTTCTTTTGGCATGTCTTCGATTAAAGTGTCAAACGCTACGCAATAACTTCCTATACTTGTAAGTGGGGCGTAGGCTTCGAGTTCTGCAAGTACGTGGTCGTGGGTGTGATTGCTGTCGAGAAAAACTAGGACGCGCGAATAGTTTGCCGCAATGGCCTGAACCTGCTCAATGATTTCAGACGCGATACTTGATCCTTGAATCATCTGGATACGTGAAGCCATGGAATGAGCTTCTATAGCTGCGCGATTGTGTGCACGAATGTCAATATCGATCGCGAGTACCTTACGATTAGATTCCTTAGGATTGATGCTTGCTCCGCTTTCAATGGCATCTGCCATATCAAGCAATGCAAGCATAGAAGCACTTAAAATGAGTGACCCACCATGGGCAATGCCGGTTTCAATGATAAGATCGGGCTTGATAGTCCAAATTAATTCTTGCACCGCAATCATATCTTGGGGCATTTGAATTATCGGGCAACCTAGCCATTGAAAATTATATGAGTAAGCTCCTATGGCTCCAGCTTTAAGCATCAACGCTAAAGCTTCACTTGGAAGTTCTTTTGCCTCACCCAGCCTGTGGATATTTTCCTTAACCTCGTTTTTAAATTGAATAATTGGATCCATATTCACTCTTCTCCTTTTGAAATTATTTGTATTTGATCTACGCGACCACCTATCTGTGTGCCATTATAAAGGTTATCATAACAAAACGCCTCAAATCCTGCATTTTTCATAGCAGCAACTGTTTTTTCAATATCGTAAGCCACCCGATGCATGGTGATTCTGCTGTTATGTAAGATTGCATAAGCTGAACGACAATCGCCGTCACGTGGCTGCCCAACTGACCCTGGATTGCAATAGGCTTTATTCCCAAATTTAACAAGTGTTTGGACATGTGTATGTCCGGAAAAAAGGTAATCCACATCTTGAGGTATCACATCTTGAGAAATTACGTAGAGGTACTGATCTTGAAAATTGTCTGGACCTCCGTGCACAAAAAGGCAATGTCCCTGACGATAGAATCGCAATGATTTACGAAGCCAGTCAAGCTGAGAATTGTTAACAATTTGCTTGTGATAATCAATAATATTGGCGACTACTTTTGACCTTAAACAATTTGAATTCGATAAAAGGTAACTGTCGTGATTTCCTAAAATATTTAGAGCTTCTTGATGTCGCAGCAGATCAATGCACTCGCCAGGCTGAGCATAGTATCCGACTACATCACCTAATGAAATGAATCGGTTACAACCGCGCATTTTTGCATCATGAATCACCGCTTCAAGTGCTGGTAGATTACCATGAGTATCAGACAGGATGGCGATCAAAAATCACAAAATCTTCATTATAACGCCAAGCAATACCTTGATTGATTTTTGGGGTCGGTGGTATATTTCCCATTAAGAAATAATCAATAGACATCTCGACCTCGTTATACCCAAATGCTGTCCTTAGAGAGTTACTACTGGAAAACCGCGGGTTAATTTCTAGTAAATAGGCAGTATCCCCTTCTTTGCGAAACTGATAATTAGTCGGACCGAGCGGTTGAAACAATGCTGTTAAAGCTTTTGTTGCCAGCTCAATCACACTGTCTTCCACCACTTCAGCCTGCAGTGTGTTCCCGGCGCTTGATAATCTTCGTCTAAACAAAATGGGATCAAGAGATATTCCATTACCAAAACCAAATATACCGACAGTATATTCTTCTATATCTGTCCCAACAATGCGCTGCAACATCCAACTGCCCTGCGTTTTCCCACACCAATATATAAAGTCATTTTCATCGTTAAGACGAACAATACCTCTTGATCCATTTCCTATTCTTGGTTTGAGAAGCAAAGGGGGGGGGCCAAGCACATCAACCGCTTCACTCCATGTATCTGGAATACAAGAAGGTATCTGAGGCAATCCATTCCGATGCAAAACATCACCCAAAAACCACTTATCTGACGATAAGGCAATCAGTTCTTGCCTATTTATTACTATTGGAACATTAATCTGTTTAAAAAAAGCCCGATGTTTATCAAAAAAGTCTACATCTATCTCTAAACCCGGAAGCACCAAATCAATTTTAGCATCTTTTACTATCTGTTTCCAGAAGGCTAAATAATCCGGATGGTTCTCGTCACACCCCGGCTTTTTGAAAAAAATGTCACAAAAGGAAGGACCTGGAGAATTATCATTTCGATCAACACCAACAACCCTAACCGAATGACGTGCTTTACGAAGACTTTTTATGATCCCTTGACCTATAATGGCGCCAACACCTGTTACCAATACAGTAATCTCTACATTTTTTGCATTGTTCATTAAAATTCCAAAAAAAATTGAATTCTCTAATTATACAGGGATTATTTCAACGAGTAGTCCAACGCAAAGATCAGGAAATTCGACCCCAACTTTCAGCATTGCATCCAAATTTGCCCTAAAGTCCGGAAGATTTTTGAGCACGGCAAGGGGCAAAGGTTTGAGATAGATTCCCTCTTCATGTGTAATTCGATAACCAGAATTTTCAATGGTTTTACGCAAAGTATCCCGGCAATATTGTCGTTGATGCCCTTGGGCTATATCATTAGCATTCAAACTATAAATATCATCGATCAAACCGAGTTCCATGCCAATACGCCTATTTAGCGATTTAGCATTGGGAACAGTAATGTATATCTTACCCTTGGGCCTTAAAAATTGACGATAACGAGATAGTATCAATTTAGGGTCACTTACATGTTCAAGAACGAACCCCATCACAATCACATCAAAAAGTTCTTTTGGAGAATAATTCTCAAAGTAATCAAGGATTACCTCTCCAGAAAATCCTGAATGCTTTTGCCTAAACAGTTCAATGACTGTCGAAGCGCCATCAATTATAACATGGCGAGAACATGAATTAGCAAATATTGGGGCAGTAAATCCATGTCCTAAGCCTAGCTCAAGAAGTGAATCAACATAACCAAATCGCTCTATGACCCGCTTTGGATACCAATTGAGAATCAAATCATTTTCTAATTCTGTTACAGCATTAGGTTTATATTCTGATGCTACTAAATTTAAATCCTGCATACTTTAACTCCCGTTGTGAACTATATTTCGTTTTGTAAATTAACAAATTGTCGCCAAGGGATATGATTTCCTTTTAATAAATCAACACCGTCCTTTCCGCACTGCGCCACAAGATCAAGCGAAGAAACGTATGGTGTAAATCCACCATAATTTTGAGGATAAGGTTGTAACCCATAATCAATATAAACAACGTCAACATTATTCGACTCGAAACGCTCATGTTCTAAATAATTTCGGGCACCATGTCCAGTAAGATATGTCTTTGCATTAAGGTGCAGACAAATATCTATCACGCGTTGGGTACTATAACCTGGTATTTCCAATGACTCTGAATCAATGAAGGTACGACCATTCTCTAGACCAAAATAACGAATCAAAGCCATGGTCGAAGCCTTAGATAAATCTGCTAATGTTTCATACTGTCGTGAAAATACTTCATCAACCAGTTTTAACATTTCTCTTTTATAAGGTGCCTTAGCATAAGTTTGGCGTAGGAAATCCCTCTGGCTCCGCTGCCACCCGCTGCGATTATTGACCTTCACTTCATTGATCAATTGACCGAGATGAAAATCCTGTAATGGAACAGTTAGCCAACTTATCTCCGAGTTTGTCTTAATCTGGACTCGGTTCGAAAAACCACCGCGACTAAATTGGACATCTTCATAAAAAACAAAAGTATCACTCAATCGAACCTGTTCAAGCATACCGACCCAAGGGAAGTACATCGGTTGTGAGATTACAATAACTGGGGACGCTGGATTAAATGGAAGCGTTGAAACATTCATATACTTGTTGAATGGAATCGTTATATCAAGAGATCAATTATTTAATACCGCAATTACACGATCTTGTTCAGCATTAGTCAATTCATGGTAACTTGGTAAGTTTATAGCGCGTCCAGGAATATCATAAGAAATAGAGTTTCTCGGCTTTACTTCAAACATTGGCAAACTTGACAACGGATTAAAAAAAACTCTGGCGTCTATATTTGCATGTTTAAACGTATCCTGTAGACTTTCTCGAGTTACCCCTGTTTCTGAGTTGAAGACAACAGTTGGCATCCATGCGCCATTCACTATCCCATCAGGCTCTGGATTCATCGTTACACCTCTTAACTTTTCCAAATGTTGACAATAATAACTAAAGATTTCCCGCTTACGGTTTATCAGATCATCAATCCGTTCCATCTGTGCACATCCAATCGCAGCCTGAATGTTTGACATTTTATACTTGAATCCAACCATATCCGGCCAGAATTGTTTGGTCTGTCCTCTTGCTCTACCATGATTACTCAACGTAAGGACTTGTTCATAGAGCTCTGCATCATTGGTAACAAACATACCACCCTCACCTGTTGTAACTGTTTTGGTGCCATGTAAGGAAAATGTGCCAAATTTACCCATACTACCGGCTCGCTTGCCATGATAAACAGAGCCGATAGCTTCAGCCGCATCTTCAATCACAGGAATACCGTGCTTTTCACCTATAGCAAGAAGTTGATCAATTTCACACAGGTTTCCGTAAAGATGAACAGCAATTATAGCTTTAGTACGTGGCGTAATTGCAGCCTCTGCAAGGGCTGGATCAATGCACCAGCTGTCAGGTAGGATATCGACAAATACCGGTTTTGCACCGAGATGAACGATTGGTGCAGCGGTAGCAATCCAGTTTGTATCAGCCATGATAACTTCATCGCCAAACCCCACACCAAGAGCTGAGAGACCCATATGGAGCGCGCCTGTGCAACTTGATGTGGCGATAGCATACTGAACACCAAGATGCTGCTTGAACAACTCCTCAAATCTGTTGATATACTCATAGCACTTATCCCCCCATCCGTTACGGGCCGCATCTGTGGCGTACGAAACTTCAAGCTCGGTAATAGATGGTTTAGTATAAAATATTCTTTGATTCATACCACCTCCAGCACTGGGACCGCAGTTACAAACATCCCGCCCCACTCACGTATATAGGTTAATTGGTGTATGATTTCATCACTTAGATTCCATGGCAGAATGACCACAAAGTCGGGATGCTCTTCCAGAATTCTATCTTCGCCCACAATTTTGATTCGGCTGCCCGGCATGTACTTGCCCTGTTTTGCGGGGTTTTTGTCAACCACAAAGGGAATCATGTCAGGTCGGATACCTGCAAAATTCATTAAGGTGTTCCCTTTAGCTGCAGCTCCATAGGCTGCTACCGTTTTTCCTTGGCGTTTGGCCTCAATAAGAAAAGCTATGAAGTCATCTTTGACCTTTTCAGCTTTTCCCTGAAAGCCTGCATAGTAAGGGGTAGTTAACATCCCTGCTCTTTCTTCTTTCTGTAGAAGAAGATTTACCTGATCGCTGATTCCCTGTGTGCCTGTGTCTGTGCGTTGAGCAAATACCCGAAGGCTGCCGCCGTGAGTAGGAAGCTCCTGAACATCAAAAACCGTCAAGCCATTCGCTGCAAAAATGTTCTGCACTGCAGTGAGTGAAAGATATGAAAAGTGCTCGTGGTAGATGGTGTCGAATTGGTTTAGCTCAATCAGGTTAAACAAGTGTGGAAACTCGAAAGTAGCCACACCACTCGGTTTAAGCAACACAGAAAAACCAGCAACAAAGTCGTTTATGTCTGGCACATGGGCAAGCACATTATTGGCTACAGTCAAGTCTGCTTGCTTGCCTTTTGCGACAAGCTGGTTTGCTAAGTTTGCCCCAAAAAATTCTTCTATAATGTCAATACCCTTTTCCCGTGCTGCACTTGCCGTGCTTTTGGTTGGCTCAATGCCGGTGCAGGGAATGCCACGAGCTTTAACGTACTGTAAAAGATAACCATCATTAGCTGCAACCTCAACGACATGACTTTGCTCATTAAGAAGGAAGCGCTCAGTCATTTCTTGCACATAGCGTTCACTATGAACGAGCCAACTGCTGGAAAAAGCGCTGAAGTAGGCGTAGTCGGCATCAAACAGATCATCTGCCTGCGCAAAGTCTTCTGTTTGAACCAGCCAACACTGTTCGCACACAAGAACTCGTAACGGATACCACTTTTCGGGTTTGTGAAGAGTCTCCTCTGTGAGGTAAGCATTGGATGGAGGAGCACTGCCCAGGTCTATCAAGGTCAGCTTAAGCTCAGAATGACAGTGGCGACACTTCATACCGGTACTCCATGAAAATCAGGTTTAATCATAGGGTGTTCTTTGTCGCGTGTGGATTGTTCGGTTACTTTTAATGGCCATTGAATCGCAAGCTTTGGGTCCAAGGCGTTTAACGCGGCTTCAGCGTTTGATGTATACGGAGAGGTATGAAAGTAGAGCATTTCGCAATCTTCAGTCAATGTTTGAAATCCATGGGCAAAGCCTTTGGGGATCAAGAAAGTTTTATGGTTGGCTGCACTCAGGATTTCGGCATGGTAACTGAGGAAGGTTGGTGAATCAGTGCGAATATCTACAGCTACATCATATACTTCGCCTTTCAGGCATTGGACGAATTTTATTTCGGCGTAGGGGGGAAGTTGAAAGTGCATTCCTCGGATGGTGCCGGTTGTTCCGGTTAGTGTGTGATTAATCTGAGATATCGTTTGGCCTTTCAGTAGTTCAGCAAAATCATTCTGGCAAAAGAGACGTTCAAGGTACCCTCGACTATCGCCTAAAGGTTTGCGCTGGATGATTTTTAATCCGGTGAGGGGAGTATCGATGATGTTGAAACGAGAAGACATGAAGAAAAAAGTTGGCAGTCAGCAGTTGGCAACACTTAAAACGACACTGTTATGGGTATAAAGTTTAAGCCTTGTTTGTCATGTAGTCTTTGATCTGGTTGCAGCAGAGGTTGTGGATGTTGGTGGTTTTGTATTGCTGGTACCAGGTTACGGTTTCGGTTATGGATTTGGTTAGGTCCCATGTTGGGGACCATCCGAGTTGGGATTTGGCTTTTGTGATGTCGAGTTTCAGGATGTTGGCTTCGTGGGGAGCTCCAGGGTTTGAGTAGTCTTGCCAACTGCCTTGGCCCCAGGTTTTTACAATTTGGTTTACCAGTGAGCCTACTGAAAGAAAACTGGTATCTGTAGGGCCGAAATTGTATGCTCCGGCATATTCTATTGGGTTACTGTACATTTTTTGTGCGAGTTGCAGGTAGCCTGAGAGTGGTTCGAGGACGTGCTGCCATGGGCGGATGGCGTTGGGACTTCGGACTATGATTGGTTCACCTTTTTCGAGTGCACGAATACTGTCAGGAACAATTCTGTCGGTCTGCCAGTCGCCTCCTCCGAAGACGTTGCCGGCGCGTGCTGTTGCAAGACTTTTGCCATGAAGAGCAAAATTATCTGGGTTGAAAAATGATTTTCTATAGGCTTCGGTTACCAATTCGCTGCATGCTTTGCTTGAACTGTAGGGGTCGTAGCCGCCGAGTCGGTCGTTTTCGCGGTAGCCCCATACCCATTCTTTGTTTTCGTAGCACTTATCGGTGGTGACGTTGACTATCACTTTGACAGAGTCGGTCTGGCGGCAACATTCAAGAAGGTTGACGGTTCCTCCGACGTTGGTATCGTAGGTGACTTTGGGGTTGTTGTATGATTCCCTTACGAGTGGTTGGGCTGCAAGGTGAAATACTATTTCGGGGTTCACTCTACAAAAATAGTCTTGCAAGAACTCGTAGTTTCTTATGTCACCGATTTGGTGGTTGATTTTTGTGGAAAGACTGGTCAGCACAAAGTTATCGGAGGCTGTCAGGGGCTCAAGGGCATATCCACTAACGTCAGCGCCGAGCATGTTGAGCCAGAGGGTTAACCATGAGCCTTTGAAACCAGTGTGGCCCGTTACGAGTACTTTTTTGCCTGCCCAGAAATGTTGATCTATTGTGTTTGTACGTTCGGTTACCATACTTTCCAAGGGGCTTTACCTGATAGCCAAAGCTCTTCAAGTTGGGTTTTATCGCGCAAAGTGTCCATTGGCTGCCAAAAACCGTGATGTTCAAAAGCCATGAGCTGACCTTCTTTAGCAAGACGAATCAGTGGCTCCCCTTCCCAACTTGACTGGTCACCTTCAATCTGATCCAGTACTTTTGGTGAAAGGACGAAAAAACCGCCATTTATCATACCACCATCTCCTCTTGGCTTTTCAGTAAAGCCTGCAACTTGAGAGTCACGCATTTCAAGGGCGCCGTATCTACCGGGAGGTTGCACTGCTGTCACCGTAGCAAGTTTGTCATGGGCTTTGTGAAACGATATCAGTGCTGAAATATCTACATCAGCAACCCCATCACCATAGGTAAAGCAAAATGATTCCTCATTTTTTAGGTATTCTGAAACGCGCTTAAGACGACCACCTGTAAGAGTATCCTCTCCTGTATCAACAAGTGTCACCTTCCATGGTTCTGCTTTATGTTCGTGAACTTCCATCGTGTTGTTGGCCATATCGAAAGTGACATCGGACATGTGCAGAAAGTAGTTGGCAAAGTATTCTTTGATCAGGTAGCCTTTATAGCCGCAGCAGATAACAAAGTCGTTCACACCGTGAGCCGAGTATAACTTCATGATGTGCCAGAGGATTGGTTTGCCGCCAATGTCGATCATTGGCTTTGGCTTCAGGTGCGTTTCTTCGGAGATTCGGGTTCCGAGGCCTCCGGCGAGGATGACGGCTTTCATTTTCTTAGTAATGAGAATGAAGAAAAGTTGGTAGCTTTCTTAGTGCTGAGCGAAGTGTTGTTACGTTGGGGCTCTGGAATCACCCCAACCTACGTAAGGGAACAAGTGAAATCAAAATAGTTGGCAGTCTGCAATGAAGCCAAGAAAGTTGGCAGTCGGTTGTAAATCAAGAAGGATCCCTCATTGCATTCGGGATGACAGATGAATTGGATAGGTTATTAATATATGACGTTTGGTTAGTTTTTCTGTTGGGGGGTTATTGGTATTTTTTTTGTTGTGCTTTCCGCTTCGCGTTGGAGGTTGTCGGTGGTGACGAGGCTGGGTTGGTATTCGGGAATCAGTTTTTTCAGTATCTGCTTTATGCCTGTTATGTTGTCGGTGTTGATGTGGTGCATAAGATTGTTGAGTTCAGGTTCAAGTATAGGCCAGGGTATAAAGTGGTCGTTGGCCTTAAAGATTCTGGGGTGTGCTGTGGGCGACGGGTTGTTGCCGATAAGGAGTTCTTCGTAAAGTTTTTCGCCGGGTCGCAGGCCGGTGACTTTGATTTCAATATCGCCGTGGGGGGTTTGGTGATCGCGAACTGAAAGACCGGATAGTTCGACCATGCGATGGGCCAGATCAATAATTTTAACCGGGTCGCCCATATCAAGCAGGTAGACCTCGCCTCCCTTGCCCATACTGCCGGCATGGATAACAAGCTGAGCGGCTTCGGGGATGGTCATGAAGTAACGGGTAATCTCTTTATGGGTGATGGTGATTGGTCCGCCCTGGCTGATTTGGGTGCGAAAGAGAGGAACGACTGAGCCACTGCTGCCGAGAACGTTTCCGAAGCGAACCATACTTAGGCTGGTAGCGTTTCCTGATTCAGCAGAAAATGCCTGGAGAATGAGTTCGCAAAGGCGTTTGCTTGCTCCCATTACGTTAGTCGGCCGGACTGCTTTATCGGTGCTGACAAGTATCAGGGCCGGTGTTCTATGCTGACGCACGGCTTTGGCAAGGCTTAGGGTGCCAAGAACGTTGTTGCGGACACCCTGGGAAATATTGTATTCAACCATCGGAACATGCTTGTAGGCTGCGGCATGGTAGATGACAGATGGCTGGTATATGCGAATTATATTCGAGATATGAGCCTCATTTGTAACGTCAGCAAGGAGAGGGATGATGAGTGTCCCAAAATTATTTTTCAAGTTCAACTCAATGAGGCGATTATGAATATCAAAGAGGCTGTATTCGGCATTATCAACAAGAAGCAGTTTGGCTGGCTGGAGGGCAAGCAACTGCAGGGAGAGTTCAGTACCAATGCTGCCGCCAGCACCGGTTACCATGATGACTTTGCCGGTAATGGAGTTTATGGTCAGTTGGTCGCTGAGGGGCGTGGTGTCGCGGCCAAGGAGATCTTCGATATCTATTTTTTTAATTTCGGTGAAGGTGATTTTGCCTTCGGTAAGGTCCTGAATGTTTGGCAGAAAGCGAAGATTTACAGGATAGTTCTTGAAGTGTTCGACAATCTCCAGCCTCCGGAAACGAGTAATTTTCGGGCTGGCAAGGAGAATGTTTTTAATATTATGGCTTTGAATGACAGGCAAGGCTTCGCTTGGGCTATATACCATGTGACCGTTTATGGTGCGCCCATACAAAGAGGGGTCATCGTCGATGAAGCCGGCAATGTCGAGATTCGGGTGGCTGGAGATGACACTTTGCAGCTGTAAGCCTGATAAACAGGCGCCATAAATGAGTACTTGTTCAGGGGAAGAGCTGTTTATATTACTATTGTATTTGTTGAGATTTAACGAAAACCAATAGCGAACACAAACCCTACTGGATAGTGTTATGAGGAGAATAATTATTGGCTGCAGGAAGACAATTGACCGGGGAATCCCTGGAATATTGAGGAATGACAGTACCACAATCATGAAAATAGTATAGATACCTACTGCTTTGAGGATGGTTATGAAGGCGTCAAGACCATGATAGCGGTAGATTGCACGGTAGAGGCCTTTGGTAATAAAAATCGGCAGCAAAAGCAGCGGGGCGAGAAGGTAGACGATCCACTCCTGACCCTCAGGAAGACGAACACAATCGTACCGGAAGGAGAAGGCAAGCCAGACACTGAAGAGAGATGCCGTGAGGTCAAAAAGGAGGGCAAGAAACTTTTTTTGACCTTGAGGCAGAGTCACTATATTCATTTGGAATTTACGCTTGTCCATAGTAATTACCCCTATTGCCATAACCGTATTTGTGGTGACCGTATTTGCCATAGCCATAGCTATTCTTAAGGGAGCCAATGAGAGCTACACCAATGATATTGGAGAAGATTAAATGGTCTTCGGCAAGATCTTTCATGGGTTTGCGAGGAGTGTGGTTCAACCTTGCAGCGATCAGGATGCCATCGACGGTTTGGGCAAGCTGGGCAGCATCGCTGAGAAAAAGTGGGGGGCTATCAATAAGGACTAAATCAAATTTAGTTTCAAGGTGCAGGATGAGGTCCTGCATTTTTTGTGAGGAGAGAAACTCATTGGGATTTGGAATTTTTTTACCCGCGGTAATGAGGCTCAGGTTAGCGACATGGGTGGACTTAATAAAACTTTCATCTATGGTTTTAAGATCGCTATAGAGGTAGTCGGTGAGACCTGATTCTCGCTTTATTTTGAAGATATTGTGCTGGGATGCAAGGCGAAGATCGCCATCGATGATGATGGTTTTTAGACCATTAAGTGCAAGGGCCATGCCAAGGTTCGCGCAAACAGAAGATTTGCCTTCGGCGATTGAAACTCCTGAAACAATAATAGAGTGTAAAGGGGTGTCTAGGCTGCAATAACTGATTGCGGTTCTAAGGGTACGAAAGCTTTCGGCATACCAGGAGGAGAGGCGGTCAGTGATTAGTGGGACAGTTCTGAAATTATCAGCCTGCTGTACGGATGCACCTGTGGGTTCCTTCGATCCATTGGAAATACTGGTAACGAAAGGGATTTGAGAGAGAATGGTAAAGCCCTGATTTTTTAAAAAGGTCTCATCTTTGATGCTGTCGTCAAAATATTCGCTGACTGCTGTGAAGATGGATGCGAGAATCCCTCCTAAAACCAGACCGATGAGCATGCTTTTTTGAGGGCTGGCATTTGCGGGGAAGAAGGGTTGGAACGCACTGCCGATGATGGAGACATTGCCAACTTCTGATCCTAACAGGATGCGGCTTTCATCAAGCTTTTCTTTTAGGAAAGTGTAGGTTTTGCCTGCGACTTCGCGGTCACGCTGAAACTTGGCATAGTCCTGCTGCTTTTTAGGAAGGAGGTTTACCTTGGTTTCGTAACTCTGTTTAAGCTTGTCGTATTCAATGGCACTGTTGCTAAGTAGGTTGAGCTTTCGTTCTGTTTCGAGTTTTTCGGCGATGAGGTCGAAGCTATATTTTTTAGTGCGACCAGTATAGTTGATTTCACCTGCTATCTGGCTGCGGCTCAAGTTTTCGTAACGGGATTGTGCTGCATCAAGCTGCTGCTTTTTGTTTTTCGAGTCGGGGTCGTCGATACCTTTTTCGGCAATGAACTGAACGTATTGTTTTTGTTGGGTTTTTATATCCTCAAGAATTGAGCCGAGCTTTGCGTTCACAGTTTTGGATATGCGACTGCTGAGGATTCGATCGGCCTCGGTGAGTTTTGATTGGAGAAAGTCAAGGCTATTTTGAGTTATACGGCTTTCAGTCTTGAGTTCATTCACTTTGGATTCGATGTCTGTAACTTTTGAAAGGAGTTGCCCTACATTTCCAGAAACATCATATATTTTGTTTGTCTCCATATATCTGGAGAGGAGGCTGTCGGTTTGGACAACAAATTTCTGCTGGTCGTGCAACATTTCAGCAATGAAAACGCTTGACTGCTTGTATTTTTCAGATTTACGTGAAATATCGGCGTTTTTATATGCATTGCAGAGTGTGTTGGTCAGAATAACGGCTTCGTCCGGAAAAGGGCTTTGAACGGAGACTTTAATTAGACTGGTTTCGCGCACAGGATCCAGCCTGATAAGGCGGCTTAGTTTGATGGCAGAGGAACGAATAAAGTCATCCGGGTAGGGAGCGTTGAGGCTAATGGTGCTGGCTGACCTATTGTCGGCAAAGGGTGATATCAGAGAAAGGATGTGGTCTAACTTAGATCTGTATTGCCTTTTACCAAAAAATTCAAGTGAGTCGCGTTTATTGGATTTAAGGAGTTCTCGGACAGCAAGCTGAGTGATTGGCATGGAGGTTAAAAGCTCTACGTCTTTTTTTACAACTTTAGCATCGGACTCGCCAGTTGTACCGAGAGCGGCATCAACCGGGTTATTACTGAATGGATTATCTATCAAAATTATGGATTCTGCATAATACTCGGGTACTGCTGCCTTATGAAAGAGCCAGGAGAGCCCTACGAAAAGGATTATAATGATGATGATGCCGTATTTGCGACGTTTGATCGCATTGATGACTTCTCTTAGGTCGATTTCCTTTACAGGCTCGACATAGTAATCAACAATGTTGGATTGCGACTGACCCTTATTGGGAGCAGAGGTAGTCGCTTTATCCCGGTTTTTTTCGATATCAGGTGTCTGGGTGTCAGGCATGCTGGTTAATATATTTTGTTGTCTCCTGTTAATGGAGCAGCTTCAAAATGTAGTAGGTATTGAATCCGCTTGAAAGGAGGCTCATTACCTGGGAGATGGTTGCCAAGGAGATGCCATTATCTTCAGGAATGATAACCGTGTCATTCGGCTTGAGGACAACGAAGGAGGAACGGTCGCCGTTTTTTAAGAATTTTTTGAAGTTTACTTTGTAGAATTGGGTGCCGTCGGGGTCGGGGTATTTACGAATGACTATAATTTTTTTTGGGTTAGCATTTGGGGCAATGCCACCTGCTATGGTGATAAGGGTGGCCAGGTCGGCATCCTCCTGTATTATGACCTGACCTTGATGGTAGGATTGACCGAGTACGTTGATGGTCATGAGGATGTTGCCGAAGTCGTCGGTGAAGTAGGAGTCTTGGACCAAGGGGTAACTGGGACCGTTGACTCCTTTGAAGCTTGGTGCTTGTTCGCGAATTGCGCTGGGTTCAGCGGCGGAAGATAAAGATGAAAGGGTGGTGAGGAAGAGGCACTGTATTGATAGGAAGAGGATTAGGCGTTTCATAGTGTGCTGATTTTCTTAGTGCTGAGTGCCGAGTGAAGTCAAGATAAGTTGGCAATTAAATCGAGATAGTTGGCAGTTGGCTTTGAAGAAAATATTCATGTACCGATTTTAACAGTAATATAGGGATTTTGTTAATTTTTTCGGCTTGGGGTTTTTATTTGGGCTGGCTGGCTTTCATTCGAGAGTGTTGGCAATGCTGTAACAGAGAGAGAATAGGACCTATAGGGCTAATGGGACTTATATGCTGTAGAGTTATGAAAGAGAGTGCTGAGCGAATTTAAGAACAGTTGGCAATTGGCAGTCAGCAGTTGAAGACTGGGGACAGTTGGCAACTTTCTAAGTGCTGAGTGCTGACTGAAAATTGAGAATAGTCGATAGTTTCCTGTCGGCAGTTGGCAGTCACGTCTCGGCACTTAGTGCTTTCGTTTTGGTTTGGGCTTGGGTTATGGCTTTTATTATTGTTTCGGCTACGTATTCTCTGTGGTTGTCGGTCATTAGTGATCCGGAGGGGAGGCAGAGGCCTTGGTTGAAGAGGGATTCTGAGACTCCGCTCGTGTAACTTGGGTATTGAGCGAATATTGGCTGGAGATGCATTGGCTTCCAGAGAGGTCGGGCTTCTATTTGGTGCTGCTTCAGGTGGTGATACAATTCCTGATAGGTAATGCCGGTTTCTTCGGGGTTAATCAGTATTGTGGTTAACCAGTAGTTTGAGTAATAGCGCGGA
>Ga0118677_10006486_pt1 | contig 19791 bp, 21 predicted proteins | sample AliMusrvi5mmetaG_FD_86154 | JGI IMG/M metagenome (GOLD analysis project Ga0118677, IMG submission 86154)
GTCGGGCATCGTCTCCATGGCCCATGAGCTCAAGCGCGCGGTGGTGGCCGAAGGCGTGGAAAGCGAGGCGGATGCCCGGTTTCTGGCCAGGATCGGCTGCGAATTCGGCCAGGGCTATTATTTTTCCCAGCCGCTCGATGGCGCGGCGGCACTGGATTACATTGCAAGGCATTATAACGTAGCGGCCGCACCCGAAGTCGGCTGACCCCTTCACACAACGGAGAACAAGATGACGATCAAAGTCGGCGACAAGATCCCCTCGGCCACCCTGATGGAAATGCAGGACGGCAAGCCCACCCCCGTGCCCACCGACAGCTTCTTCGCCGGCAAGAAGGTGGCGGTGTTCGCGCTGCCGGGCGCCTTCACGCCCACCTGCTCGGCCAAGCATGTGCCGGGGTTTGTCGCCAATTACGATGCGCTTGCCGCCAAGGGCGTCAAGGAGATTGCCTGCATTTCGGTCAATGACGCTTTCGTGATGGGCGCCTGGGGCAAGGACCAGAAATCCGACGGCAAGGTGCATATGCTGGCCGACGGCAATGGCGATTTCACCCGCGCCATTGGCCTGGAAATGGACGGCACCAAGTTCGGCATGGGCAAGCGCAGCCAGCGTTATTCCATGATTGTCGATAACGGCGTTGTGACGTCGCTGAATGTCGAAGAGCCGGGCGCGTTCGAAGTGTCCAGCGCTGAATATCTTCTGTCTTCGGGCCAGCTTCCGTAGGGCGCGGTCTTTTTGGGCGCTGAGTGCGTCGCGCGTGCTCACGTGCGTTAAGCACGCTCCGCGCGACGCTCCTGCTCATCGCCCAAAAATCCTCGCGCCGCGCTTTCGGTAAAATGGAGGTGTAGATGCGTCGGCTGATTATTCCAATCATCGGAATTATCTTGTCTTTGGCCAGCCTTCCGGGTTCCGCAGCTGCTCCGGGGTCATTGGAACGAGTTTCACAGGCGTTCAAAAAACTCTACGACGACAATGATAATGAAGATTTGCGGAAAATCTCCGGATCTCAGATTCTGAATTGTTCGAGCAAAAACGGCGCTGCGAAGATAGACCGGTTTGTCAGCCGTACCGACAATAACCTGATTGCCTTCACTCCTGATCAGGAAATAATGCGGATCTACGCCTACCGCAGAGAAGGGTTGGCGGCGAAAAATATTACTGCCAGCCGTTCGGCCAATGGCAATACGTCTGTCGAGCTTTACAAAATGCGCTCGATCTATCCGCTCTTTGATGAAACGGGTGGCGTCTATCATAAAGCCGCCATATGGAAAAAGCGCGGAAGGTATCTCTTTCTTGTCGTTCCGGACTTGCCCGCCTGGACGCAAGGCGATACCCGCGAGCTGAAGCGTATCAAGGTTGAAGGCTTCTGTTCCATAACCCTGAGCTAGGCTAGCGCTTTGGAATGGCCCCTCGCGCCAGTTCATCGGCGCGCTCATTTTCCGGATGTCCCGAATGGCCTGCCACCCAGATCCAGCGGATCTGGTGGCGGGCCATTTCGTCATCCAGCGCCCGCCACAGGTCTTCATTCTTGACCGGCTTCTTGTCGGCGGTCTTCCAGCCTTTTCTCTTCCAGTTCAGGATCCATTTCGACGCCCCGTCCATCACATAGCGGGAGTCGGTGTGGATGGTGACCGGGCTGCCATTCTTCAGCGCCTTCAGCCCTTCGATCACCGCCATCAGTTCCATGCGGTTGTTGGTGGTGGCCGCTTCGCCGCCACTGAGTTCTTTCTCGTGGCCGCTCGAGCGCAGGATCGCGCCCCAGCCGCCGGGGCCGGGATTTCCGCTGCAGGCTCCGTCCGTGAAAATATCAATCAAAGCCCGTATTCCCGCGCGTGCTTCACCTTGTTGTGGAAGCGCAGCTTCTTGGAATATTCGCGCGGGTCTTTGACACGCACCATGGCGTTGGGGTCCTGGTTCAGCCAGTCATAGGTGCGCGTCAGCAGGAAGCGCAGCGCCGCGCCGCGCATCAGCACGGGCAGGGCGGCGATCTCCGCTTCGCTGAGCGGGCGTGCCGCGCGATAGGCGCTGATCACTGCCTGGCCCTTGGTGATGTTGTAGCTGCCGTCCAGTTCGAAGCACCAGCTGTTCAGCATGGTGGCCAGGTCATAGACGTAGAAATCGTTGCAGGCGAAATAGAAGTCGATCACCCCGCCGACCGCATCGCCCACGAACAGGATATTGTCGGGAAAGAAGTCGGCGTGGATCACGCCGCTGGGCAGGTCGCGTGGCCAGGCCGCGGTGATATCGTCCAGCGAACCATTGATTAGCGCCGCCAGTCCGTCCTCGATCGTGTCCGCGCCATGAATGGCCTCGGCCAGCGGCCGCCAGCCGGGCGGTCCCAGCGCATTGGCACGTGTCAGGGCAAAGCCTTCACCCGCCTTGTGCAGCCCGGCCAGCGCCGCGCCGCCGGCGGCGCAGTGCGCGACGTCGGGCCGGCGCAGCGCGATGCCGGTCAGGAAGGTGACGATGGCGGCGTTGCGCCGGTTCAGGCTGACCAGCGACTGGCCGTCCCTGGTCTTCACCGGCAGCGGGCAATGAACCCCCGCCTTGGCCAGATGCTCCATCAGCCCCAGGAAGAAGGGCAGGTCTTCGGCCGCCACGCGCTTTTCATACAGGGTCAGGATGAAGGCGCCGCGGTCGGTTTGCAGGTAGAAATTGGAGTTCTCGATGCCCTCGGCGATGCCCTTGAAGGACATGGGGGTGCCGATGTCGTACTGCTCCAGCAGCTTCTCCAGCTCCTCGAAACTGACCTCGGTATAAACGGCCATGGCGGCTGAGATTCCTGTCTAAATCATCGGAAAGCTTGGCTTTTCCGGTGTTCTATGCTTTCCATCATGGGACGGCTTGGCTATGGTCCGGCGCCCAAATCGGGTGTCCCGAGGAGTCGGGCCGGGGCGGGGAAAAGTCAAGCGCCACCCCGTTTTTTGGGGCAGCCAAGGAAAGAACTGCGTTGATGAATGCCCGCCTGTTCCGCCTTGCCCCGCTGGTGCTGCTGTTGATGGGCTGCACCACCAAGATCTCGGTCTGCCCGGTGCCCGCCATCCTGGCCGATACCCAGAGCGTGACCATCTTCCGTCCCGGCACGGTGCCCGACCTGGCCAACGAGCTTTACACCGTCTCGCTGCTCAATGCGGAAGGCGACTGCACCTTCAGCACCAAGAATTCGCTGGTGCATGCCTCGCTGGATTTGACTTTCCGCGCCACCCGCGTGCCGACCAAGGAAGCGGCGACTTACACCGTGCCCTATTTCGTGGTGGTCCATGAGAAAGACAAGATTTTCACCAAGCATCTTTACCGGCTGCGCTTCACCTTCGCGCCCGGCGCCACGGCGGTGACCATCAAGCAGTCGCCTGACGAGCTGGTGCTGCATGTCTCCAATGGCAAGCTGCCCTGGAACTATCAGGAGATGGCGGGCTTCCAGATGACGCCGGCCCAGATCGAATACAACAAGACCAGGGGCCGCTACGTCCCATGACGGCGTCTCTGGCTGCCGAACTTTCGCGCATCGCCGGGCAGGCGTTTGCCGCGGAAGGGCTTTCCGAAAGCTTCGGGTCCGTCCAGCCGTCCGACCGGCCCGATCTGGCGCAGTTTCAGTGCAACGGCGCGCTGGCCGCGGCCAAGGCAGCGAAAGCCAATCCCCGCGCCATCGCCGAGAAGATTGCCGCCCGGCTGAAAGCCGATCCGCTGTTCGCCAAGGTGGAGATAGCCGGGCCCGGATTTCTCAACCTTGATCTGACCGATGCGGCGCTGAACGCGCGCGCCGCCAAGATCGGTGACGGAACGCCCGCTCCCAACGGCAAGACCGTGGTGCTGGATTTCGGCGGCCCCAACATCGCCAAGCCGATGGCGGTCCACCATCTGCGCTCCTCCATCATCGGCGACTGTTTGCAGCGGCTGTACCGCGCCAATGGCTGGAAGGTGGTCAGCGACGTGCATATGGGCGACTGGGGCCTGCAGATGGGCCAGCTGATTTCCGAGATCGAGATCATGGGCATCGCGCCGGTCTATTTCGATCCGAATGTCACCGGTCCCTATCCGGATGACGCACCGGTCAGCATGGACGACCTGGAAACCATCTATCCGCGCGCCTCCGCCGCCTGCAAGGCTGATCCGGCGCGGCTGGAAGCGGCGCGCCGCGCCACCGTCGATCTGCAGGCCGGCCGGGCGGGCTATCGCGCGTTGTGGCGGCAGTTCGTCAAGGTGACGGAAGTGGGGCTGGCCCGCGAGTTCGGCGCGCTGGGCGTGACATTCGATCTGTGGAACGGCGAATCCAGCGTGGACGCATTGATCCCGCCCATGATCGAGGATCTGAAAAAGCGCGGCCTGGCCGAACTCAGCGAAGGCGCGCTGGTGGTGCAGGTGGCCAAGGATGACGACAAGAAGCCGCTGCCGCCGCTGATATTGGTGAAGTCCGAAGGCGGGGTGCTTTACGGCACCACCGATCTGGCCACCATCATCGAGCGGGTGCGCGAACAAAATCCCGATCTGATCCTCTATGTGGTCGACCATCGTCAGCACGGCCATTTCGAACAGGTGTTCCGCGCGGCGGAAAAAGCCGGCCTGTCAGGCAAGGCCCACTTGGAGCATGTCGGCTACGGCACCATGAACGGCGCCGACGGCAAGCCGTTCAAGACCCGCGCCGGCGGGGCGATGAAGCTGCATGACCTGATCGGCATGGCCACGGCGGAAGCTGAGAAGCGGCTGGCCGAGCAGGGGATCGGCGCGGATTGGCCGGCTGCGGAACGGGCCGAGATCGCGCGCAAGGTCGGCATCGCCACCATCAAGTTCGCCGATCTCTCCAATCACCGCACCACCGATTATATTTTCGATCTGGAACGTTTTTCGAAGTTCGAAGGCAAGACCGGGCCCTATCTCCAATATGCGGCGGTGCGCATCCAGTCGATCCTGCGCAAGGCCAAGGAGCAGGGAATGGATGTGGGCATTCCTGCCATCCATTCGCCGGAAGAGCGCAAGCTGGTGCTGCAGCTTCTGTCGCTGGGTGACATCCTGGCGGGAGCGGAGGACAAGCGCGCGCCCAACATGCTGTGCGAATACGCTTTCGAGCTGGCGCAGAACTTCAGCCGCTTCTATGGCGAGCATCACATCCTGTCGGAACCGGACACCGGTCTGCGGGCCGCCCGGCTGGGCCTGTGCGCCCTGGTTTTGGCGGTTTTGACCCGGGTTTTGGCCCTTTTGGGCATCGAAGTTCCCGAAAGAATGTGAGTAACTTTGCCCCCGCTCCGGGCTTCGTTGACTCCCTATCGACCCCCCTTATGATGCTTTGCAACATTCTCGTCCGCCGGATGGCGCCGCGGGATTGGCCAGCACACGACCCCACGCGGGAGAGCGTCTTTAGAAGACCGCCGAAGGAGCAACCGCCCCGGAAACTCTCAGGCAAACGGACCGCGATCGGGTGATGAACTTCTGGAAAGTGAAACGGCCCCTCTTCTAATTGAAAGAGTGCCGTTTCCGCCGAAGGGGTAACCCGAAACGTTCGGGGAAAACTCTCAGGTTCCCATGACAGAAGGGGCACGCGTCCATCCGGGCGCATGCTTTGCTATTGGGACCGTTTTGATGACCGACACGCTTCTTCGCACGCCGCTTTACGCCCTGCATCTCGAGCTGGGCGGCAAGATGGTGCCGTTCGCCGGCTATGAGATGCCGGTGCAGTATCCGGCCGGCGTTTTGAAAGAACACCTGCATACCCGCGAGAAAGCCGGGCTGTTCGACGTCTCGCATATGGGCCAGGGCTTCCTGGCGGGCGATACCGCCGCGCTGGAACGCGTCACCCCCGCCGATGTCACCGGCCTGAAGGAAGGCATGCAGCGCTACGGCTTGTTGCTGACCGATGCCGGGACCATCAAGGACGATTTCATGTTCTCGCGCCTGGCGGGCGAGGCGGACATGTATCTGGTGGTCAATGCCGATACCAAAGTGGGTGACTTCGCTTACATCAGCGAAAAGCTGAAGGGCGTTGCCACCCTGACACCGCGCTTCGACCGCGCCCTGCTGGCGTTGCAAGGCCCGCTGGCGGCGGATGTGCTGGAGCGGCACTCGCCCGGCATTTCGGCCCTGACCTTCATGCAGGTCCGCCGTGCCACGGTTGCCGGCGCGTCCGCCATCATCAGCCGCACCGGCTATACCGGCGAAGACGGTTTTGAGATTTCCATCGAAGGCGCTGACGCCGAACGTGTCGCCCGTGCGCTTTTGGGCGAAGCCGAAGTGCTGCCGATCGGGCTGGGCGCGCGCGACAGCCTGCGCCTGGAAGCCGGGCTTTGCCTCTATGGCCATGATATCGACACCAGCCGCAATCCGGCGGAAGCCAGCCTGATGTGGTCCATCGGCAAGCGCCGCAAGGAGGCAAAGGATTTTCCCGGCGCCGAAAAAACGATGGGCGCGCAAGCCACCAAGCGCGTCGGCATCCTGCCCGAAGGTCGTGCGCCCGCGCGCGAAGGCACCGAAGTCGCCGACAAAACCGGCCGCATCATCGGCAAGATCACCAGCGGCGGCTTTGGCCCCAGCCTGAATGGCCCGCTGGCCATGGGTTATGTCGAAAGCGCTTTCGCCGCGAACGGCACCGAAGTTGATCTGATGGTGCGCGGCAAGGCGATGCCTGCCGTGATTGCGCCCATGCCTTTTGTTCCCAACCGTTACCGCCGCTAGGAGTTTTCCATGTCCGAAGTCCGCTACACCGATCAGCATGAATGGATCCGCCTGGATGGTGAGGAAGCCACCGTGGGCATCACCAAATACGCCGCCGAAAGCCTGGGCGATGTGGTATTTGTCGAATTGCCCGCCAGCGGCAAGGCTGTGACGGCCGGCGGCGAAGCCGCGGTGGTGGAAAGCGTCAAGGCGGCCAGCGACATCTATGCCCCGGCCGGCGGCACCGTCACCAGCGCCAACAGCGCGCTGGAAAAGGAGCCCTCCAAGGTCAACGAAGACCCGGAAGGCGAAGGCTGGTTCTTCAAGCTGAAGCTCGCCGACAAGGGCGAGTTCGCCAAGCTGATGGACGCCGCCGCTTACGCGAAGTTCGTGGAGAGCCTGTAAGATGCGTTACCTGCCGCTGACCCCCGATGACCGCCGCGCCATGCTGGCCAGGATCGGTGCGCCCGATGTGGATGCGCTGTTCCGCGATGTGCCCAAATCCGCGCTGACCTCGCTGTCCACTTTCGACCTGCCGGACACGCAGGGCGAGCTGGAAGTGGAACGGCACATGTCCAAGCTGGCGGCGAAGAACACGGCCGCCGGCGCGGCGCCCTTCTTCTGCGGCGCGGGCGCCTATAAGCATCATGTCCCCAGCGCGGTGGATCACCTGGTCCAGCGTTCGGAATTCCTCACCAGCTACACGCCCTATCAGCCGGAAATCGCGCAGGGTACCTTGCAGTACCTGTTCGAATTCCAGACCCAGGTGGCGCTGCTGACCGGCATGGAAGTGGCCAATGCTTCGCTCTATGACGGCTCGACCGCCACCGCCGAAGCGGTGCTGATGGCCCAGCGCATCACCAAGCGCGGCAAGGCCATCCTGTCGGGGGGCCTGCATCCCCATTATGCCGAGACGGTGGAAACCGTGGCCGGCCTGTTCGGCCCGATGCAGCGCACGGCGGTCACGCCGGGCAGCGCCGAAGACATCATCGCCCTGATCGACGAAGACACCGCCTGTGTTGTGGTGCAGTCGCCCGACGTGTTCGGCCTGATCCGCAACCTGCGGCCCATCGCCGATGCCGCACACGCTAAGGGCGCTCTGCTGATCGCGGTGGTGACCGAGATTGTGTCCTTGGGCCTGTTGGAGCCGCCGGGTGCGCAAGGCGCCGACATTGTGGCGGCGGAAGGCCAAAGCATCGGCAATGGCCTGAACTTCGGTGGGCCCTATGTCGGGCTATTCGCCACCCGCGAGAAATTCCTGCGCCAGATGCCCGGCCGCTTGTGCGGCGAGACAGTGGATGTCGAAGGCCGCCGCGGTTATGTGCTGACCTTATCGACCCGCGAGCAGCATATCCGCCGCGAAAAGGCGACCAGCAACATCTGCACCAATTCCGGCCTGTGTTGCCTTGCCTTCACCATTCACCTGTCGCTGCTGGGCGAGGAAGGCCTGATCCGCCTGGCGCGGATCAATCATGCCAAGGCTTCGGCGCTGGCCGCCAAACTGGCGACGTTGCCGGGTGTGGACGTGCTGCCCAGCGCCTTCTTCAACGAGTTCACGGTGAAGCTGCCCAAGCCCGCCGCGCCCATCGTGGAAGCACTGGCCGCCAAAGGCGTGATCGCCGGCGTGCCGGTGTCGCGCCTCTTGCCGCACAACGCCTCCGTCCAGAACCTGCTGATCGTGGCGGCCACCGAAACCAATACCGACGACGATTTCGACGCGCTGACGGCTGCGTTGAAGGGAGCACTGTGATGAGCATGAACAACCAGGGCCGTCCCACTGGCGCCGGCGATCCCAACCGCCGCCGTCCCATCGCGCCGGGCACCGTTACGCCGGAAGAGCTGGAAACCATTTCCGGCGACAAGGGCCTGGACCATGAAGAAGCGCTGATCTTCGAACTGGATCATGGCGCCATCGGGGTGGACTTTGCTGATGTGAAGGTGAGCGATGACAAGCTGGGCGGCATGCGCCGCACCGCCCGCATCGGCCTGCCGGGCCTCAGCGAGCCGGAAGTGATCCGCCATTATGTGCGGCTGTCGCGCAAGAATTACGCCATCGACAGCGGGCTGTACCCGCTGGGTTCCTGCACCATGAAGCACAATCCGCGCCTGAACGAGAAGATGGCGCGGCTGCCGGGCTTCGGCGATCTGCATCCGCTGGCGCCCCAGTCCACCACCCAGGGCGCGCTGGAAGCGATTTCTCAGTTGATGAATTGGCTGACCACCCTGACCGGCATGCCGGCGGTGGCCATGTCGCCCAAGGCGGGCGCGCATGGCGAGTTGTGCGGGCTCCTGGCCATCCGCGCCGCCATCGCGGCGCGCGGCGAGAACCGCAAGCGCGTCCTGGTGCCGGAATCGGCCCATGGCACCAATCCCGCCACCGCTGCTTTCGCCGGCTTCACGGTGGACGAAGTGCCGGCCAAGCCCAATGGCCATGTCGATGCCGAAGCCCTGAAGGCCAAGCTGGGCCCGGACGTGGCGGCGATCATGCTGACCAACCCCAACACTTGCGGGTTGTTCGAAGGCGAGATCATCGACATCGCCAAGGCGGTGCATGAGGCGGGCGCTTATTTCTATTGTGACGGCGCCAATTTCAACGCCATCGCCGGCAAGGTGCGCCCGGGCGACCTGGGCATCGATGCCATGCACATCAACCTGCACAAGACCTTCTCCACTCCGCATGGCGGCGGTGGTCCGGGCGCCGGTCCGGTGGTGCTGTCCGCGCGGCTGGCGGCCTATGCCCCCATCCCGCTGCTGGTGGCGGACGGCAAAGGCTTGCGGTTGATTGAGGATATGGCGGCGGCGCCGGACGGGGCCAAGCCGTTCGGGCGCATGTGCGCCTTCCATGGCCAGATGGGCATGTTCAGCCGGGCGCTGACCTACATGCTGTCCCATGGCCGTGACGGTGTGCGCCAGGCGAGCGAAGACGCGGTGCTGTCGGCCAACTACATCCTGGCCTCGCTGAAGGATGTCATGAGCGCGCCGTTCGGTGACGGCCCCTGCATGCACGAGGCGCTGTTCGATGACAGCTTCCTGGAGGGTACCGGCGTCACCACGCTGGATTTCGCCAAGGCGATGATCGACGAGGGTTATCACCCCATGACCATGTACTTCCCGCTGGTGGTGCATGGCGCCATGCTGATCGAGCCCACCGAATCCGAATCCAAGGAATCGCTGGACCGCTTCATCCATGTCCTGCACACCCTGGCCGAGGAAGCGTTGGCCAAGAATGTCGCCCGCTTCGCCGGCGCCCCGCATCTGGCGCCGCGTCGCCGCCTGGACGAGACCGCGGCGGCGCGCAAGCCGGTGCTGCGCTGGAAGCCCGATGCGCTGAAACAGGCGGCCGAATAGATGGGCAGCTATGTCCGCAGCAACCTGATCGCGGGCGAAGAGGTCGTGTACGAGACCGGGCTGCACCCCATTGTCTATCTGTCGCCGGCGGCGCTGATCTTTGGCGGCATCGTTCTGGGCTCGGTGGTCAATCCCTCCATCGGGGCGGTGCTGCTGGGGTTCGGCGTGCTGGCGCTGGGCGGGGCCTGGCTGCGGCAATGGGCCAGCGAGTTCGCGGTCACCAACCGGCGCGTCATCGTCAAGCTGGGCTTCATCTCCCGCCGCACCATCGAGATCAACCTGTCCAAGGTGGAATCGGTGGAGGTCAACCAGGATATTTTCGGCCGGCTGTTCAACTACGGCACCATCCTGGTGATCGGCACCGGCGGCACCAAGGAGCCGTTCGCGCTGATCAACGATCCGCTGGCGTTCCGCCGCGCGGTGCAGTCGCAGCAGGCATAGTTACTGACAGGTATGGATTTTCAGGCCGGGCGGAAGCTTGGTCGTCGCGTCACCGCAAGCGACATTCAACTGCTTCTGGGTGAGGCCTTTGACCTTGGTCAGGTCGGTGCCCAGGAAGGATGTAATTGAAGTGCCCGCACCGGTGAGATCGGCGCCGTCCATTTTCGCGCCCGCCAGATTGGCGCCCGACAGTTCGGCATTGCGGAAGCTGACACCGGTGAAGTTGGCGAAGGACATGCACATCAAGGTGGCGTTGGCGCCGGTGAAATCGGCCCCGTGCAGGTCATGTTCCTTGACGCAGGTGTTGGTCAGGTCGGCGCCGGCCAGATTGCAACCCACGCAGTCCACGATACCGCCATGGATTTTGGCCACGGCGGCGGGGTCCGCCGCGCGGGCGGAAATGGCCAAAAGCCAAAGAAAGAACAGGGCGAAGGCGGCGCGCATGGCGTCAAGGTGGGGCCGCGAAGGTTACCAATTGGTTGACGAGCCCCAGGAACATCTGGAACGGGTATGAGCCGCGGACGTTTCCGTTGCGATGCAAAGCCTCGCCCATGAACCTGCCTTGAGAATGCGGGCCCTCGCGGCGCAGTTGCGGGCGCATGCGGCTGAGACCTCGATAGAGCATTTCAGGCATAAATTGGAGAGCGCAGCTTCCGAGTTGGAAGAGCAGGCGGTGGATGCCGAAAGCCGTGCTCGCCTTTGCGAGCACTCCAGGCTGGCGTCCTAGATTTCCCGATACGGAAAGCGGTCGCGGATATGGCTATTGAAATAGGCGCCCAGCGAATCCGCAAACAGCAGACCGTCATAAACCTCTTCCGGCACTTCGTCATAAACATAGGTGCGTCCGGACTCGCGGAAGGTCGCTATCAGCGTGTGGGCATCGGGATCATAGCTTATCTGCTCGATGGCGCTGGATTGCACATAGGTCATAGATTTGTAACGAAAAAAGGCGCGGATTGCTCCGCGCCTTTTTGGGGCGCCGTCAAATTATTTCAGAAACAACCTGCCTTTATGAACAACCTGAAGTCGATCCGCAGGTGTTGCACTTCATGCAGGTGCCGTTGCGCACCAGGGTGAAGTTGCCGCACGCACCGCAATTGTCGCCTTCAAAGCCCTTCAGCCTGGCTTCCGCTGCCCGCGCCGCGCGGGTGTCGCGCACCGCAGGCTTGATGTGCATCGCCGCTTCCAGGCTGGCGACCTGGGCGCTGACGGTGTTGAGCGTGGCCTCCACCCCGGCGCGGATCTCCGACAGGTCCAGATGGATGTCGTTGTCGGCCTCGAAATGGCCGAACTGTTCCTCATCCTCGTCATGCGCCAGCATCTTGGGGGCCGCGCCGCCCTTGACCATGGACATCTGGGTACGGCCGCGCAGGTAGCCGCTGGAGGCCAGCTTGGTGATGGCCACTTCCTGGGTGCCGCCGCCACCGCTGCCATTGCCCAGATCCTCATCGGCCGAGGGTATGACATGGGCCAGGTCGGTGCGGCCCAGATAGGACACGCCCAGCTCGCGGAAGATGTAATCCAGCACGCTGGTGGCGTTCTTGATGGAGTCGTTGCCGATCACCAGCCCCGCCGGTTCGAAGCGGGTGAAGGTGAAGGCTTCGACGAATTCCTCCAGCGGCACGCCATATTGCAGGCCGACCGAGATGGCGATGGCGAAATTGTTCATCAGGCTGCGGAAGGCGGCGCCTTCCTTGTGCATGTCGATGAAGATTTCGCCCAGCCGGCCGTCTTCATATTCGCCGGTGTGCAGATAGACCTTGTGGCCGCCCACAACGGCCTTCTGGGTATAGGACTTGCGGCGGTGGGGCAGCTTTTCGCGCTCATGGCTGCGGATCTTTTCGATGACCCGTTCCACGATGCGTTCGGTGACCACCTGCTGGGCGGGGCGCGGCGCATCGGGCAGCGCGTCATCCTCTTCCTCGTCGGCGAAGGCGAAGACCTGGCTGGCCAGGGGCTGGGACAGCTTGGAGCCGTCGCGGTACAGGGCGTTGGCCTTCAGGCCCAGCTTCCAGCTCAGCATATAGGCTTCGCCGCATTCGGTGACGGCCGCGCTGTTGGCCATGTTGATGGTCTTGGAGATGGCGCCGGAGATGAAGGGCTGGACCGCCGCCATCATGCGGATATGGGCTTCCACGCTCAGCGAGCGCTTGCCGATGCGCCCGCACGGATTGGCGCAGTCGAACACCGGCAGGTGCTGTTCCTTGAGATACGGCGCGCCTTCCAGGGTCATGGCGCCGCAGACATACATATTGGCGGCATCGATATCGGCCTTGGAGAAGCCCAGGGACTTGAGCATGTCGAAGTCGGGCGCATCCAGGGCGGCGGCTTCCAGCTTCAGCACCTGGGTGCAGAACTTGGTGCCGAAAGTGTATTTGTTGAAGACAAAGCGGATGTCGAAGGCCGCTTCCAGCGCCGCCTCGATCTGGCCGATCTGCTCCTCGCCAAAACCCTTGCCGCGCAGGGCGTCATAATTGATGCGGCCGGAATAGTCTTCCAGGGTGCCGTGGCCCACGGCATAGGCGACGATGGCGTCGATCTCCTGCTGGCCATAGCCCAGATTGGACAGGGCTTCGGGCACGCAGCGGTTGATGATCTTGAAATAGCCGCCGCCCGCCAGGGTCTTGAACTTGACCAGGGCGAAGTCCGGCTCCACGCCGGTGGTGTCGCAGTCCATCACCAGGCCGATGGTGCCGGTGGGCGCGATCACGGTGGCCTGGGCGTTGCGGAAGCCATGCTCCTTGCCCAGCTTCAACGCTTCGTCCCACGCCTTCTTGGCGGCTTCGGCCAGCGGGCCGTCGCTGACGGCCTTATGGTCCAGCGCCACGGGCAGGGTGGCCAGCTTCTCATAGCCGGCGGCTTCGCCATGGGCGGCGCGGCGATGATTGCGCACCACCCGCAGCATGGCGTCCTTGTTGGCGGCATATTCGGGGAAGGAGCCCAGCTCGCCCGCCATCTCGGCCGAGGTGGCATAGGACACGCCCGTCATCAGCGCCGCGATAGCCCCGGCGATGGCGCGGCCTTCGCGGCTGTCATAGGGAACGCCGGCCGACATCAACAACCCGCCGATATTGGCATAGCCCAGACCCAGGGTGCGGTAATCGTAGGACAGCTGGGCGATTTCCTTGGAGGGGAACTGCGCCATCAGCACCGAGATTTCCAGCACGATGGTCCATAGACGAGTCGCATGCTCGAAGCCTTCGACGTCGAAGGTCTTGATGCCGTCGCCCTTGCGGAACTGCATCAGGTTCAAGGACGCCAGGTTGCAGGCGGTGTCGTCCAGGAACATGTATTCGCTGCAGGGATTGGAGGCGCGGATTTCGCCGCCCGCCGGGCAGGTGTGCCAGTCATTGATGCTGGTGTGGAACTGGATGCCCGGATCGGCGCAGGCCCAGGCGGCATAGGAGACCTTGTCCCACAGCTCGCGCGCCTTGACGGTGCGCGCGATCTTGCCGGTGCCGCGATTGGTCAGGTGCCAGTCGCCGTCTTCCAGAACGGCCTTCAGGAAGGCGTCGGTGACGCGCACCGTGTTGTTGGAGTTCTGGCCGGCCACCGAGGTGTAGGCCTCGCTGTCCCAGTCGGTGTCATAGGTACGGAAGTCGATCTCCTTGAAGCCCTGGCGCGCATAGCTGATGACGCGCTCCACCAGGCTGTCGGGGATCATGGACTTGCGCGCGGCCTTGATCTCGCGGCGCAGGGCCGGGTTCTTCTGCGGGTCGTAGCAGTCGCCGCCAGAACCTTCGCAGTTCACACAGGCCTTCAGCACGGCCTTCAGGTGCCGTTCGGCCAGCTTGGAGCCGGCCACCAGGGCGGCGACCTTCTGTTCCTCGATCACCTTCCAGTCGATGAAGTCCTCGATATCGGGATGGTCGATATCCACGATCACCATCTTGGCGGCGCGGCGGGTGGTGCCGCCCGACTTGATGGCGCCGGCGGCGCGGTCGCCGATCTTCAGGAAGCTCATCAGGCCCGACGACTTGCCGCCGCCCGACAGTTTTTCGTCTTCGCCGCGCAGGGGCGAGAAGTTGGTGCCGGTGCCCGAACCGTATTTGAACAGCCGCGCTTCGCGGGTCCACAGGTCCATGATGCCGCCTTCATTCACCAGGTCGTCCTTGACGCTCTGGATGAAGCAGGCATGGGGCTGGGGGTGTTCGTAGGCGCTGCTCGACTTGGTCAGCCGCCCGCTCTTGTGGTCGACATAGTAATGGCCCTGGCCGGGACCATCGATGCCGTACGCCCAATGCAGGCCGGTGTTGAACCATTGCGGGCTGTTGGGGGCGCATTTCTGCGACGCCAGCATGTGGCAGAGCTCGTCATAGAAAGCCTGGGCATCGGCTTCGCCGTCGAAATAGCCGCCCTTCCAGCCCCAATAGGCCCAGGTGCCGGCCAGGCGGTCGAACACCTGCTTGGCGGACTTCTCGCCGGTGGTTTCCTTGGCATCCTTGGCATCCTTGGCGCCGGCCCGCCTCCACAGGAATTCGGGCACGCCTTCCTCGGCGACGGGCTTGAGGGTCTTGGGAACGCCCGCCTTGCGGAAATACTTCTGGGCCAGCACGTCGGCGGCGACCTGGCTCCAGGCTTCCGGCACTTCGATGTCGGTCTGGCTGAAGACGATCGAGCCGTCCGGGTTGCGGATCTCGCTGGCGGCGCCCTTGAACGCGATGCCTTCGTAAGGCGAATGACCCTCGACCGTGAAATGACGGTGAATGCGCATGGCGGTACCCCGAAAAAAGGATGTTGGACGGCCCCAGCCCCTCAGGAGGCTTCCAATTTGGGGGCAGTTTTCCGCCCGCAGGGAACTCCCTGCAGCCGGTCGCCGTCGCCAGATATGGTGGTCTCAAGAGGTGACTGGCCCAAAGTATGGACATGGGGGACAGGTGCCCGCAAGCGAATAGTGGTTACGAAGGTCTTAACCACCAGCTGTGGTAGCTCTGGAACCGCCCAAAAAGCCGCGAGTCAAGCGGGCCTCGGATTAAGACGCCGAAATATTTTTTGGCTGATTTCATCACAGCGTCACGCGGGGCTTGGGACGGTTTGGGGATAAGTGAAAATCCCCGAGTCTGGCGCAGCGCAGCATTGGCGAAGCAGCCCCCCGCGCCCTATAGTCTGCCCGAATCCGAAAGCGCGGTAAGGCATGCTTTTCTCGTGGTGGAAGTCGCAGACGCTTGGGACCTGGCTCCAGACCAAGCTGTCCGGGAATGCCGTGGGAACCGACGATTTCGGCAACCGCTATTTCCAGAACAAGGACGGCTCGCGCCGCTGGGTCATCTATAACGGCACCGTCGAGGCCAGCCGCGTGCCCCCCGACTGGCATGGCTGGATGCACCACACCTATGCCGAGCCGCCGACAGCTGCGCCTTTCAAAGCCCGCAGCTTCGAGCAGCCGCACCAGCCCAATCTCACCGGCACCGAGGGCGCCTACAAGCCCGGCGGCAGCCTGTCCAAGGGTGGGGCGCGGCCGCCCGCCACCGGCGATTACCAGGCCTGGAAGCCGGACTGAGTTATGAGCGCGCGCGGCATGCAGCAGAACAATATCGCCGAAACATTGATCGGCGCGGCCGTGGTCGCAGTGGCCATTGCCTTCCTGGCTTTCGGCTATCTGCGCACCGGCAGCGGCAGCCTGTCGGGCTATGAGGTCAACGCCAAGCTGGCCAAGGTGGACGGGCTGTCGGTGGGTACCGATGTGCGGCTGTCGGGCATCAAGATCGGCACGGTGACGGCGCTGACTCTCGACCCGAAGAATTATCTCGTCACGGTGCACATGAACATACGCGACGACGTCAAGCTGCCGATGGATTCCTCGGTACTGGTGACCCAGGCCGGATTCCTGGGCGGCCAGTATCTGTCGATCACGCCAGGCGGCGACGACAAGATGATGACCGCGGGCGCCTTCTTCGAAAGCGCGCAGGGCTCGATCGATGTGATGAACCTGGTGGGCCGTTTCGCCACCGGCGCCAACACCTCCAACCAGCCGCCCGCGCCCAAACCGGCCGTGCCGCAGGGCCCCGCAAAGGCGCCCGATCCGGGCGCTGGTCCGTGAAGAAGATTCTCCTCGCGCTGTTGCCGCTGGGCATTGCTGCCGCGGCGCTGGCGCAGACCATTCCCAATCCGCCGCCATCCACCACCGGGCCTGGCGCTTCGGCGCAGGCTGTGCCGGCTGCACCTTCCACCGACGCGCCCGCTGCGCCGCCGACACCGCCCCAGGGCGGCAGCCAGCTGATGCTGCGCGGGCTGGACAAGATCACCGGCCGGCCCACCGCCATCACCGCGCCCATCGGCAAGCCGGTGCGTTTCGCCACCCTGACCATCACGGCGCGCTTCTGCTATTCCACGCCGGCCAGCGAGACGCCGGAAACCACTGCCTTTGTGCAGATCGACGATCATCGTCCCGATCAGCCCGCGCGCCGCGTGTTCTCCGGCTGGATGTATGGCTCCAGTCCCGGCCTGAACGGCGTGGAGCATCCGCTCTATGACGTTTGGGTGATCAGCTGCAACAACGCGCCTGCGCCGGCTTTGGCCGCGAACACGTCGACGGCGCCGGTCAAGGTGAAGGCGCCGGATTCGTCGGATAAGGAAGGCATCCAGGCTCTTCCCGAGGGCGCTGGGCAATAGCCTAGAAGAACGGCCAAATCGCGTCTCTACTGAGCGCGTATGTAAGCTTCATCAGATATTGCTCGCGCGGAATTTCGATGGCGCCGAAGCGCGCCAGATGCGCGGTGATGAACTGGCTGTCCAGCAACACGAAACCGCCGCGCTTCAATCCGTCCACCAATGCTACCAGAGCCACCTTGCTGGCATCCCGCGCCCGCGAAAACATGCTTTCGCCGAAGAAAGCCGCGCCCAGCCGCACGCCGTAAAGCCCGCCCACAAGCTCGCCATTTTGCCAGCATTCGACGGAATGGGCATGGCCGCTGCTGTGCAGGGCGCAATAGAGCCGCAGGATCTCGTCGTTGATCCAGGTTTCCTCGCGGCCGGGCGCCGGCGCGGCGCAGGCTTCCATCACGTCGCGGAAGGCGGTGTCGGCGGTGACGGTGAAGGCGCCGCTGCGCACCGTGCGCGCCAGCCGGTGCGGCACATGGAACGTGTCCAGCGGAATGATGCCGCGCTTTTCCGGCGACACCCAGTAGAGGGTCGGATCACCCCGCCGCTCCGCCATCGGAAAAAGCCCTTCCGCATACGCGCGGAGCAGGATTTCCGGGGTGAGCCGCGGGGTGCCGTGCATTACTTGTTGTTGATCGCAAACGCGCCGGGACCGGCCGCGGCGAGATACAGGAACAAGAAGCAGTAGACGATGGCCAGTTCGCCGCCGTTCAGGATGGGGAAGAAGCCGCCCGGGAAATGAACCATGAAATAGGCCACCGCCATCATGCCCGAGCAGACAAAGGCGGCGATGCGGCTGAAGAAGCCCAGTGCGACGAGCGCCCCGCCGATCAGTTCGATGGTGCCCGAAGCCAGGATCATCGGGGGCAGGGGGCCATTGGCAAACATGGGCACCGGCGGGAAATGCGCCCACTTGGCCAGCCCATGTTCAAGAAACAGCAGGCCTACGATGATGCGCGTGAGGCCCAGTATCTGCGATGCGTATCTGTCGAGAAAGCCCATGTCGTTCCTCCCGGTTGTTGTGAGAGGAGCCTAGCGGGGAACGGCGGAGCGGCCTAGTGGCCCAGGCTAGCCAGATACTTTTCCAACCAATGGATCGAATAGTCGCCATTGATGATGTCGGGCTCGCGTACCAGCTTCTGGAACAGGGGGATGGTGGTCTCGATGCCGTCCACCACCAGCTCGTCCAGGGCCCGGCGCAGCCGCAGCAGGCATTCGTTGCGGTTCTTGGCATGGACCACCAGCTTGCCCGCCAGGCTGTCGTAGAAGGGCGGGATGCGGTAGCCGGAATAGATGGCGCTGTCGAAGCGTACCCCCAAACCGCCCGGGGTGTGGAACTGGGTGATGGTGCCGGGCGAAGGGCGGAAGGTGAAAGGATTTTCCGCATTGATGCGGCATTCGATGGCATGGCCTTCGAAGGCGATGTCCTTCTGGGTCATGGTCAGCGGCGCGCCAGTGGCGATGCGGATCTGCTCGCGCACAATGTCGATGCCGGTGATGGCTTCGCTGACCGGATGTTCCACCTGCAGGCGGGTGTTCATCTCGATGAAATAGAAGCGGCCGTCTTCATACAGGAACTCGATGGTGCCCGCCCCCAGGTAACCCAGCTTTTTGAGCGCCTTGGTGCAGACGCCGCCGATCTCGTCGCGTTCCTGGGCATTCAGCGCGGGGCTGCCCGCTTCTTCCCACACCTTCTGGTGGCGGCGCTGCAGCGAGCAGTCGCGCTCGCCCAGATGCACGACATGGCCATGACTGTCGGCCAGGATCTGGATTTCAATATGGCGGGGCCTTTGGAGATACTTCTCCATATAGACAGTGTCGTTTCCGAACGCGGCCTTGGCTTCGGTACGGGCCTGGGACAGAGCGAAGGACAGTTCACCCGCGTTCTGCGCCACCTTCATGCCGCGGCCGCCGCCGCCGGCGGTGGCCTTGATCAGCACCGGGTAGCCGATCTCCTCGGCTGTGCGTGCCGCATCGGCATCGGAAACCTCACCGTCCGAGCCCGGCACGGTGGGAATGCCCAGTTCCTTCACCGTCTGCTTGGCGGTGATCTTGTCGCCCATCATGCGGATATGTTCGGGCGTGGGACCGATGAAGGTCAGGCCATGTTCCTTGACGATGTCGGCGAACTTGGCGTTCTCAGACAGGAAGCCGTAACCGGGATGGATGGCCTCGGCGCCGGTGATCTCGCAGGCGGCGATGATGGAGGGAATGTTGAGATAGGACTGGGCCGCGGCGGGCGGGCCGACGCAGACGCTCTCATCGGCCAGCTTGACGTGCATCGCGTCGCTGTCGGCCGTGGAATGAATCGCCACGGTGGAGATGCCCATCTCCTTGCAGGCGCGGATGACGCGAAGGGCGATTTCGCCGCGATTGGCGATGAGAATCTTTTCAAACATCAGGCAATGACGCAGAGGGTCTGACCGAATTCGACGGGCGTGCCGTCAGCGACCGTGATCTCGCGCACCGTGCCGCCGCGTGGTGCGGTGATGGCGTTCATGGTCTTCATCGCTTCGATGATGAACAGCGTGTCGCCTTCCTTGACGCTCTTGCCGACGGCGGTAAAGGGCGGCTTGCCCGGTTCCGGCGACAGATAGACGGTGCCGACCATCGGCGAGGGCACTGCGCCAGCCGCGTCCGGCCCCGTGGCCGGCGCAGCTGCGGCAGACACGGGTGCGGGCGCCGGAGCGGCAGCGGCAACAGCAACGCCACCACGCGAAACACGGATGCGCGCGCCCTTATGCTCGATCTCGATCTCGGGG
>Ga0118677_10006487_pt1 | contig 19790 bp, 15 predicted proteins | sample AliMusrvi5mmetaG_FD_86154 | JGI IMG/M metagenome (GOLD analysis project Ga0118677, IMG submission 86154)
ATTTTGGTTGGTGGGCTGTTAGGTATGATCTAGCGTATATACTAGATCATTAAGCGCGGGATTACAAGCGAAAAAACAAGAAAACTAGATCACCGATCTAGAATGAACCAATCTCGAGGCATGGGCATCCTGCCCATGCGTCACAATCCAGCAAGACATGGGCAGGATGCCCATGCCACGGTATGCAGCTCTCCGTCGCGGGCAACCGGCATTTGTCTCAGCGCCCGCGGCTGGAGACGAATTTGCCGGGGTTGAGGATCCCCTCGGGATCGAGGGCGGATTTCAGAGTCACGTGGAGGTCGCGCGTGGCGCGCGGGACCGCCTGGTTCCACCAGGGCTTTTTGGCGAGCCCGATCCCGTGTTCGCCGGTGATCGAGCCGTTCCATGCGAGGACCTGGCGGAAGAGCTCGTCGAGCGCGGCGCGGGATTTTTTTCGGACGGCTGGCTTGTCGGGATCGGCGACCATGATGTTGGTGTGGATGTTGCCGTCGCCGGCATGGCCGAAACATGCGATCGGAAACCCGGTCTTCTTTTGCAGGCCCTCCGCGAACCGGACCAGATCGACCAGGCGGCCTCGGGGGACAACGACATCCTCGTTCAGCTTTTTCAGCCCGGTGGCTTTGAGCGACTGCGAATAGACGCGGCGGAGCCCCCAAAGTTTTTCGCAGGCGGCCGGGGTGGTGGCCTTGCTCACGGCGAGGGCCCCGGCGGAACGCAGGATCTTTTCGAGCGCCTTGGCTTCGCCGCAGACGCTGGCCGGCTGGCCGTCCACTTCGAGGATGACTTGGGCGTTGCCCGGGGGAAAATCCGCGCCGGGGTTGAAAGCGCGCGCCGCATCGAGCGTGAAGCGATCCGCGACCTCGACCGCTGCGGGAAGAAACCCGCCCGCAAAGACCGCCTGAATGGCCGCGGCTGCGGCGTCCATCGAGGCAAAGCCAGCGGAGAGCGCCGCGCGCGCGGGCGGGAGAGGGATCAGGCGGAGAGTGGCCTCGGTGACAATTCCCAGAAGCCCCTCCGATCCGGTGAAGAGCCCGACCAAGTCGAAGCCTGTTTTGTTTTTATGCGTCCGCCCGCCGCACCGGACAACCGTTCCGTCGGCGAGGACGACTTCGAGGCCGAGGATGTAGCTCCGCGTGACCCCGTATTTCAGGCACCTCGGGCCGCCGGCATTGGTGGCGATATTTCCCCCGATGCTGCAATCTTTGAGGCTGGCCGGGTCCGGCGGATACAGGAGGTTCATCGCCCGCGCCGCCTCCTGGAGTTCGCCGGTGATGACCCCCGGCTGGACCACCGCCACGAAATCCTTCGGGTGGATTTCGAGAATCCTGTTCATCCGGTCCAGCGAAAGGACGATTCCCTTTTTGATCGGCGTGCATCCGCCCACATAGCCGTGGCCTGCGCCTCGGGGGGTGACCGGCACTCCCGCCTTGCAGGCTTCGCGCAGAACGAACGAAACCTCTGCGGTGGACGCGGGCAAAACCACGGCATCCGGCAGGGCGCGCGCGAACCATTTGTCGCCTGCGTAATCCGGTGCCGGGCCGGCGAGCACGGCGGTTTTGCCCAAGCGGTTGCGGAGCTTTTTGAGAAGTGCTGGTGTCATGGTCGGGCGGTAAAAAACCTCCAGGCCTCGGCCACCCCATCTGCGGCGGGCAAGGTTGCCACATAGCCACCGGCAATCCTTACGGCGGACTTGACCTCGGGAATGGCATTGGAAGGACAGCAGGGAAATGCCGCAAAGGTCCCGTCGAGCATCGAGAGGTCGTTGAACTGGTCGCCCGCCGAAAAAACCTCTGCGTGCGGAATCGAAAGGTTCCGGCACAGCGCCCCCAGCGCCGCGCCCTTGTGGTAATCGCGGTGGCAGAACCGCATGAAGACCGTGTTCCGTTGAAAGCTGAAATCTGGCAGGTGGACGCTCTCGCGGCCGATGAATCCCGTCACTTCCTCCATGGCTTTGTCGCTCGAAGTGACCAGCCCGGCGAGCCGGCCATTTTCCAGGATGAGCGTGACATCGGGCGAGCGCGAGGCCATTTCCCCGATCCTGGAAAAAATCGCGCCGGCGCGCGAAAAGAGGTCGTCGTGCCGGTCCCGGCAAACATCGTTCCACTCGCGATCCGGCTCCCAGACACCTTCTCCCGCCCGGAAAAAAATCTCCCGCTCATTGGTGAGCAAGTAATCCGGCTCGTAGGGCGGGCAGAAGATCTCGACCCCTTCGATGGCGTGGTCGAGCGTGCGTCCGGTGTTGATCGCCCACAGCCCGCCCCCTTCGCGGTGGCGCTTGAGGACATCGGCGAACGCCGAGGAGCAGCGCCCGTTCGAGGGATTGGCAACCAACGTGCCGTCGAAGTCGGTGCTCAGGAGACGGAGATAGGACATGGATACGCCACTAAACACGCTCGCGGGCGGACGTGCAAATTTTCTGTTGCTCCGCGGAAAACTTTCGCAGAATGCAGTCCATGAAATCCGCCTACGAACTCGCCATGAGCCGGCTCGAAAAAAACGCCCCCTCCGTGACCCTCACCGAAAAGCAGAAGCAGGCGATCGCCGAAGTGGATAGCGAAGTCAACGCCAAGCTCGCCGAAAAAAAGTTGCTTCTCGATGGCGAACTCGCCAAGGCGGCACCGGAGGAAAAGGACGAAATCCGCCGCCAGCTCGCCTCCGAGATCCGGCGCCTCGAGGAAAAACGCGAGCGGGAAAAAGATAAAATCCGCGCAGGGAAGGCCTGACCGGGGCGCATCCAATGTCTTGACCCGGCTGACTGCCGCGTGTCAGAATTTTGAGTCCAGTCAATATTTACAAACGTGGACCTCAAAGAAATTCGCGCGCTGGTCGATCTCATGAAGAAAAACGGCATCGCTGTTTTCAAAATGGAGAAAGAAGGATTCAAAATCACGATGAAGACCGGCGAGGCCGGCGGCCCGGTCCAATACGTCACATCGGCGCCTGCGGTTTCAGCCCCGCCTTCCGCCCCCGCCGCGGCGGAGGAGGCAGCCTCTTCGACACCGGCGACCGTGGACGGCATCGAAATCAAATCCCCGATGGTCGGGACATTCTACGGGTCCCCGTCTCCCGAAAATCCTCCTTTTGTGAGCCCCGGGCAGGAAGTGACTCCGGAGACCGTGGTTTGCATCATCGAGGCCATGAAGGTGATGAACGAAATCAAGGCGGAGGTTTCGGGAACCATTGTCGAGGTCCTGGCGGAAAACGGGAAGCCGGTCGAGTTCGGGCAGCCGCTGTTCCGGCTGAAATAGTCCCATGTTCAAGAAAATCCTGATCGCCAACCGGGGCGAGATCGCGCTGCGCATCATCCGGGCGTGCAAGGAACTCGGCGTCCAGACGGTGGCCGTCTATTCCGAGCCGGACCTCGACAGCCTCCATGTGCAGCTCGCCGACGAAGCGATTTGCATCGGCCCCGCCGCCAGCTCGGCCAGCTATCTGAAAATCGACCGGATCATCAGCGCGGCCGAAATCTCGGACGTGGACGGCATCCACCCCGGTTATGGGTTTCTGGCCGAGAACGCGCACTTCGCCGAAGTGTGCGAGAGCTGCAACATCAAGTTCATCGGCCCCTCCGCCCAGGCGATCCGTTTGATGGGCGACAAAAACTCGGCGCGCGAATGCGCGCGCAACGCCGGGGTCCCGATCTCGCCCGGCAGCGATGGGACGGTGGATTCCGAGGCGGAAGCGGTCAAAATCGCGCGCAAGATCGGGTATCCGGTGATGATCAAGGCCGTGGCCGGCGGCGGCGGCCGAGGAATGAGGATCGCCAGCAACGAGGGCAGCCTCGTGCAGGGCTACCATGCTGCGCGGATGGAGGCGGAGAAGGCGTTCGGAAACGGCGCGGTCTATATCGAGAAATTCATCGTCAACCCTCACCACATCGAATTCCAGGTCTTCGGCGACGAGCACGGGCGGGTCGTCCACCTCGGCGAGCGCGACTGCTCGCTCCAGCGCCGGAACCAGAAGATCGTCGAGGAGTGCCCGTCCCCGCTCATGACGCCCGACCTCCGGAAAAGGATGGGCGAGGCCTCGATCAGGCTCTGCGAAAAAGTCGGCTACGCGAACGCCGGGACGATCGAGTATCTCGTGGACGACTCCGGGAATTTCTATTTCATGGAGATGAACACACGCATCCAGGTCGAACACCCGATCACCGAGGAGGTCTATGGATGCGACCTCGTCAAGCAGCAGCTCCACGTTGCCGCAGGCGAACACCTCAGCGACCACGTCGTCAACGCCCAGCCGCGCCACCACGCCATGGAGTGCCGGATCAACGCCGAGGACCCCGAAAAAAATTTCCAGTCGTGCCCGGGCACAATCGATCTCTACTACGCGCCCGGCGGGCGGGGTATCCGGATCGATTCCCACGCCTACTCCGGCTACCCGATCCCCCCGCACTACGATTCGATGGTCGCGAAGGTCATCGCGGTCGCCTCGAGCCGCGAAGCCTGCATCCGCCGCATGTCCCGGGCGCTCGGCGAATACATGATCACCGGCATCAAGACGACGATCCCGTTCCAGCAGGCCATCATGCGCAACTCGGATTTCCGCAAGGGAAAATACCACACCGGGTTCGTCGAGCAGATGCTCCGCGACGGCGTGCCCGTGGTGCGGAAACCGGAGGAGCTTTCCGTTTAACATTCCACCAATGAGAGGACTTCTCGCCGCGTTTTTGTTTCCCGCCGTCGTTGCGGGGGAAACGATGGACTTCGACCAGGCGCAAAAATATGCGCTCGGGCACAACCCGGCGATCCGGGCCGCGTATTCGGCGATCGGGCAGGCGCGGGGCAAGCTCCTTCAGGCGGGGCTTTGGCCGAACCCGGAGATCGACCTCGCGTATCGGTCGGATGTATTTTTTGGCGGCGAGGGCCAGAACAAGGCGATGGCGTCGCTGATGCAGCGGTTTCCGTGGAGCGGGCGGCTGGCCCGCGCACAGACTGTTTCCCGCGTGGAGGTGGCTGTAGCGCTGGCCGACGTTCGCGATGCCGAGCGCAAACGGATCCTCGATGTCCAGCGGACGTTTATCCAGGCCCGGGCCGCGGCGGAGAAAGCGGCGGCGCTGAAAAAGCTGATCGCCTCGATGGACTCGCTGGTCGCGCTGAACGAAGCCCGGCGGCAATCCGGCCAGGCCACCGCGATGGCGGTCAATCTCGCGAAGGTGGAAAAGGAAGGAGTCCGGCAACAACTGCTGGCACTCGAAGCCGACGAGGAAGCCGCGGTGGCGACGCTCAAAGGTTCGCTGGGAATGAAGGCGGCGGAGAGCCTGGCCTTGACGGGCTCGCTGGCCGAGATCATCGGACATCTGAAGCCCGGCGCAAACGGGACTTCCCTCTATCGCCCGGACCTCGTCCGCGCGTCGCTGGAATCGGACGCCGCCCGTGCGGAAATCGCCCTCGCCCGCGCGGAAGCGTGGGAAGACATCACCGCGGGCGTCGAATACGAATTCATGAAGACGCTCAACGGGCCCGACCTCATGAACGACAATTTTCTCGGCGCGCGGGTCATCGTGCCTCTCCCGGTGTGGAACCGCAACCAGGGATCGATCGCCGAAAAGACGGCCGGCCTCGAGCGGGCGGGCGGGATGCTCGAAGCCGCGAGGCGCACGGCGGAAGCCGAGATCGGAACCGCCCGCGTGCGCGCCGCAAAAACCGCCTCCATCGCTTCCCGGATTTCCAAAGACTCCCTGCCGCTCCTGGACGAGACGCGCGGGGTTCTGGAATCCTCGATCCGGACAGGGGAGGCGAATACCCCCGAGGCCATCACGCTCACGAACCAGGAAATCAACCAGCGGCTCTTTTACGTCGATTCGCTGATGAACCAGGCGCAGGCGCTCAGCGAGCTGGAAGCCGCCCTCGGCTCGAACCGCTTCCTCAACCGCGACATTTTCACGAACACGATCCATGACAAGAAACCGCAGGCCAAACGCTGAGATCTGCCGCCGTTCAGCAGAAACCATTATCTCCCAGGCGTCCCATCGTCCAAGCCCCGTGGCATGGGCATCCTGCCCATGTCTTGCTGGATTGTTTCGCATGGGCAAGATACCCCTGCCACGAAATGATTTCCATGCAGCAAGCGGTCGTTTGATCCGATTATTCGCTGATTCTTCATCCACATGAAACGCATTCTGGTTATTGTCCTCGTTGGTCTCGGGATCGTCGGGTCGCTCCTCGTCCTCCCGCATTTTGGTCCAGCATCAAAACCCGCCGCCGAAAAGCAGCTCTACACTTGCGGCATGCACCCGCAGATCGTCCAGGACCACCCCGGCAATTGCCCGATTTGCGGTATGAAGCTCGAACCGGTGCGCCAGCAAACCAGCCAATCTGCGCAGCCGTCCTCCGGCGAGGACAACACGACGATCACCGTCGATCCCGCGACCGTTCAAACGATGGGCGTGCGGATCGGGGAGGTGACCGAAGGACCGCTCGAAAAGTCGATCCGGACGGTCGGCGTGGTGGATTTCAACGAGACGGCGCTCACCGACGTGACCGCGAAATTCAAAGGGTGGATCGACAAGCTCTTCGTCGATGCCACCGGCCAAGCCGTCAAAAAAGGCGAGCCGCTTTTCGAGACCTATTCACCGGACGTTTATAATGCCGAGCTGGAATTTGCCTCGCTCACGCGCAGCGGGAACACCGCGCTGGCGAAGACGACCCTCGAACGCCTGAGCCTCCTGGGCGTGGCGGACAGCGAACTGGAGAAAATGAAAGCGGACCCGCAGCCGTCGCGGACGATCACTGTGTTTTCGCCGGCCGACGGGGTGGTGGTCGAGAAGACGGCGGTCCAGGGGATGATGTTCGAGCCGGGCATGAACCTCTACCGCCTCGCCGATCTTTCCCTCGTCTGGCTCAAGGCGCAGATCTACGAGCAGGACATGCCGTTCGTCCAACTCGGGCAGGAAGCGGTCGCCACTATCGACTCGTTTCCAGGCCAGAAATTCCTCGGCCGGGTGACCTACGTTTACCCCACGCTCGATCCCAAAACCCGGACCGCCCAGGTGCGGCTCGAGTTCCATAACCCCGGGCTGCTTCTGAAACCCGGCATGTTCGCGAAGGTGGAACTCAAATCCAGGATCAGCCAATCCGTGACGCTCGTTCCAGAAAGCGCCGTTTTGAGAAGCGGCGACCGGGCGACGGTATTCGTGGCGCTGGATGGCGGAAAATTCGACCCCCGCGAAGTGGTTCTGGGGCCGCGCGACAGCAGCGCGCGCTACCAGGTCCTGCAAGGGTTGGCACCGGGCGAAAAAGTCGTCACGTCCGCGCAGTTCATGTTCGACTCTGAAAGCCAGCTCCGCGAGGCGATCAAAAAAATGATGAGCTCCGACGCGAAATCCCGCCCTGCCGAGCAGCCAGCCGCACCGGTGGCTGTTGCGCAACCAGCCCCGCCGGTGCCCCCGAAGACATTTGTGTGCCCGATGCCCGAGCACGCGAACATCGAATACCAGCACGGCGGAAAGTGCCCGATCTGCAGCATGACTTTGATCCCGGGCACCGCCACCGCCCAGCCGACCGCCACGCCCCATCCTGCCGAACATGCTCCGGGCAACCATTGATTTTTCGCTCAGGAACCGGTTCCTCGTCCTCATCGGGACGGCCGTTCTGGTCGTCGCCGGCTGGCTGGCGCTGCGCACTATCCCGCTCGACGCGATCCCCGACCTCTCGGACACGCAGGTCATCATCTACACCGAGTGGCCGGGGCAGGCCCCCCAACTCGTCCAGGACCAAGTCACATACCCCATCACGACAAAAATGCTGTCCGTCCCGAAGGCGAAAGCCGTGCGCGGGTATTCGTTTTACGGCTTCTCGTTCGTCTATGTCATTTTCGAGGACGGCACGGATCCCTATTGGGCGCGCAGCCGGATTTTGGAATACCTCAGCGGGCTGGCCTCGCGCTTGCCGCAGGGGGTTGCTCCGACGCTCGGGCCCGATGCCACCGGCGTCGGCTGGGCGTTCATGTATTCCCTGAACTCCAAAGATCGCAGCCTCGCCGAGCTGCGCTCGATGCAGGATTGGTATCTCAAATACCAGCTCTCGTCGGTGGAAGGAGTCGCCGAAGTCGCATCCGTGGGCGGCTTCGTCAAGCAATACCAGGTCACCGTCGATCCGGTGAAACTCCGGGCCTACGACGTTTCGATCCGCGATGTGGGCGACGCGATCAAGAAGAGCAACGGCGAGGTCGGCGGACGGTCGATCGAGCTGGCCGAAAAGGAATTCATCGTGCGCGTGAAAGGCTACGTCGAACAGGTCTCCGATCTCGAAAAGGTGGCGGTCGGTGCCGGAGAAAATGGCGTCCCAGTCCTCCTGCGCGATGTGGCGACCGTCCAGCTCGGCCCCGACATGCGCCGCGGGATCGCCGAGATCAACGGCCAGGGCGAAACCGTGGGCGGCATCGTCGTCGTCCGCTACGGGGCGAACGCCCGGCAGGTTATCAACGATGTCAAAGCAAAGCTCGACGAGGCGATGAAGGGGCTCCCTAAGGATGTCACCTTTACCGTGGCCTACGACCGCACCGCCCTGATCGACCGCGCGGTTAAAACGCTCGAAGAAAAGCTGGTCGAGGAAAGCCTCGTCGTCGCGCTCGTCTGCCTGGTTTTCCTGCTCCACTTCCGGAGCGCGCTCGTTGCCATCGTCATCCTGCCCATTGCCGTGCTCTCTTCTTTCGTGATCATGCGGGCGCAGGGGCTCAGCGCGAACATCATGTCGCTCGGCGGCATCGCGATCGCCGTCGGAGCCATGGTCGATGCCGTGATCATCATGATCGAGAACGCGCACAAGCACATTGAGCGCGACGGAGGGAAGAAAGACCACTGGCAGATCATCCGGGATGCTGCCGTCGAGGTCGGCCCCACGCTGTTTTACTCCCTGCTCGTGATCACGGTTTCGTTTATCCCCGTGTTCACTTTGCAGGCGCAGGAAGGCCGGCTGTTCAAGCCGCTCGCGTTCACGAAGACCTACTCGATGGCGGCGGCCGCCTTGCTCTCGATCACCCTGGCTCCGGTCCTCATGGGATATTTCATCCGGGGAAAAATTCCGCCGGAGGAGAAGAACCCGGTCAACCGTTTCCTGATCTGGGCCTACCATCCCTGCATCGATTTCGTGATCCGGTTCCGCTGGCAGGTGATCGGCGCGGCGCTCGGAATCGTTGTCTGGGTCTTCGTTCCCTGGGATTTCCTCGTGACCTCGCGACTCCCGGAGGGGCCGCTCAGGAACTCCGCCGCAACCTTCGGGAAAGCGTTTCCGTTCCAGCATATCGGCTCGGAATTCATGCCGCCGCTCTACGAGGGCGACCTCCTCTACATGCCGACGACATTTCCGGGTATCTCGCCGACGAAAGCCCGCGAGATCGTCCAGGTCACCGACCGGATCATCAAAAGCTTCCCGGAGGTCCGGCGCGCGTTCGGAAAAATCGGCCGCGCCGAAACCGCCACCGACCCCGCACCGTTCGACATGATCGAAACCACGATCATGCTCAAAGACGAAAAAGACTGGCCCGCAGCCGATATCAAGGACCCGTCCGGCAAAGTCATCGCCCACCGCCGGCGCACCGTGGACGAGCTGGTCGATGCCCTCAACGCGTCGATCCAGATCCCCGGGCTGACCAACGCTTGGACGATGCCGATCAAGACCCGCATCGACATGCTGGCTACGGGAATTAAGACGCCGGTCGGGATCAAGGTGGCTGGGCCGAATCTCGCCGAGCTCGAACGCATCGCGTCCGAAATCGAAGCCGTCGTGCGCAATGTGCCGGGCACGTCCAGCGTTTTTGCCGAGCGGGTGATGGGCGGGAACTACATCGAATTCGCTATCCGCCGGGACGAGATCGCCCGCTACGGGCTCACGCTCGGCGACGTGCAGGAAGTCCTCGAAGTCGCCCTCGGAGGCATGCCGCTGACGACGACCGTCGAAGGGCTCGAACGCTATGCGATCACCCTGCGCTACGACCGCGACTTCCGCGAAAACCTCGACGCGCTCAAAGAAATCGTCGTCCCGACACGGGCCGGCGCGCAGATCCCTCTCGGCCAGCTCGCCGATCTGAAAGTCGTCCGCGCCCCGATGGGGATCAAAAGCGAGAACGCGGTCCCGAACGCATGGATCTACGTCGATGTGAAAAACATGGACATCGGCACCTATGTCGGGATGGCGCGCCGGGCAGTCGATGAGGCCGTGAGCGGCGGGAAAATTTCCGTGCCCAACGGCTACAACATTCTCTGGAGCGGCCAATACGAATACATGCTCCGCGCCCAGCAGCGCCTCCTGCTCGTTATTCCCGCCACGCTTCTGCTGATCATCCTCATCATTTACCTCAACACGCAGTCCGCCATCAAAACCGTGATCGTCCTCCTGGCCGTTCCGTTCTCGCTCGTCGGCGCATTTTGGGCGATCTACCTGCTCGGCTACAACCTCAGCGTGGCCGTATGGGTCGGCATCATCGCGCTGGCCGGGCTCGATGCCGAGACCGGCGTCGTCATGCTCCTCTACCTCGACCTCGCCTATGAGCAGTGGAAGAAAAATGGCACCATGCGAAATCCCGACGACCTCCGCGACGCCATCTACCACGGCGCCGTCAAACGCGTCCGCCCCAAGGCCATGACCGCCGCCGTCATCATCGCGGGCCTCGCGCCGATCCTCTGGAGCCACGGGGCGGGAGCCGACGTGATGAAACGCATCGCCACCCCGATGGTCGGCGGCGTCGTCACCTCCACGCTCATGGAACTGCTCGTGTATCCCGCCATTTTCTTCATCTGGAGGTCGCGCGCGATCAGAAATCCGACGGCCCCCGCCTGACGAGCCCGGACAAATCCCCGGGAGGTGGCTCAGATTGCGTAACGCTTTGGTCGCCAGAGTCGGCGGCTGACGAAAGCGTCGCGCAATCCGAGCCACCCCTCTGTGATTTATCGCGAAAACGGCGTTTCCTGTAGAGGAATTCTGAAAGAATTTCTCAATCGCCGTTTTTGGATTTATCCGGGCTATTACGAAGCTTGAAACGCCTGCGTCGCTCTACTAGAGAAGGTGTCGTGATCCACATGTTTTTGAAAATCTTGAGAGATCGAAGGACAGCGGCCCGGGCAGCGGGGCCGATCATTTTTCTGGTGGCCGCAGCAATCGGCCTCACCTCCTGCGCCACCAAAAAGGAACCGCCTCGGAACCCGTATGCCTCCAGGGTGGCCACCGCACCGAAGCCGTCGTTCCTCCAAAACTGCCTAGGAAAAATCTCAAACCTTTTTCCAAAAAAGCGCAAGCCCCCGACAGCGCTGCCCCCGCAATGGACCGGAGTGATCCGAATGGTCAATTCGGCGGAGAATTTTGTGCTGGTGGAATCCGCCACCACCGCCTCGGCGATCCCGGGCGAAACCTACCTCGCGGTCGGCAAAGGCGTCGAGACCGCCACCCTCAGAATGACATCGCTCAAAAACCCGCCGTTTCTCATCGCTGACATCGTCTCAGGCTCCCCTTCGCCAGGTGATAAAATCTACCTCCCAAAAGCACCAACCGCGTCTCCGAACCCCAAGTCCAAACCAGCGCCCAAACTGAAGCCAACTCCCAAACCCAAACCGTCTCCCAACGCAAAGACTCCTTCCCCAACTCCCCTAAGCGAATCCAAGCATTGACTTTTTATTCAGCGGAATTAATAGTCAATAGCCTTAACTAATGAATTCGCAATTGCCCGGTCTCTCCCGTTCGGAAATCGAACGCTTGGCGGACATCATCATGGTGATGCAGAGGTGCTTTGTTCAGCACCTGTCGGAGGAGCTTTCGCGCGGGCAGGTCTCCTTCCCCCAGTTTTTTCTGCTCGGCCATATCGCGTCCAGCAAATCGCTTTCCATGACCGAGATTGCGGATAAAATGACCCACACGACCGCTGCGGCGACGGGGCTCGTTGACCGCCTGGAAAATCTCGGCTACGTCCGGCGCATGCATGCGTCTGACGACCGGAGAAAGGTTCTTGTTCGGATCACGCCTAAAGGCCTCGATCTGGTGGGCAGAATCCGCCAAGATATTGTTGCAAAACTCGCCGTGGTCACCGGAATTTTGGATCCCGACGAGCAGACGACCTGGCTTCACATCTACGAAAAAATTCACGCGCACATCACATGTCCACACTGAGAAAACTGTTTGTCTGCTGCGGGGTTTTTCTGGCTACGCTCGCTTCGGGGCACGGCCAGACGAATTCCCTGTCCGGTTTCCCGACACCCGGCGCACTGCCGTCGATCGCCCCCATCGGTACTCCCGCCCCGCTGCCAACCCTGGCCCCGTATCCTGCTCCCGCCGCGCTTCCCACAATGCCGCCGGTCTCTTCGCCCACTCCCGGCCAGACCGCCACTCCCAAACCCAATCCCTCCGCGAGCCCGACCCCTCTGCCGGATGGAACCATGCCGCTCCCGCTGCCGGCCATGCCGACGCCGATCCCGCTCTTGAACGCGCGGCCGGGTGCATCTCCCGCTCCCGTGGTGGACCCGACCCCCATGCCGGATGGAACCATGCCCCTGCCATTGCCGGCCATGCCGACCCCGGTTCCGCTCCCGGATGCACAGACGCTTTCCGAGCAGCTCACCCTGCCGACACCGGCGCAAATGGCTGAACCGCTCGAGCACGGCAAGGAAACCGACAAACTGAAAGAGAGCGAAACCTTGGCCGTAAAACAAAAACTCGCCCAGGCCGACTTTCTCAAGTCCCTCGACAAGCTGATCGCTCAGCAGCGGAATCCCGCCGTCGCGGACATGACGCTCGAAGACGCGGAAAAAATCGCCCTGAAGCAAAACCCCACGATCCTCAATGCCGCGCAACAAATCCGCCTGACGCAAGGCCAGTTCGTCACCGTCCGCGCCCAAGCCATCCCGCAGCTCAATCTCACCTCGGCCTACAACCAGCAGGGAATGGATCTCGCCATGAACGGAAGTGTCATCAAGGAGGGCCAAAATAAAACATGGAACATCCAGATTGCTGCCTCCCAGTTGATCTATGACGGCGGGGCCGTGGTCTCCGGGATCCGCGGGGCGATCGCCGGGGAGAACAGCGCTTTCTATTCCATGCGCGCCACGATTGATTCCACCATCGCCCAGGTGAAGTCGAATTTTTTCCAGGTCGTCCTCAACCGTGCGCTCATTGTCGCCCAAGAACAATCGGTCGCGCTCCTCCAACAACAGCTCAAGGACCAGCAGAACCGCTACGAGGCCGGGACCGTCCCGCGCTTCAACGTCCTGCAGGCGGAGGTCGCCCTGGCCAATGCAAAGCCTCCTCTCATCCAGGCCCAAAACGCCTACCGGATTTCGCTCTACACGCTCGTGAAGCTTCTGGGCATGGACTACCCGCGAGGCCATCCGAGCGAGGTCCCGTTCAACATCGTGGGACAGCTCGCCTACAACCCACGGAAGATCGACACCGACCAGTCGATCAAAGTCGCCGTGGCGCGCAACCCCTCCCTCAAAGCCCAGAGGCAGTTGATCCTCTCGCAGGCCGCCAACGTGAATGCCCAGTTTGCCGGCTTCCTGCCGACCATCAGCGCGACGGCTGGACGGGAACTCACCAACAACCTGCTTTCCATGAGCCTCAGCAACACGCTCAACGACTGGTTCTTCGGAGCCACCGGCACATGGGCGATCTGGGATGGCTTGGCGACGGTTGGAAAAGTCCAGCAGGCGAAGGCCAAACTCCAGCAGGCGAGCATCAACTACGACAATTCGGTCCGCCAGATCATCCTCGATGTCCAGCAGGCGATCTCGAATCTCCAGCAGGCCAAGGAAACCATCGAGAGCCAGGAGGCCAGCGTCGTCCAGGGTATGGAAGCCCTCCGGCTCGCCCAAGAACGCCTCGATGCCGGAGCCGGGACCCAGCTCGATGTCTTGAACGCCCAGGTCTCTCTCCTCCAATCCCAAACCTTCGTCCTCCAAGCCCGCTACAACTACATCGCCGCACTGGCCCAATACGACCAGGCCCTCTCGCTCGACACCCAGTATCAGGACAGCTTCGCCGATCCGCTCACCCCTTGGCAGGCAAAGCAATTCAAGAAGCTGAACGAGCCCGGCAAACCCCAGCCACCTCTCCCGAGAGCCCTGCGCGCGACGGATCCACTCAAACCCATCCTCGATCCTGCGGCCGCCCCGGAAAAATCCTCCAAGAAGTCGCCCAAGCCCAAGCCGACACCAAAGCCGACTCCAAAAAACACCACTCCCTGACGCCCATGCGGCGCGGCGTTTTCCTTGCGATCAACAAATCCCGTGGCATTGGCATGGCATTGGCATCCTGCCAATGCGCACATCAAAGCTGCCGCATGGTCAGACGCGCAGAAAATCTCGGCGGTTTTTTTGGACCCCAACCGCATGCCCGGTAGGGACGCCTTGCTGAGGCGCCAGTCGAATCGAGCTGTTTCAATCGAAAACCAGAGATGAGCGGGATATCGCAGAACATCCTTTCCGAAACTTTCCCCGCCCTCGACGCGATTCCCGGAATCCGCGCCGCCTTCACCCGCCGGGTCGCGGGCTTGGATGTTTGCGCCGAAAGGGAGAAAGCGCTCGCCGTTCTGGCTCTTTCCCATCTCCGGGCAAGAGCCGACGCCGGTTTGGATCGCATGACCTTCGCCACCGCAGAGCAGGTCCGCGGCAATCATGTGGCCGAAGTCTCCGCCGGTTCGCATTTCCCCGTCCCCGGCACCGATGCTCTCCTCACAACCGTTCCCGGCATCTGCCTCGGCATCTATGTCGCCGACTGCGCGGCCGTTTTTCTTGCCGACCGCCGCGCCCGCGGCATCGCGCTCGTGCATTCCGGAAAAAGGGGCACCGAACTCGGCATCGCCCCGCTCGCCGCCAAAGCCCTCTGCGCCGCTACCGGAGCCGCGCCATCCGATCTCGTCGCCCAGATCTCCCCATGCATCCGCCCGCCATTTTACGAAATCGATTTTGCCTCCGAAATCTCCCGCCAACTCGCTGGCCTCGGAATCGGCGAAGTCCACGACTGCGGCATCTGCACCGCCTCCAACCCGGAGCTGTATTATTCCTACCGCGTAGAAAAAGGCCGGACCGGTCGCATGCTTGCGATGATGGCGATTCTGCCGGATTTATCCTCAGGATAGCGCCTGTTTCTGGTTTGGGACATAATTGCCTATTTGTCCCATGAGTCTCACATATGAGCCAAAGTGGCGTATATTTCAACCAACAACGAAACCGTTAATATTTCCTTAATGCCCTTATTTACAGCAATATGCGTTATTTTTAATCACATCGGAACAGGACTTGCTAAGAGGTTCTTTGGTTTACTACACTTATGGCAAAAATTTTAGGCATTGATTTGGGCACCACCAATTCCTGCATGGCGGTGATGGAAGGCGGAGAGCCTGTCGTCTTGGAGAATTCCGAGGGGGCACGCACGACGCCTTCGGTTGTGGCATTTTCGAAATCCGGGGAACGACTCGTCGGTCAGGCAGCAAAACGGCAGGCGATCACCAACCCGGCAAATACGATTTTTTCCGTCAAGCGCTTTATGGGCCGCAAATTTGACGAGGTGCGCGAAGAGGAACACCGCGTGCCTTACAAACTTGTCAAAGCCGCCAATGGCGACGCCCACATCCAGGTGGAAATTGACGGCAAACCGAAAGCGTTCTCCCCGCCGGAAATTTCAGCGATGATTCTCGGCAAACTCAAGGCCGATGCCGAAGCCAAGCTGGGTGAAAAAATCACCGAGGCCGTCATCACCGTCCCCGCCTATTTCAACGACTCGCAGCGCAATGCGACGAAGGATGCCGGCAAGATCGCCGGACTCGACGTGAAGCGCATCATCAACGAGCCAACCGCCGCCTCGCTGGCCTACGGGCTCGACAAAAAGGCCGACGAAAAAATCGCGGTCTATGATCTTGGCGGCGGCACGTTTGACATCTCGGCCCTCGAAATCGGCGACGGGGTCTTCCAGGTTTCCGCCACGAACGGCGACACCCACCTCGGCGGCGACGATTGGGACAACCGCCTCATGGATTGGATCATCGGGGATTTCAAAAAGGAAACCGGCATCGACCTTTCCAAGCAGCCAGATGCGGTCCAGCGCATCAAGGAAGAGGCGGAGAAGGCGAAGATCGCCCTCTCTTCCACCCAGGAATACGACCTGAATCTTCCATTCGTCACGGCCGACGCGACCGGGCCGAAGCACATCCAGAAAAAACTCACCCGATCAAAACTCGAACAGCTCACCGACGACCTCTTCGAACGCACGATCAAGCCGGTCAAGGATTGCCTCGGCGACGCGAAATGGTCGAAGAGCGACGTGGATGAACTCGTTCTCGTCGGCGGAATGACCCGCATGCCGAAGGTAATCGATACCGCCCGCGAAATGATCGGGAAAGAACCCCACAAGGGCGTGAATCCGGACGAAGTCGTCGCGGTCGGCGCAGCGATCCAAGGCGGAGTTCTCCGCGGCGATGTGAAGGATGTGCTCCTGCTCGACGTGACCCCGCTCACGCTGGCCATCGAGACGGCCGGAGGCATCGCCACCCCGATGATTCCGCGCAACACCACGATCCCGACCAAGAAGTCGAACGTCTTTTCGACCTACAGCGACAACCAGCCGGGCGTCGAAATCAAGGTCCTCCAAGGCGAGCGCCCGCTCAGCCGCGACAACAAAAATCTCGGGACATTCCACCTGGACGGCATCCCGCCGGCGGCGCGCGGAACCCCGCAGATCGAAGTCACCTTCGACATCGATGCCAACGGCATCCTCAATGTCTCGGCCAAAGACCTCGGGACCGGGAAAGAGCAGAAAATCTCGATCACCGGATCCAGCGGCCTGAGCAAGGACGAAGTCGAGCGCATGCAGAAGGAGGCCGAAGCCCACGCCGACGAGGACAAGAAGGCGAAAGAAGGTATCGAGATCCGCAACAACGCCGACACGCTGGCCTACCAGTGCGAGAAGCAGCTCAAGGACCTCGGCGACAAACTAGACGGCGCGAAGAAGAAGACCGTCGAGGACGCGATCGAGAAGGTCCGCGAGGCTCTCAAAGGCAGCGACATCGATGCCATCAAAGCCGGCTACGACGACCTCCAGGCGAAGTTCCAGGAAGTCAGCGCCGAACTTTACAAGCAGGCCGCCGCACACGCCGGCCCCGCCCCGGAAGCCGGCCCGCAGCCCGGCGGTCCCCCGCCCAAAAAGGACTCCGACGTCGTGGACGCGGAATTCGAAATGGTGGACGAGGACAAGAAAAAATAAACGCACTTTAACAAACCGCCCCGGTTCCCGCTCGCGGGAGCCGGGGGCTGTTAAAAACCAACAAAAACCAAAACCAGGAAAGAACAGCCAACATGGCCAACGTAAACATCAAGCCTCTCGGCGACCGCGTGCTCGTGCACCCGCTCGAAGAAAAGGAAGTCAAAAAAGGCGGGATCATCATTCCCGATACCGCCAAAGAAAAACCACAGGAAGGACAAGTCGTCGCCCTCGGCACCGGCAAGCGTGACGATGACGGAAAACTCATCGAGTTCACCGTCAAAAAAGGGGACAAGGTCCTTATCTCCAAATACGGCGGAACCGAAGTCAAGGTGGACGGCGAAACCTACCTGATCATGCGCGAGGACGACATCCTCGGCATCATCGGCTAAGCCCTGTCCTACAACTTAAAACTTAATACCTAATACTTAAAACTTACTACAATGGCAGCTAAACAACTCCTATTTGACGAAGCAGCCCGCCAGGGCCTGCTCCGCGGTGTTGAGAAACTGGCGAAAGCCGTCAAGGCGACCCTCGGGCCGTCGGGACGCAACGTCATTCTCGACAAGAAATTCGGCAGCCCGACCATCACCAAAGATGGCGTGACCGTCGCGAAAGAAATCGAACTCGAGGACCCTTACGAGAACATGGGCGCACAGCTCGTCCGCGAAGTCGCCAGCAAGACCAGCGACATCGCCGGCGACGGCACCACCACCGCCACCGTTCTCGCCGAAGCGATTTATCGCGAAGGCCTCAAGAACGTGACGGCCGGAGCCAACCCGACCAGCCTCCAGCGCGGCATCAACAAAGCCGTCGAGGCCATCACCGAGGAGATCGCCAAGATCTCCAAGAAGGTCAAGGACAGCTCGGAAATCGCGCAGGTCGCGACCGTCTCCGCCAACTGGGACAGCACGATCGGCCAGATCATCGCCGACGCGATGGACAAGGTCGGCAAGGACGGCACGATCACGGTCGAGGAAGCCAAGAGCATCGAAACCACGCTCGACGTGGTCGAAGGCATGCAGTTCGACAAGGGCTACCTCTCGCCCTACTTCGTGACGAATGCCGAAAGCCTCGAGGTCTCGTTCGACAATGCCTACATCCTCATCCACGAAAAGAAGATCAGCTCCCTCAAGGACCTGCTCCCGCTTCTCGAGAAGATCGCCAAGAGCGGCAAGCCGTTCCTGATCATCGCCGAGGACGTGGAAGGCGAAGCGCTCGCGACCCTCGTCGTGAACAAGCTCCGCGGCACGCTCCAGGTCGCGGCCGTGAAGGCTCCGGGCTTCGGTGACCGCCGCAAGGCCATGCTCGAAGACATCGCTGTCCTCACCGGCGGCAAGCTCCTCAGCGAAGACCTCGGCATCAAGCTCGAAAACGTCGGCCTCGATGACCTCGGCCGCGCGAAACGCGTCACCGTGGACAAAGAGAACACCACGATCATCGAAGGCGAAGGCAAGAGCTCGGACATCCAGGGCCGGGTCAGCCAGATCCGCCGCCAGATCGAGGAAACCACCAGCGATTACGACCGCGAGAAGCTCCAGGAGCGCCTCGCCAAGCTCGCCGGCGGCGTGGCCGTCATCAACGTCGGTGCAGCCACCGAGACCGAGATGAAGGAAAAGAAAGCCCGCGTCGAAGACGCCCTCCACGCGACCCGTGCGGCCGTCGAAGAAGGGATCGTCGCCGGCGGCGGTGTCGCTTTCATCCGCGCCCAGAAGGTCCTCGACAACCTCGGCCTGACCGGGGACGAAGAGATCGGGCTCCAGATCGTGCGCCGCGCGATCGAGCAGCCGCTCCGCACCCTGGCCGACAACGCCGGGCAGGAAGGCGCACTCATCGTGCAGGAAGTCAAGAAGCGCAAAGGCGCCGAAGGTTACAACGTCGCGACCGGCGAATACACCGACCTCATCAAGGCCGGCGTCGTCGATCCCGCCAAGGTGACCCGCAGCGCGCTCCAGAACGCCGCTTCGATCAGCGGACTCCTCCTCACCACGGAATGCCTCGTCACCGAGATCCCCGAGAAGGACAAAGCTCCCGCCATGCCTCCGGGCGGCGGCGGAATGGGCGGCATGGACTACTAAGTCCCGCACCACAAACCATAACTCAAACCGGAAAGCCGGGGTCGCAAGGCCCCGGCTTTTCTGCGTTTTGATTGGCGGCCAATGGCGTTTCGAAAACACTTTGCCGCGTAGAAAACACACCGTGGCATGGGCATCCTGCCCATGTCTTGCAGGATTGTCACGCATGGGCAGGATGCCCATGCCTCGAGATTGGTTCAAGCTGCGGCGGCGAAGATGGTGCTGCACAGGTTGGGTTCGCATTTAATGGGCTTCGTGCGGTTGAGAGCCGCGTTCATGAAGTCGCTTAAATGCTCTGAGCGGACAGCTTTTGCCCATAACTCCCTGCGCAGTTCGTTGAGCAGGTCCTGGGTGGAGGGTCGTATTTTTTTGCTGGGGCACCTCCATTTTGCGGGAGGGATAGCGGTGGGTTTGCCGCCTTTGCCGTAGGCTTTGAGGGCGGCGACAAGGAGCATGGCATAGGCGGCCACGGCGGTGGCGGGGATGTTTTCTACGGAGTTTTCGTTGCGCACCTGGGCCTGGCCGACGCCGAGGATGG